>Ga0068855_100004715_pt1 | contig 16659 bp, 17 predicted proteins | sample KBSCornC52_FD_66592 | JGI IMG/M metagenome (GOLD analysis project Ga0068855, IMG submission 66592) | Corn rhizosphere microbial communities from Kellogg Biological Station, Michigan, USA - KBS Corn C5-2 | ecosystem: Host-associated > Plants > Roots > Rhizosphere > Soil ...
GGCCCGGGTTCACGCCTCGCCGCCGGCCCCTTCAACACCGTCGGCATCGATCTGGATGTCGATACGCAAGTGCACCTGCTGGCGCGCCGCCGCGACGACCAAGGCGCGAGCATGACGCTCTTTGGGCAGGACGCACAGACCGGCTGCACGATCGCGCCCAATGCGGCAACCTGGTTTGCGTCGAAGCCTGCCGAAAAGCCCTATCGCTTGCTGCCCTTCTTCAGTACGCGCGATGCGCACGGCGTGGGCACGCTCAAGTTTTCGACCATCGATTGCAAGGTCGAGCCGTACGAGGTGGACAACGCGCTCGGGCCGAGCGAGCCAGAGCTTGGGCAGGGCTTCTTGGTCAGGCAGGGCGGCGGTCTCGTGCTCGCCGACCCGTGGCAGCAGAGCACGACCCCGATCGTGACCGAATTTCAGCGACTGCTACCGGCGGGCTCGCGCTTCCTGATCTGGGGCGACTCGCAGATCATCGCCTTCGACAAGGATCTGAGCGAAATCGCTCGCTATGGTAATCACGTCACCGCCGTGACCGATCTCGGTTTTCTCGGTGGCGCGTTCGCCGTCCAGGACGACGACGGTTTGCACACGCTGACCGTCGACTGGGACGCACAGGGTTTCGTGTTCACGACCGTCGATCCGAAGGCGTGCGCGCTCGGCCCCACCAGCTCCGACATGGATTGGGTGACCGTGCATTCACCGTGTAGCGACGAGCATTTGGTGGCCGAGCTGATCGATCCGAGCGGCTCGACCGCGGTGCAGCGGCTGCCTTTCGCAGTGCAGACGGACTCACGCACCGCCAAAATCGAACGCTTTGCCGACACGGTCAACAACCACCCCGACGATTTGGCTGCCTATTATCTCGAAGACGTCGATCCGGCGACCGGTCTCGGTACGCTGTCTGCGGTGACTGCTGACGGCGCGCTCCTGCAAGTGGGGACCAACGCCGCCCTCGAGCGCGCGTTCCTGCTCGCGAAGGATGACCCGTGGACCGGTGTGGCGTTGGTCGACGTACAAGCTGGCTTGGGTCGACTCGTACGCTGGGCCTGGGACGGCAGCGAAGAAACCTTGGCCGAGAACGTGTCCCGCGCGGCCAGCGCTGCGGGCATTCTCGCGGACTACGACGGACACTCCGGGAACGCGCTCACGGTCGACATGCACGGCAATACGGCGGTTCAGCAAGTCGGCGCACCCGCCTTCAATACGACCCTGCGCAGCATCAACTACGGCTGGGCGCTGCGCCTCGAGCACTACGACGGCGTCACGGGGGACCTGACGCTGGCCAAAGGCCTGAGCACGACCTATCAAACCGTCGCTTCGCGCGTGCCGCCGAATCAATACCAATTTACGACGATTGTGCCTTTACCCGGCTTTGCGTACCTCGGTGATTTCAGCGAAAAGACGCAGACCGGCACGCTGTTCGTACAAAACCTCGATCTCGGCTCGACCCTGACGGTGGCCAAGAACGTGTCGGATTTCGTGGCCACGAACTATCCGCTACCTGGGCTGCTCTACGCAGTGCCGATCGGCAAAGACGCCGGCCTGTGGTTTGCCCGCGCAAAGTGACGCGGGCCGGCGCGGCTACGGCTTGGAAAAGAGCCAGAGCGCGATCTGCACCGAGTACACGATGCCGAGCGCGATCAAAGTGGCGTTCACGACCCGATCGACTTGCTTGCCGAACGCGCGCAGCCGAGCCGGCGCGAAGATCTTCAGCGCCAAGAGCGCGCCAGCCGTTAGGAAGATAATCCGAGCCAGCATGCTCGCTCAGGCGCGGACGAGCGCGTCACGCAGCGCCTGATTCAGCGCAGTGAGCGCCTTCTTTTGGGCCTCAGATTCGGATTTTTTGGCGTTGCGGAGGAGCGTGCGAAAGCGCTGACGATCGGTCGCCGGGTGCTGCTCGATGAAGCTCGCGAGCTCCGCTTCACCGCCGGCGAGCAGGCGTGCTCGCCAATCGTCGATTGGCGTCGACGCGCGGCGCGTGCTCGGGTGTGACAAATCCTCGAGCCGCTCGCGCAGCTGCTGCAGATCGAGCCCGCGCAGCTCCTTTCGCACCAGGCGCAAGGCTCGATTCTTGGCACCGGGGCTGGTGATACGTCGCGTATCCTGGACCACGCGCAGCAGTTCTTCACCGAGCTGCATGCGTAGCAGGTGTCGCTCGCTGATCGTGACGAGCGTCTTCGCGAACTCGGCCCAGGCCGCTTCCGAGCGGCGGCGCTCGTTCCGCGCGTCCGTGCGAGAGCTCAGATCTTCGTCGTCCTCGAGGTCGGGGTCGACCGTGGTCTCGATCAGTTTTCGCACCGAGGGACGATAGCGCGCGCCGCGCGCGGCTCAAGCGTCGTTTTTCGGAAAACCGCGCGGCTAGCCGAGCCGGGCCGGCAATACCACGCTGAATTCCGCGCCGGCGCCGAGCACCGAGCTGACCTGGACAGTGCCGCCCAGCGCCTCGACCACGCTCTTTACGATCGCGAGCCCGAGCCCGGTGCCGGAACGCTCGGCGTCCGTCGTGAAGAAACGCTGAAAAATGCGCGACAAATCCTGCTCGGGGATGCCGGGCCCTCGGTCCTTCACCGTAATCGTGACCGCGCCCTGCCCCGGCCTACCGCTGACTCGCACCAGCACGGGCTCACTGGGCGGCGAAAATTTGAGCGCATTGTCGAGCAAATTCAGCAACGCGGTCTCGAGATCTGCCGGGCGCGCGCGCACCACCGGCACGCTGGCGTCGTACTCCAGCACGAGGTTCTCCTCGGGGCTCTGGGCGCGCTCGACCGCGCGCCGCACCAGCGCCTCCAGATCGACGAGCACCGGCGGTTCCTCCGAGGCGTCGATCCGGCTGAGCTCGAGTAGGCGTGACACCAAACGATCGAGGCGCGCGGCATCGAGCCCGATGTTCTCGAGGAAGCGCTGCCGTGCCGCGGGCTCATCCGCCGCACCTTCCGAGAGTAGCTCGGCGGCACCGCGAATCGACGTGAGCGGTGACTTGAACTCATGCGCGACATCCGCAGCGAACGCGGAAATATAGCGGTGACGCGCCTCCAATTTGCGCGTCATCTCCGCAAACGCATCGGCCAGCTGCGTGATCTCACCACCGCCGCCGAGCGGCACGTCGAGGCCGCTCTCGCCCGCGGCAATTCGGCGCGCCGCTTGGGCGAGACGCTCGAGCGGGCGCGAGATGGTCCAGGCGAGAAGCAGCGTCAACGCGGCCGTGACCGCTAGCGCGGTCAGCAGCACCAGGGTGAGCCCTCGCCGAATCCGGTGCATTTCGAGCAGTACGGGCGTGGTCGAACGCGTGATGTAGACCGCGCCGCGCACGGCGCCGTGCTCGAGCACCGGCTCCGCCAAAAACAGGAACACCGCGGGCGGATTGCGCGAAACGCGGGTATTACTACTGCGCTGGCCCTGGAACGCACGCACGAGCTCGGGCCGCTGCAAGAGCGGCGCACCCGGATCTGCCAGAGTTTCACGGTGACCGAGCCTGCCGATCGAACTCGCGATCTCAACCGTCTCGCGGCTGAGCAGCGGCGGAGGCGGTTCCTTGCCCTCGGGCGGACCAAAGCGGTGCGAATCGGCGAGCGTGCCCAGCGTCGGCGCGACCAGTCGGATGCGCGTGCGCGTCTGCAGCGCGGCGCTCACGAGCACCATCTCCTGCGCGGGCGTGCCCAAGCCTTCACCGCGCATGAGCCCCGCCTCGAGCCAGCTTTTCACCAGCACGGCCTGATTTTGCATGTCGCGCTCCAAGCCGTCGAGCAGCTGCCGCTCGTATAGACGAGCGAACTCGAGCCCGGCGAGGGGCACCAGCACGACCACCAGATTCACGACCATCAAGCGGGTGCGGATGCGGCCGAGCGCATGCCCTACCCGCTGCGTGAACCTAGCCAAACGCGACGGCATGCTTCAGGCGTCGCTCGCTTTGTAACCGACGCCGTGGACGGTGGCGATGGGGTCAGCGCCGAGCGCGCGAAATTTGGCGCGGATCCGCCGCACGTGGCTGTCGAGCGTGCGTTCGGTGACGTGCAGATCGTGGGTGTAGGCGCGTTGCAGGAGCTGCGTGCGGCTGAGCACCACCCCAGGGCGCTCGATCAGCGCGGCCAACACCGCAAACTCCGTGGCGGTGAGCACGACGCGCGCGCCTGCGTGGCTCGCCTCATGGCGCTCCGGATCGAGCGTGAGCGCGCCGTGCGTGAGCAGGCGTGAAGGCGGTTCGCGCGCCTCTGCCGCTGCCTCGAAGCGGCGCAGCACCGCGCGCACGCGCGCCACGAGCTCGCGCGGCGAAAACGGCTTGACCAGATAGTCATCGCCGCCGAGCTCGAGCCCCACGATGCGATCGACCTCGTCGGCCCGCGCCGAAAGAAACAAGATCGGCGTTTGCCGATGGCTGCGAATGCGACGACACACCTCGAGGCCATCCAGGCCGGGCAGCATGACGTCGAGCACGACCAAATCGGGCGGGTCGCGTTCGACGGCGGCGAGCGCCGTCGAACCGTCGGCTACCGAGCTTACTCGGTAGCCGTTCTTCTCCAGCGCATATTCCACGACTTCGCGGATGCGCTTCTCGTCGTCCACGATCAGGACGTGCTTGGCGGATGGCATGTCGTAGGGTCGATGGTTGGCAGCTCGAAGCCGAACGGGGACGCGTCACTGCTGGTGCCGAGCATCTCGACTCGCGCCCAAACCTCGGTCACGATATCACTAGCTTCGCCCGGCGAGGAGCCCGAGTAGCGCGCAAACACGAGCTGCGTTCGCAGTGCGGCGATCAGCTCGGAAAGCTCGTCCAAAGCGCGTTTGTCGCGCGCGCAAAGGCTCCGTAGCCGATCCACGTTTTCGAGGTGTAGCCGCGCCGAAGCCAGCGTCCGGGCCGAGGCCCCGCGCTGTTCCAAGCGCTGCACGCGCTCCTCGGCGGCGCCGCGATCGAAGCCCTTTTTGGCGAGCAGGTGAGTGAGCTCGGCGTAGCGTTCGGTCGCCCTGCGGAGCTCGCGCAGCAGCCGGTCCACCGCCGCACGCGGCAACAGCGGCTCGAGCGGTGTATTGCGCACGGCTTCGTGGCCCTCGAGCAGCGCCGCTTCGGCCTCGGTCGTGGGCGTGCGCGGCGCCGTGATCTCCGCCGCCCGAGAGGACAAGATCACCGGCAACCAGAGCGGCCAGAGCGGCACGGCCAGCGCGGCGGAACCGAGCGCACTGAGCCGCGATCCTCGTGTCGCTCGGAACACGAGGGCACCGCTCAAGCTGCCGGCCAGACCGTAGAGCACCGCGAGATCACCGAGATTCATCGCTGTCCCCCGCGCTGCGCGGCGTGCGATCCGATGCTCGCTTCAGCGCGCGTTCCATTGGGTAAATGCCCAAGCTCGAGCGCGCGCTCTGTGCGAGCGCGTCGACGAAGCTGCTCTCACGATGCCGCAGGAACGGCACGTGCTGAGCGCTCGGGCGGCCCAGAAACGGCCGCATCATCCAAGCCGTCTGCCCGCCCGTCGCAAACACGACCAAGCCGAACACGCTTACGATTACTAGCCCACGCAGGTCGAAGCCAATGCCACGCAGCACGACTTCGAGCGCCGCGAGCCCGGATAGTGCGTAGCACACCGAAGCCAATAATACCCCCGGGTGATAGCCGAGCCCGCGGTCGAAACACAGCCAAATGACCGGCGAGAGTGCGATCAGCACCAGCGCGCCCCGCCCCGCCGCGGCGAGCATCAGTGCGACCATGCTGGAGAAGCCGAGCGGGCGACCGAGCCCCGCCGAAATGGCGTGAAAGGCAGGCACCACCAAGAGCAAAGTGGCGAGCAGCGCGAACGGCAACTTCACGCCTGAATAAAGCAGCTGCGCGCCGCCGCGCGACGTCGCCAGCGTCGCGCCGAAGATGCCGGCTCCGAGCAGCAACGCGCCGAGCGCCGCCAAGAACAGCGGGCGCAAATCGCCAGCAGCGCGCGTGCGCTCGGCGACCGATTTCGGCGAGCGCAAGAGCTCATCCAGCACGCGACAGATTTCCGACCCTGCGGGTTCGCTCGCTTGGAACTCGGTCATGCTGCCCCCTTCAGGATCGGCAATACCGACCAGACACGCGCGGCCAAGATGAACGCGAATACACAAAAAGCGCCGAGAAATGCCAGGCACTTGGCCCGTGTACCGAACGGCGCGTGACTCAGCAACGCGCGCACCGAATTCACGAGCTGATACAGACCGATGAAGCCGGCGAGCGTGAGCCCAGCGCGGGTCACGAACGCGGCGGCATCGGGCGATTCGATGGTCACGGCCAGGAGCGCGGCGCTCGGTGCGAGCCCCGCCAACACGAATCCAGTGCTCGCCACGGCGCGGGCGCCGGCCGAGAACAGCGCCTGCGGCGATACCGGCGCGTTGACCAGCGCGAGCAGCACGAAAAGGGGCGGTAAGCCGAGCACTCCGACCAACGCCAACCCGGCCGTGGCGAGTCCGGCATGTGCCAATAAGGCCGCGCCGCCCACGCGCGCTCCCAGCGCGAGCCCGTACAGGGCCGAGAGCCCAAGGCCGGTGCCGAGGCGCATCAGCTCGGCCGGCACCGGTTCGACTGCTGGGGATGTGAGGCGAGCGCCGAGCGTCTGCCGCGCCGGCGCCGAAAACGAGAGCACTGGTTGATCGATCATCTTTGACCTTCCTTGTTGGCAGCAGCGCCGCAAAGTGCGGAGCGCGGCTGCACTCCAAGCGATAGCCGCCGAAGCGCGCGATTTTGCGCAGGAAGGAAGGCGATTCTCGTGAATAGTCGTGGCGAAATCGTGGCGAACGACGAGCCGGTTAGGGCCCGGGAATGGCTAAATCGGTCGATGATCGCGGTCGAGGCGCCCGGCTGGCGAGGCGCGACGAAGGCGCATACTACTGGTATGTAACTGAGGAGCAACGAAGCCAGCCGGGATGTCTCGGCCGTGAGAGCGATCGATTTAGCCATGCCCGGGCCCTTAGGGCAGATGTCCCGCAACGCGACACATTTGCGAAAAGAAAGAGCGCTCACGAAGCAGCTACAGCGGCGGAAACTTTCTGCCCATTTTGTAGCGGCTTCCGCGGCGGGCGAGTGATGCTATGGCAGAGCGAGCTCAGCCATGAATCTCGTTCGAAATGCGCGGACCCCACGCCCCTACTCCGCCGTATTGCTCGGTGCTCTCTCGGCTTGTGGCGGAGCGGCGCCTGCGTCCCAGGTCGAATCGGCGAGCGCTCCATCCGATGCGCCGAAGCACGCCGCGAAAAAAGGCGTCGAGCTCTCCGCGGGGGATGTGGTGCAGCGGCTCCGGGGCAACGAAACCGATCTGCGGCGCTGTTTCTTCGCCAACCCGAGCTTACGTGGGCTGGCGCGCTTCACTTGGCAGCTGGATGTCGACGGAAGGGTGCATGGCGTCCGCCGCGAAGCGTCGACGCTCGGCGATCCACAGGTGGAGGCGTGTATCAGCGAGCGCTTGGGCGAAATCCATTTCGGAGATCTGGCCGAGCCCGCCACCGCGCGCTGGACGTTCGTGTTTCGGCTCATGGATCCACCCGCCACGGCCAAGGGCAGACATCGCCACGCCGGCAAGCGCAAGCCGCCGGCCAATGACGACCGCGGGCTCGTGATCGATCCGAGTTCGCCGGGCAACCTCGCGCCGGACGCGATCGACAACGTGGTGGAGGCGGGCTATCCGCTGTTCGCGCGTTGCTACCGCGACGGAGTCAGCCGCAACAACGATCTCGGCGGCAACATTCGGCTGCACTTCGTGGTCAGTCCGTCGGGCTCGGTGTCCGAGGTCAGCGACGGCGGCTCGGATTTGACCGATCGCCAAGTGGTCGACTGCATCGCAGAAGGGTTTTATGCCCTGCGCTTCCCGCAACCCGAGCACGGCAGCGTGGGCGTGCTCTATCACATCCGCTTCGACGCGGGCTGAGCGTCGAAGCGCGTCAGCGCGCGGGTTTTCCGTAGATCGGACCGCCGCCTTCGACGTAGCGGGTCAAGACGCGCGCCGCTTCCTCGCGCAGCAGGCCCTGACGTACGCTGATGCCGCGCCGTTCGAGCACGCGGGCCCAATCGTCGGGTTTGGGGCCTTCGTCGAAGCCCACCGCTTCCGCATCCGCCGTCGTAGCGCCACAGACGAGGCGGCGCACGCCCGCCCAAACCAAGGCGCCGAAGCACTGGCAGCACGGTTCGGTGCTGGCAAACAAGGTCAGCGGCGGCGCACTGAGCGTCGCCGCCTTGCCGAGCACGCTCTGCGCGCGCAAAAGCGCCATGATCTCCGCGTGGGCGAGCGACAAGCCGCTCGCGAGCACGCGATTGACGCTCGCCGCGACCAGCTGCTCGCCCAAAAAGACGCTGGCACCGAAGGGCCCCCCACCGCGCGTCACGTTCTCTGCCGAAAGACGCACAGTGAGCGCCATGCGCGACTCGTCGTCGACCAGTGGCTGCGGAAAGCCGAGCACCAGGTCCTCGACCCAGGCCGGAAATTCGATCACGAGCGAACTCGTCGGCGACGACGACGGAGCGTCGTTCATCCCCACTCGTGAAATACGGCTTCGATGTTGTGCCCATCCGGATCGAGCGCGAACGCGCCGTAGTAGCCGGGGTGATAGTGCGCGCGAATGCCCGGAGCGCCGTTGTCGCGTCCACCCGCCGCGAGCGCCGCGACGTGAAACGCGTCCACCTCGGCGCGGCTGCGTGCCGCCAAGCACACGTGAATCGGCGTGATCAGCTCGAGCTGCTCGTCGGTCTGAAAATCCGCCTTACCGCCGCCTAGCCAAAGCTCGGGTTTCTTGTCGCGACCGAAGCCCGCCGCCTCGCCAAACTCCATGAGCAGGGTGATCCCGAGCGGCGCGAGCGCTTGGCTGTAAAACGCTTTGGCGCGCGGGTAGTCCGACACGTTGATGCCAATGTGATCGATGATCGATGCCATGGTGCGGCAGAATCTAGCGCAAACAGCGCGAGGCGCGAAGCGAGCATTGCGCAGGATGAACCGCGCGTCGGATCCGGGAGCCGTCTCCAGCGCTGGGCAGGCGCGGCCGCAGTGGGGCCGCGCGCCGGACCCCGTTGCCCGGCGCCGGCCAATGACGAGCAGCGCGCCCGTTCCCGCGTGGCCTACAAAAAATCCGGCTGAATCGGCGGGGAAACGCCGCAAGCGCCGCTCTGCTTTGACGACTGCGCGCAGGGTCGGGCAAGGTTCGGGTGCTGCTCGGAACCACGACCCGTCATCATGCCGACCGGACGACTCGAAGCCTTCAGTGATGGCGTGCTGGCAATTTTGATCACGATCATGGTGCTCGAGCTGAAGGTGCCGCACGGCGGCGATCTCGCAGCCTTGCGCGGCGAGCTACCGATCTTTCTCAGTTACGTGCTGAGCTTCGTGTTCATCGGCATCTATTGGAACAATCACCATCACATGCTGCACACCGTGGAGCAAGTCAGTGGGGGCATTCTGTGGGCCAACCTGCACTTGCTCTTCTGGCTCTCGCTCATCCCGGTCACGACCGCTTGGATGGGCGAGCATCACTTGGCGCCGACTCCGACGGCCATTTACGGCGTGGTGCTGCTCGCGTCCGGCATTGCCTATTTGCTGCTCCAGCGCGCGATCGTGCACAAGCAGGGTCCTGGGTCGAAGCTACACGCACTGATCGGTCGGGATGTGAAGGGAAAAGCGTCCGCGCTGCTCTATTCGAGCGCGGTTCTGCTCGCCTTCGTGCACACGCTGCTCGCGCAGATCATCTACGCTTCGGTTGCCGCAATGTGGCTGGTTCCGGATCCCCGCATCGAGTCGAAGCTCAACGGCTGAGCCGCGCGCGTCACGTCTCGGTCGGGTGCTGGGCGAGCGAGAGCACATTTTGATCCGGATCGCGAAACCAAGCGATCCGCGAACCGCTCGGCGCGGTCCAAATGCCGAGCTCGTCTTGAACCATGCCCGGATAGCGCGTGAACACCACGCCGCGCTCCGCGAGCGCCGTGACGGCGCTGTGAATGTCCGGCACATCCCAACCGAGCACGGTGTACGGCGCGGACGCGGCGTGCTCGACGCGCGTGACTCGAATGGATCCGTTCGGGCCGCGCAGCACGAGCGCAAACGCATCGACCGACGCCACTTCCAGCCCGAGCTGGCCTTCGAAGAATGCTCGAGCCCGCTCGAGATCGGTGGCACCCAAAAACGCAACGAACGCTGCCGCCCTCAACATTCGCGCGACGATACACCGCTTGGCGCTCGGCCGGTCCTCCGAATTTCTTCGGCCTTTTCGCGGCCGAAAACAGCGCGCGCAATTCCCGGCGCTGCCCGCACGGCACGCGACCATCGCTTGGTCCCGTGCCTCGGGCCGCCGAACACACTCGCGTGCGGCGGGGCTCAGCCGGTCACTTGACGACCAAGAGCCGGCAGGACGCGGGGCACGCATCCCCGTCGATCAGGTTGCCGTCGTCGCAATCTTCGCCCGTCTGCACGACGCCGTCGCCGCAGTACGCGCCGAGTTTGCAGCCCGGGCCGCACTCGCCGTAGCCGCCGTCGTTCACACCATCGTCACACTCCTCGCCGGCGGACACGATGCCATCGCCACAGATCGCGGTGCAATCACTGCTCGCCGCGTTGAAGCCGGCCAAGGTGAGCCGGAAGCTCGAGCCGGTTTGCTTGCGCTCCGCGTGAAAGACCGAGATCTTGTACACTTGGCCGTCGGTCAAGCCGAACTTGCCGGCGGTGGTGCTGTCCACCGTGACGCTGCCGTCGAGCGGCTCGTGCAGGCCGCCCAGATCGACCGCCAGGTTGCCGTTGATGAATACCCACACGTCGTCGTCGCCGGTGAAGGCGAGCGTCGCCGTCTTCGTGGCTTGATACTGGAACCAATATTCGACGTGAGTCGTGAACGAGAAATCATGCGGCTTTGCGCCCGGGATGATGTCCGTGTCCTTGGGCCAGTTGTAGCCGTACTCGGGCGGGATTTGCGCCACGCCGGTTTCGCCCATGCGCGCCTTGGGGTTGCCGTCGAGCGGGAAGAACAACGGGTTGCCGTCATAGTTGACGATCGGGACGCCAGTGCAACCTTGGCGCGGCATGTCGGTGGCCTTGCTGTAGGAGCAGGGCAAGCAGCCCGCGGCCGCGCAGGTGGTGTAGTCGTTCGCCGCCCACATTTCACCAGTGGTCGGGCCGTAGCCTTGCCACTGTTCGCCGTTTGCACCATAGCGATTCACGAACCCGCCCTTGCCGTTGTCGAAGAGCACGATGCTATCGACCACCGTGTTGCTGTCGGGCGAATCTTTGTACCACTCGGCGAACGAGTCGCTGGACGCGATGCACGCCTCCGCATTGCTCGCGCCGACCAATGCCGGCAGACCGAGCGCATTCAGCTTGGGCTGAACGATGCCTGGCACGGGCTTGGCACAGCTGACCTCGAAGTCGGACGGCTTGTGCAGGCTGAAATCGTGATAAATGGCCGGCACGCGGAGCACGCACGCGCCATTGACCTTCTCGCAGTTGGCGGTTTGTGAACAGGTGAAGCCGGGCTCGAGCTTGCAATCAGAAGAGCAGCCGTCGCCGTTCTTTTGATTGCCGTCATCACACTCTTCACCGATGAGCAGGCCGTCACCGCAGGTTGATTTGCAGGCCCCACCTGCGCAATCCGGCTCGCTCTGACAGGTCGCGGAGCAGCCGTCGAAGGGCACGGTGTTGCCGTCGTCACAGCTCTCGGCGCCCTCTTTCATGCCGTCACCGCAGGTGGTGTGGCTGCAGACGCTGGGGCTCCCGTCGCACTTGAAGCCGAGCTCGAGCCGGCAGCGGCCGGAGCAACCGTCGCCATCGACCGCGTTGCCGTCGTCACAGACCTCGGACTCGGCGACCAAGCCGTCGCCGCAGCGCGCGATTTGGTGACAAGCGGCGCCGGGCGGGTTGCAGGAGTAGCCCGGTTCCACCGCTAGGCAATTGGCTGCGCAACCGTCGCCGCCGATCTTGTTGCCGTCATCGCAGGCTTCGTCCGAAGTGAGCATTCCGTCGCCGCAATTGGGCGGTGCGGGCGCGTTTGCTCCACACGCCGAATCGGCCGCGGTCGAGTCGCAGGTTTTGATGCTGGTGCTACCGCCGCTCCCGCCCGAGCCGGTATTGATGTCCGGGCCACCGCCGCTTGCGGTGCCGGCGGTTCCACGCAGCACCTGGCCGCCGTTTTTACCCCCACCCGCTCCGCAGGCGAAAAGCAGCATGGACACCCACAAGAAGCCTTTTCGATTCATGCGCTCAACCTCTAAGAAATCGAATGTAGCATTTCAGATCTCCATCTTGGGATCGGTTCCGCATCAGATCGCACGATCACAACGCGACGCGTTGTCGTCGATGTGGGACGCAGACCTACTGGCGTTCGTGCGCATCGCTGTCTGACCTGGAACCGTTTCCAGCTCGGCCGTTCGCGGCGCGGTTTGGCGTCCGAGCCACGGGGCTCGAGCCCACAGCTTCAGTCAGTCGCGGTCGGCGCGGCCGCGTCCACTTCACCCAAGCGGATGGCTTTTTCCGAGCAAGCAACCACGCAAAGGCCGCAGGCTCGACAAGCTGCGGCGTTCGGCGTCAGCGCGGCCGAGCTTCGCCGCCTCAGCCGAAATGATACGCGGACAGCCGCAGGTCGAGGATCTTGCCATTGTAGGCGAGCTGACCCCGGTCTTCACCCGCCGCGCCGGCAATCACCATCAAGGGCAGCAAGTGCTCCTCACGCGGATGAGCGCGGCGCGCGGACGGCGCGTTTGCCCAATCGCGCAGGCGCTGGTCCCGCTCGCTCGCTGCGAGCCCCGCGGTTTGGCGTAACCAGCCGTCGAATTGCTCGGCCACCACGCTCGACTGCGGGCCGAAGGCGCGCAGGTTATGATACGTCATGCCGCTGCCGACGATGAACACGCCCTCGCGGCGGAGCGGCGCGAGCGCGCGGCCGATCGCCAGGTGTTCGGCGGAGTCGAGGCCGCGCTTCAGCGAGAGCTGAACCGTGGGCACGTCCGCGTTCGGATAGGCGAGCTTGAGCGGGACGAACGCGCCATGATCGAAGCCGCGCTGGGCGTTCTCTGCGCTGTCGATGTCGGCGGCGGCCAAGAGGTCACGCACGCGCCGAGCCAGCGCCGGCTCTCCGGGCGCGGGCCAGGTGATCTCATACGACTCCGGCGGGAAGCCGTAATAGTCGTAGAGCATGGGCGGATTCGGCGCGGTCATGACCGTCGGCACCGGCTCTTCCCAGTGCGCGGAGACGACCAGCACGGCCTTCGGCGGCCCCTTCGGCACCTCGGCCACCGAGCGCAGGTAGCGCGCAAGCTCCGCCTGCTCGGCCTTGCTGCCGATGCCAATGTCCACGAACGGCCAGGGCCCGCCGCCATGCGGCAGGAACACCACCGGCAAAGGCTGCCCGGCGTCCGAGCCGTGCTTCGTTGACGCGCCTTGCGCGCGGTCCGTGTGGCCGGTCCCCTTCCCGCCGGTCAGGGCGGAAGTGGCCGCCACGCCGGCCAGGCCAGCCGCGATGGCGACGCGACGGGTGACGCTCGAGCTCACTGGTTCTGTCATGGCGCACTCTCCTGCCGAATGACTTCGGCCGAATCAGTATGCGCACCTTCCCCAGACCCGACTAGAGCCGACCCGGGTTCAGACCGTTGCCGGAGCGCAACGACCAGCGCGCGGCTTGCCGACGCGCAAAATCCGATGCAAGACGCCGCGGCCGTCGAACGCCATGAATTTGCGCCGAGTCATCGTCAGTCTCCTCGGGCTTGCTGCGTTCCTCGGCCCAGAACTCGCGCGCGCCGAGCCCAACGCCCCGGATGGGCCGCCCTATTTTTACAAAGGTTACGACTATGGCAGCCAGGCGCTGGAGAGCCCGCTGTGGGTCTTTCTGAACCGAGGCTTCGACGTGCTTCAGGACCAAACGGGCAGCCGCGGCCGCGACGTCTTCGCGCAGGATTACCGAGTCGACGCCAAGAACGTGGGCAAGAACTTAATCAACCCGTTCCCGGCGATCCACGCGCGCGGCTGGGGGCGCTTCTTGCGCGAAGAGATCTTCCCCCTGAGCTACACGCAGCAAACCGCGCGCTGGGTGCCGAACTACGGCCTGCACTTGATCGGCGGCGGCACGACGTACGTCGCGTTGTCGGAGTGGTTTCGGGCCAATCACGTGCCCGCACCGGATGTGCTCTCGGCCGGGACGCTGCTCGCGAGCGCGTTCGTGAACGAGACCTTGGAAAACAAAGGCGTCGTTGGTTACAACACCGACGCGATCGCCGATTTTTTCTTCTTCGACATCGGCGGCATCATCCTGTTCAGCTTCGATTGGCCGAAGAAGCTCTTTAGCCACGTGCTGATCGTCTCCGATTGGTCGATGCAGCCTGCGCTGACCTATCCCGACTTCAATCTGCATAACGAGGGCAACTACTTCGCCGTCAAGTGGCCAATCCCCTATTTCGAGGATCTGCGCCTGTTCGCCACGATCGGTCTCGGCACGCTCGGCGGCTTGTCGTACAAATTCAACCGCGAGTACTCGATCTCCGCGGGCTTCGGCAACATGGCCACGCGCCTCCTGCCCACGTCGGCCACCAATGCCGACAACGCGGTGATCTTTCAAAAGGCTGCGGGGATGTTTCTGGACCGTAACGAATCGCTACTCGCCTCACTGCGTCTGACCGACGAGCAGGATTACACCCTCAATTTCAATCTGTATCCAAACGCGTTCGGCACGCCGAATCTCGGTTTCTGGAGCGTCGTCGATCGCAGCGGACACTTCGTGTTCGGCGCGTCGTTCTCGCACACGTTGGGACTCGGTTTCGGCATCGGCTCCTTGAATTGACGCGGCATCGTCAATAGAGTCGGGGCGCGATGATTGGCCGAGCATTCACGTTCGTCGGGGGAAATACTGGGCTTTGGCGCGTCACGCGCCAAGATGTGGTGAGCGGTCCGGCTTTGCCGGCTTGCTCCGCGCTCGACGTGCAGCCCGGCCTGTTGCCGGAGCTGCCCGCGGGGGCAGATTGGCTGCTCCGTGGAGTGCAAAGCAACGAGCGCTACGTAACGCGCACCGAGAAGACCGCGCTCGTCGCAAAGCAGCCCGCACTCGGCCGCGCTGAGGCCACGTGCGCCGCGTTGATCCCGATCCGAAAATCGCAAGCGTGGTGGGATTTGATGCAAGATGAGCGGCGCGCGATCGTCGAAGAGCGGTCGAAGCACATCGCGCTCGGACTCGACTATTTGCCCGCCGTTGCGCGCCGCCTGCACCACAGCCGCGATCTCGGCGAGCCCTTCGATTTCGTGACGTGGTTCGAATATGCGCCGGCTCACGCCGCACACTTCGAAGAGCTCGTGCTGCGGCTGAGAGAGACCGAAGAATGGCGCTACGTCGAGGCGGAGCTCGACCTGCGCTTCGAACGCGCGCCAAGCTGAGTGCTGCGGGTTGATCGAGCCTGGGGTTGATGGTCACGCGCCGAGTCGCGGCTCGGCGCAGCCTTCGGCGTCACGGACGGCCTTCCCGGATCGAGAGATTCGCTGAACCCGGCCGTTGCGCTAGGGCGCCTTTCGGTTGAACGCGACCGCGTCCTGATAACGCACGCCCGAACCGCCGAAGATGTCGAGCGCCGAACCGATCGTCAGATCGACGCGCCCTCGGCCGAGCCGAGTCACCTCTTCGAGGTCCGAAAGTGAGCTCGCCCCGCCCGCGTAGGTCGTCGGAATCGGCGAGCTCTGGCCGAGAATTTCGACCAACTCGCGATCGATCCCGCGACATAGGCCCTCAACGTCGACCGCGTGGACCAAGAATTCGGCACACGCGGCGCCGAGCTGTTCGAGCGTGGCCGGAGTGACCCGGACGTCGGTAAATTTTTGCCAGCGGTCGGTGACCACCCAATACTCGCCGTCGCGACGGCGACAGCTGAGATCGATCACCAGCCGCTCTCTACCGACTCGTTGCTGAAGCTGAGCCAGGCGTTCGAAATCGACGCGCCCCGCCTGGAACACCCAAGAAGTGACGATCACGTGTGAGGCCCCCGCGTCCAGCCAGCCCTGAGCGTTGTCCAGGTTCACGCCACCACCGAGCTGCAGGCCGCCCGGGTAGGCCGCGAGCGCCGCCAGCGCCGCCGCCTCGTTGCCCGGCCCGAGCAAGATCACGTGGCCGCCGCGGAGGCCGTCATTGCGATACAGCGCGGCGTACTCGGCGCTCGATTTTTCGGACACGAAGTTCTCGCGCACCGCGCCGGGAGCATCCGTCAGCGTGCCGCCGACGATTTGCTTCACTTTGCCTTCGTGCAGATCGATGCAGGGCCTGAACACGGGCGAACCATAAGAGCCGGCACGAGAAAGCGCCAGTCGGCCGAGAAACGCGCGCAAAACGCGGGTAGCGCGGACTGAAACCTAGGTTAACCTCGAGCGCGTGTCACCCTGGACGGCCCAGCGCCTCGGAGCGATCGTCGGCGCCGCGTTGGCGGTCACGTGGGTGATCTACATTCGTACCCGCGCGACGCCCTGCCCGGGCGCGGTCACGCTCGAGTTTCATCCACCACTGGCCGATCCAGGAACGTACCAAGTGCAACTGAGCTGGCCCGGCGCGAAACCGTGCACGCTCACCCTTTCGGTCCCGCTCAAACCGGAAAGCGCCAAAGAGGGCGCGCGGACCGGCTGCGGGCTCGCGCTGCAGTTGCGCACCCAAGTTCAGGCCGGGCAGGCGAGCATCAGCGGCCTCACTTTTGCCGCCGCGCCCGCGCACTTCAAGCTCGAC
>Ga0068855_100004719_pt1 | contig 16647 bp, 14 predicted proteins | sample KBSCornC52_FD_66592 | JGI IMG/M metagenome (GOLD analysis project Ga0068855, IMG submission 66592) | Corn rhizosphere microbial communities from Kellogg Biological Station, Michigan, USA - KBS Corn C5-2 | ecosystem: Host-associated > Plants > Roots > Rhizosphere > Soil ...
GGCGGCGGAGATCCGGAGCGCGGGCGGCGAAGCGTTCGTTGCGCCGATGGACCTGAGCTCGCACGATTCGATCAAAGAAGCGTTCGCGGCGGCCGCGAATCACTTCGGGCCGATCGGGATTCTGGTCAATAACGCCGCGGTGACGCGCGACGGGCTCGCGCTGCGGATGAAACCGGCGGATTGGGACGTCGTGCTCCAAACCAATCTTTCGGGCACGTTTTACTGCATCCAGCAGGTGATGTCGCCGATGCTGAAAGAGCGGTGGGGACGAATTGTGAATATTTCGTCCGTGGTGGGCGAATCCGGAAATGTGGGGCAGGCGAATTACGTGGCGTCGAAGGCGGGCGTGATCGGCCTCACGAAGGCGCTGGCGCAGGAGCTGGGGTCGCGCACGATTACGGTGAATGCCGTCGCGCCTGGTTTCATTGACACCGACATGACGGCGGTGCTGAAAGATGAAGTCAAGGCGTCGGTCCTGGGGACGATTCCACTCAAGCGCTTCGGACGGCCGGAAGACGTGGCGGCGGCGGTGCGGTTTCTGTGCAGCGAGGAAGCCGGCTACATCACCGGGCATGTGCTCGACGTGAACGGCGGCATGTACATGCGGTAAATCCGGCACCACAAATGCTATGCTCACGGGCAGGTGAGTTGGTTGTCTCAGAAGTCGAGCATCGCCGCGCTGGCGGGAGCGGTGTTGGCGGTCGCTGCGTTCGCGAGCACCACTTTTGTTCCTGAGCCCACCGGCGTTGGCGACCCGACTCTGCCCCGCCCCTTCCGGGTTTATCGCAGCCTGGAGCTCAATGACAACGTCCAACTGCCGCTCGATTACCGCGAGCAAACGGAATTTGTTTTCGCACGCCTGATGTATCCGTCGCATCCTTATGGTTTGTTTTCGCGCTCTCGCGGGTACGCGGAAATTGCGGACCGCGACTGGCGGCAGGGCGGCGTGAGCTGGACGCAGGATTATCCACGCGCGGACCGGCATTTCACAGTTGTACTGCGCCGGCTCACGCGGGTGCATACAAGGTCGGTCGAGCAGCCGGTCAATCCGGATGACGGGGATGACATCTACAACTGGCCGTTCCTCGCGGCCGGCGAGATGGGGGACTGGAAGCTGAGCGGGGAGCAGATTTCGAAAGTGCGAGAGTATCTGCTGCGGGGCGGTTTTCTGATGCTGGATGACTTCTGGGGCGCACAGGAGTGGGCGCGCTTCATGGAGACGATGCGAGAGATTTTGCCGGACCGGCCGGTGGTGGATATCGAAAACAGCGATCCTTTGTTTCACATCGTTTACGACCTGGATAATCGCTATCAGATTCTGGGGCAATGGGCGCTTACGGGACGGATGGCGGAACGCTGGGTGGGGACTACGCCAGGGTGGCGGGGAATCTACGACGACAAGCACCGGCTCATCGTGGCGATCACGTTCAATAACGATGTGGGCGATTCGTGGGAGTATGCGGACGATCCGTATTACCCCGAGAAGTATTCGGCGCTGGGGATTCGGCTGGGCGTAAATGATGTTGTTTATGCGATGACGCATTGACGCCCTGTAACTGCATTGACTTACGGGTCATCATCGTATTACGATCCGCGGGTGGTCCGCTCTCTCGTGGTTCGTATGACCGCGAGGCATCCCAAAAGAAGCAGATGGCTACGCAGTGGGTCGATCTGACGGTTGTGAAGCCGGAGTAGCGGTATAGGGGAAGAGAGTTCCCCGCCCCAGCAGCCATTGCGGATCGAGACGGCGCTTGATGGCCTTCATGGCTTCGATCTGTTCCTCAGAAAACTGGAGCTTTAACAGATCACGCTTACGCTTACCGAGCCCGTGTTCGGCGGACACGGTGCCGCCGAGTTCCACCGACTTTCGCGCGAAGGTGGTAATGAGTCGCATGGCGGCCTGCCATTGCTCGTTATCGGCGGGGAGAAAGTTGGCGTGGACGTGCGCGTCGCCGATGTGGCCGAAGATCGCGCACTTGCCGGAAAATTCGCGATCGATCATTTCGCGATAGAAGCGCAGCATCTCGCGATTTTTTGCGATAGGGACGGAGAAATCAGTGCCGACAGTCGTAAGGCCGCGCTGGCGGGCAAGATCGTTCACGACTTCGGGCAGCGCGTGACGGAACTGGCGGAAGCGCTCGCGGTCAGCGGCGGAGGTGGCGAACCAGGAGCCTTCAATTAATGCGGATGAGGTTTTCAGGCGGTGCTCCCAGGCTTCCTCTGCATCCTCACCCGGCGCGACTTCCTGCTCAGTGAGGACGGCGGCGCGAGCGGCGCCGGGAATGCCGGGGTAGCGCGTGCGGACCAGATCGAGCGAGCCAGCATCGATGTATTCCAGCATGCGAAGGCCGGGAATGGGGCGCCAGGCGTCAACGGCGTCGAGCGCTGCGTCATCGGATTCGAAGAAAACGACGCCTGTGAAAAGACGATTCGGCAACGGCAGCAACGCGACTTCGACCTGCGTCACAACACCGAGCGTTCCTTCGGAGCCGATGATCAGGTCCATGTAATCCATGCCTTCGCGCATGTAATAGCCGGCGGTGTTCTTGCGAACGTTGGGCGCGGGCAGAACAGGAATCGGGAACGGCGGCTTTTCGCCGCGGCGCAACGCAAGTACTTCGCCCGTGGCCAACACAACGCGCAGGGCGCGGATGTGGTTACGGGTAGCGCCGTAGAGAAAACTGCGCGAGCCGCTGGCATTGGTGGCGACGGTACCGCCGATCGCGGCGCTGTACTCAGTGGGGTCAGGCGGGTAGAACTGTTTCGAGGGCGCGGCGGCGGCCTGGATGGACGTCAGGGATGCGCCCGCGCCGCAGATGGCATAACCTTCGTGAACGTCAATGCTGTTCAGCTTTTCGAGCGAAATGAGCCAGCCGCCATCGGGGACGCGTCCGCCGGTGAGACCGGAGCCGCCGCCCGAGATGGTGACGGGAATACCCTGCGCCGCGGCGCGCCGCATGATGTCGACAACAGCGGCTTCGTTTTCCGGGATCAGCAGTTCATCGGCGTGACCCCGGTAGTTCGACGCATCGGCGAGGTAGGGAGAATCGGGATCAGGACGCATGCTGGTGGACGGTGACCGGTACTTCGAATAGTGTGCCGCGGCCGAGAAGCCAGTGGGGATCGAAACGGCGTTTGATGGCGTGCATGGTTTCGATCTGCTCCGGCGTGAACTGCAGCGGGAGATATTCACGCTTGCGCTTGCCGAGGCCGTGCTCGGCGGAAACAGTGCCACCCATCCGGACAACGGCTGCGGCGAATTTTTTCATCAAAGCCATGGCTCGATCCCATTCCTCGCGATTGGGAGGCAGCACGTTAATGTGCACGTGAGCATCGCCAATGTGCCCGAAAATGACATACTGACCTGGAAACTCGCGGTTCAGAGTCTCGCGGTAGAGATCGAGAATATCACGGCTGCGGTCCAGCGGAACGGCGAAGTCGGAGTTGGCCTTCATGAGTCCGCGCTGGCGGATGATTTCGTTGACGCCTTCGGCGAGGCCATGGCGGAAGCGGCGGAAGCGCTCGCGGTCGTTCGCGGAGGCGGCGAACCAGGAATCGTCGGTGAGAGCGCCCGCGGTTTCCAGGCGGTCGAGCCAGGCTTCCTCGGCGTCATTGTCGCCGGAGATGTCCTGCTCGATCATGAGGGCGACGCGGGCCTGGGCGGGGATTTCGGAGAAGCGCGGACGAACGACGTCGAGGGAGGCCGAGTCCACATATTCGAGCATGCGCAGGCCGGGGATGGGACGCCAGGCGTCCACGGCGTCGAGCGCGCGGGCGTCGGAATCGAAAAAGACAACGCCGGTGAAAAGCGCTTTCGGGATATCGAGCAGCGCGACTTCGACTTCACTCACAACGCCGAGCGTGCCTTCCGCGCCGATGAAGAGGTCCATGTAATCCATGCCGGGGCGCATGAAGTAGCCGGCGGTATTTTTGCGGACGTCCGGCGCGGGGAGCACGGGGATTTCGAAGGGGGGCTTATCGCCGCGGCGCAGAGCGAGCACTTCGCCGCTCGGAAGGACGACGCGAAGCGCGCGGATGTGATTGCGGGTGGCCCCATAGAGAAAGCTGCGGGAGCCGCTGGCGTTGGTGGCGACGGTGCCGCCGATGGAGGCGCTGTTTTCCGTGGGGTCCGGCGCGTAGAACTGGCGCGAAGGCGCGGCGGCGGCCTGAATGGCGGCAAGCGATGCTCCGGCGCCGCAGACGGCGAAGCCCTTTTCCACGCGGATGTGGTTCAGGCGTTCGAGCGAGACGAGCCAGCCGCCATCGGGGACGCGTCCGCCGGTAACGCCAGTACCGGACCCGGAGATGGTGACGGGCGTGAGGGTTGCGGTGGCGTTGCGAAGAATCTCGGAGAGGGCGGCTTCGTTTTCCGGCGTGAGGACGTCCGAGGCGCTGCCGCGCATGCCGGAAGCGTCGGATAGATAGGGGGAATCAGGCTCGGGCCTCATGACTATCTTTGATTTTGGCAGACGGATATCGTCGGGGGCTCCGGTTGTGTGGACCACAGGTCCAAACGGGCCGGGGCCGAAGTCCGGCCGCGCGAATCTCGGAATCACCGGGCTAAAGTAAAAACAAGTGGGTTCACCGAGGGGATTCAGTCCACGTTTCTGGGCATTAATCGGCGCTACGTTCCTGGGGTTTGTGGGAATGGGGACAGTGCTGCCGGAACTCGCGCCGCATGTGCGCAACGATCTGGGCGGTTCGGATCGAACGATCGGATTCGTCATCGGCATCTTTTCCGTCGTGGCGCTGGCGGGCCGTCTTGTTTCCGGCCCGGTTGCCGATAATAAGGGCCGTAAGATCGCCTTCCTCACAGGCCTCGCCAGTTGCACGTTCGCAGGCGCGATTTATCTGGTGCCGTTCGGCATCACCGGCGTGTGGGTGGCGCGCTGTTTTCAGGGACTGGGCGAAGCCTGCCTCTACACAGGCGCGGCGGCGTGGGCCGTGGAACTCGCCGGTACCGAACGGAGCGCGCAGGCGCTCGGCTACCTGAGCAGCGGGATCTGGGGCGGCCTCTCCGCGGGGCCGGTGGTCGGTAGCTGGCTCGGCACGTTCCAGCGCGCGGCATTTTGCCAGGTGCTGGCCGGCGCGGCCGGCTTTCTGATTCTCATGCGCGTCCCGGAGCACTTCACGCCGCACCACGAAAGCCGTGGCTTCCGGTGGCCATCGCGTTCGCTGCTCATGCCGGGACTGGCGGTGGGTTTCGTGAACGTTCACTATCCGGTGGTCACGGGATTTCTGGTGCTGCATCTGGCGCACTACGGAAATTCCGGCCTTGCCGCGTTCACGGCGTATGCGGGCGCGATGCTCTGTTCGCGATTTTTTCTCGGCAGCCTGCCGGACCGCGTACATCCACGCGTCACCTTCTATTTCGGAATCACCGCGATGGCGGTAGCGCTGCTGGCGATTGCGTCCGGACCGCGTCCGGCCCTTGCGGTCGCTGCCGCGGGACTACTGGGTCTTGGATTCTCATTCCCGTTTTCCTCAATCGCGTCCGTGGTGATGCGGCGTTCCGCCAATCACGAGCGCGGCGTCGCCGTTGGGACGCTCAGCGCTTTCTACGATCTATTCGTCGGAGCGGGATCGTTCGCAGCCGGCGGCGTGGCGACGCACTTCGGATATTCCGCCACCTTCGTTATGGCCGCCGCTGCGCTGATCGCGTCTGCATTCCTGGGATGGTACGTTTTGCCTGTGGAAGAAAGCCCGGCTGACCTTCAAAACGCCGGTTGCGAAGTATGATGAAAAATTGCGACCGCGGTTCCAATTCTGTTTCACGCTGGATACGGAGCCGGATGATCTCTGGGCCAACCGCCCCGAATTGACCTTTGAGCATTTCGATCGGCTTTCCGAGTTTCATCGCAGAATGCGCGGAGCAGGCGCCAGGCCTGTCTATCTGACGACCAGTGAAGTCGTCCAGAACCCAAAAGCCCGGGCGGTTTTGCGCAAGTGTCTGGATGACGGGGCGAGCGAAATCGGCGCTCACTTTCACTCCTGGACACGCTCGTGGCCCTTTCCTGTTCCTGACATGAACTGGCAAGGCGCCAGACTGCATGCCATGGCTCATCAATTGGGGCAGGGTGTCGAAGAAGCGATGCTCGGCTACACGTGCCGCGAGATTGCCTCCGCTTATGGCATACAGCCCGTCAGCTATCGCGGTGGCAGATGGTCCCTGTCGCACGACAGTGTTACCTCGTTGAAAAACTGCGGGGTCGTGATCGATTCGACGGTGACGCCGGGCATCAGTTGGCGGGATCCGCGACATATTCTGGTCGACGGGGCAGATTTCTCACGTTCTTCGCGTTTTCCTTCCTCCGTTTCACGCGCGATGGGAGGTGGAGACGATCCGCAGGGTCCGCTCGAGATTCCGATGGGCTCCGCGTGGTTTCCCGCATGGGGTGAGCGGGCTGGCGACACGGTCCGAAACAATCTTATCCGCATCGGATCCCATACGCCAATCCGCGCTGGACGTCACTGGCTCCGCCCCACGCGGGAAAGCGTGAAAGATATGACCGCGGTGATGAAATCGCTGAAAGCCGCAGCGGTCCCGGTTTGGGTTTTCATGATTCACTCCTCCGAAATTGCCCCTTGTCAGCTTTTACCAACGGAAGACGAGGTACGGAAGTTAGTCGACCGGTGCGAACGCATTTCCGGGATCGCTGTGGAGATGGGGGCGGTTGGGGCAACACTCACGGAAGCGGCGGAAGGGCTACGCGGTCAGGTCGCATAGGCTTCAGCGCTCATCCGAGCACGGCGGTATAGATGCGCTCGAAATAGCCGTCGGTCATACCCGCAATGTAATCGCAGACGATACGGTGCAGCGGTTCGTTCCCCGCGCGCTCCGGCGCATCGCCGCCCGGCAACAGTTCGGGATGTTCCATCAGATGCGCGAATAACTGCGAAAGCCGCTCCATCGATTGCGTGCGATCCTTCGCCAGATCGGGCGAATGGTAAACGTGCTTCTGGAGGAAACGCTTCAGCTCGCGGCTGGTGGCGCCGGATTCCCCGGTGAATCGCACGACGCGCTCCGGATAGCGGCGGACCGAATCGACATCCGTCACGCCAGCCGTCTTTACCGACGCGACAGTGCCTTCGATCAGTCCTGACACCAGACCATCAATCAGGTGACGCAGAGTTTCCTGGAACTGCTCGCGCTCCGTCGCCCCGGGATAGCTCGTCTCCACGCTTTCCAGAATTTCGGCATAGGCGGGCACTACCGCCGCGACCTGCTGTGCCTTCAGCATGCCGGCGTCGTACGCGTCGTCGAGATCGGCGGCGTTGTAGGCCACTTCATCGGCGAGATCGATAAGCTGCGCTTCGATCGGCGGACGCAGTTCCGGCAGATACTCATCGAGGATCGGCGATTCGCCCGGCGTCAGATCGCGCGAATGTTTGACTATGCCTTCTCGCACTTCAAACGTCAGATTCAGGCCGGGAAAACGCGGATAGCGGCTTTCGATCGTCTCGACCAGGCGCAGTGCGTGCAGGTTGTGATTGAAGCTCTCGCCGTAGCGCCGCATCTCGTTGTCGAGCGCTTCTTCGCCGGAATGCGCGAACGGCGGATGCCCGACGTCGTGCACCAGCGCCAGCGCCTCCGTGAAATCTTCATTGAGTCCAAGAACGCAGGCAACGGTGCGGGCGATTTCGGAGACTTCGATGGTGTGAGTGAGACGGTTGCGGAAGTGATCCGAAATATCCGGCGCGAAGACCTGCGTTTTGTTTTCGAGCCGCCGAAAGGGCCGGGAGTAGATGATGCGATCGCGGTCGCGCTGAAAAGGATTGCGGTAACCGTGTTCGGGTTCGGGGTAGCGCCGCCCGCGGGATTGCTCGGCCGGAAACCGGAGATGGCTCAGCATCGCCGCGGAAGCCGTCTTACTTCGCGGCGGGGAGGTCCGTCATGACCGCCACAGCGGCCTGACTGATATCGGAGTGCGCGCTGACGATCGGGATGAGAAGCTTGCGGGCCTCTTCGGGCTGCGTGGGAGCAATTCCTTCCGCCAGAGTCATGGCCGCCTGATCTTTGGAGACCATGGCGGTGGGGTTCGCCATCAGATCTTTGAGGATCGCCTGCGCCTCAGATGATCTATTGATCGAGAAAAGCAACTGCGCCTTGGCCAGTTTCGCCAGCGACGCGTAATCCGCGCCCGCATTGGCAGCCACATGATCGTACTGCTTCAGAGCCTCATCCGTCTTGCCGTTCGCGCCATTGATGCCCGCCAGATAATACTCCGCCGCGTAACCTTCCTCGGAGCCGTCCGCCATCACGGAGTTCAGAGCCTTCGTAACCGCCGCGTTCTTCGCGGCTTCAGTGGGAAAACTGGCGCCGCCACTGGGGTTGGCAGCGCCAACCGGGGCGTTCTGGAGCGCCAGTGCCGAGGTGAGCGCCTGCTGCCGAGCCTGTTTGCGGGAACTGATGAAGAACCAGGAGCCGAAGCCGATGACGAGGACAATCACGATGGCAACGCCGGCTTTAATCGCCAGATCGCGGTGCTCGACGAAAAAATGCCGCGTCTCTTCGACCTTAAGCGCAACATTATCCTGCTTTAACTCTTTACGGCTCAGATGCGTGGACACGGATACCTCGGAATGAACTACATCTGATATTAACATGTGGTGAATGGCGCACTTTGCCCTCACGACGTTCGGCTCGCTGGGGGATCTGCATCCCTATATTGCGGTTGGGATTGGCCTGCGCGACCGCGGGCATCGGGTCACCATCGCGACTTCCGAAGTTTACCGGGCGAAAGTGGAGGGGGAAGGGCTGGGTTTCCATCCCGTTCGTCCGGATCTGGCGGAACTGCAGAAGGATCCGGAATTCATGACCAGGGTTCTCCATCCCCGCAAAGCCACGGAGTACATCATCCGAAACCTGATGATGGCGTGGATCGAGCAGTCGTATCGGGATCTGAAAGATCTGGCTGTTGAGGCGGATCTCCTGGTGGGGCATCCGATCGCGTATGCCACTCCGATTCTGGCCGAGGAATTGGGCAAGTCCTGGATTTCAGTGGTGCTGCAGCCCATAGCGATGGTCTCGGCATTCGATCCGCCGTCGATTTCGGGCGCGCCGTTTCTGGAATGGTTTCGAGGTTTCGGACCGGGGTTCTGGAAACAGTTCGGGAAGGTGGTGCGTATCGTGTTGCGTTCGTGGTCCGGACCGGTGAATCGGTTGCGCCTCCGGGTGGGGCTGCAGGAGGCCGCGAATCCTCTGCTTGACGGTATGTTCTCGCCGTTCGGGACGCAGGCGTGGTTTTCGGAAGTGCTGGGGCAGCCGCAGCCGGATTGGCCACCGAAGACGGTGATCACCGGCTTTCCGTTTTATGACAAACTGGCGCCGGGCGAAGGACTGAGCGCCGAGCTGCGGGATTTTCTGGATGCCGGTTCGCCGCCGGTGGTTTTCACTCTGGGATCGTCGGCTGTTTTTGAAGCCGGCGATTTCTTCGCGGAGAGCGTAGCGGCCGTTCGGCGGCTTGGATGCCGCGCGGTCCTGCTGGTTGGCGACGATCCGCGGAACCGGCCTGCGCATGAACTCCCGGGCGTTATTGCGGCGCCGTACGCGCCTTATTCGGAATTGTTCCCGCGGTCGGCGGCGGTCGTTCACCCGGGCGGTGTGGGAACAACGGCGCAGACCCTGCGCGCAGGCGTGCCGATGTGCGTAACGCCGTGGAGTAACGATCAGCCGGACAATGCCCGGCGATGCGTGAACCTGGGCGTGGCGCGGGTGGTACCGCGGAGCGGATATCGGGCGTCGCGCGTGGCGGCGGAACTCGAGCGGCTGCTGACGGATGGTTCGTTTCGCGATGCGGCGGCGCGCGCCGCCGCCCTGATCGCGCGTGAAGACGGCGTGGCTCGCGCGTGCGATGGGCTGGAATCCGCTGTCCGCTAGAGTAATGACGTGGGCCGCATTCGCGTACTCTCGGATAACGTCGCCAACAAGATTGCGGCCGGTGAAGTGGTGGAGCGTCCGGCGTCCGTCGTCAAGGAACTGCTGGAAAATTCGCTGGATGCGGGCGCGACCAGCATCTCGATTGAGATAGAATCCGGCGGACGGCGGTTGATCCGTGTAGCCGATGATGGCTGCGGCATGCTGCGCGACGATGCGCTGCTCGCTTTCGAGCGTCACGCGACGAGCAAGCTGCATGATGTGCATGATCTGCTTTCCATTGCGACCCTGGGTTTCCGTGGGGAAGCGCTGCCTTCCATCGCCTCGGTTTCGCGGCTGCTGCTCGAAACCCGGTCGCCCGATGAGCAGACCGGAACGCGGGTGGAAATCGCTGGCGGAAAAATTCTGAGCTGCGAGGAAATCGCGCGCGGCGGCGGCACGGCGATTTCGATTCGGGATCTTTTTTATAATGTGCCGGCGCGGCGCAAGTTTTTGCGCTCGGAGCAGACCGAGATGGCGCACATTGCGTCGCTCGTCACGCATTACAGCCTGGCGCATCCGGATAAGACTTTCGATCTGCGGAGCGGCGGCGCGAATCTGCTGCAGGCGACGCCGGTGGATACCCTGCGCGAGCGGGTGTTTCAGGTTTTCGGGAGCCAGATTCTGGGCGATCTGATCGATTTGGGAGAGCGGGAAGCGACGCTGCCCGCGCAGAATCCGGATGAGGAACCCAAACGCTATTGCGTGCGAGGATTTGTGTCGCGTCCGCAGGTGCAGAAGAATAATCGGAATTCGATTTTTATTTTTGTCAATGGACGGCTGATTCGGGACCGGCTCATTTTGCACGCGCTCTCGGCGGCGTATCACAACCTGATGCCGCCTTCATGCTTTCCGTTTGCGCTGCTGTTTCTCGATTGCGATAACGAAGAGGTGGACGTCAACGTTCACCCTTCGAAGACCGAAGTCCGGTTTCGCCATCAATCGTGGGTGCATGATTTCGTGCGCGATTCGGTGCGGGATCAGTTGATGCTGTCGCGTCCGGCTCCGAGCTTCAGTCCGAACCCGCAGCCGGCGGCCACTCTTCCCTACTCCGAGTTTTCGCAGATGATGCAGAACGAGGCGCCCGCAACGGAGTTTGTGCTGCATCCCGCGCCCCCGCCGCCCGCGCGATTCAATTTCGACGCGCCACCGATCGCCGTCCAGTCGCAACAGACGGCGGCGCCGCTGCGGCTGAAGATTCCCGATACCCATGGCGGTTTTCCCGCCGAGGCGATGGCGCCCGAAATGGCAATGGCCGGCTCCATGGTGAATATCGCGGAACTGCGGCCTCTGGGGCAGTTGCACAACAGCTTCATCATCGCGGCGGGACGCGACGGGCTTTGGATTATCGACCAGCATGTGGCGCACGAGCGCATCCTGTTCGAGCAGGTGCTGGCGCAGCAGGCTTCCGGACGCGCGGAGATGCAGCAACTGCTGATGCCGGTGATTCTTCAGCTCACGCCGGAGCAGCAGATCGAATACGCGCGGATTGAAGATGAGCTGCGCGCGTCGGGGTTCGATACGGAACCGTTTGGGAATCGCACGATTGCGGTGAAGGCCGTGCCCGCGGCGGTGGGCCATGCCGATATCGAGAGGGCGATTTTCGAGATTCTGGAAATCGCCGAGGGCGAGTTGCGGGGTGTTTCAGTTGCCGATGTGCGGCGCGGGATTGCCGCCTCGCTGGCGTGCCGCGCGGCGATCAAGATCAATACGCCGCTCGATCACAAAAAGATGGACTGGATGCTGCGGACCCTCGCGCAAACGGAATATCCGATGGCGTGTCCGCATGGGCGGCCAGTGGCGCTGCAGTACGGAATGCGAGAAATTCTGAAAGCATTCCATCGAATCTAGCGATGCTTCGGTGGGGCAGGGCTTCGGCCCTGCGCGCCGAGCTTCTGCTCGGCGCAGCTGACCTGAAATATTCTGCCCCACATGATTTTGCACGCGCGTGCTACAAAGGTCAGTTGATGCCGATATCCCCTGAAGTGCGCGAACGCGCGGCCAAAATCAAGATTCTGCTGATGGACGTGGATGGCGTCCTCTGCGACAAGATGTATTTCATCCCGGATGGCGCGGGCAACGTGATCGAGTTCAAAGGCTTCGATGCGCAGGACGGAATCGCGCTTCAGTGGTGCCAGTGGAAAGGCATGAAGACCGGCATCATCAGCGGGCGCGACTCTCCATCCGTAGTGGAACGCGCGCGGCAGTGCGGAATGACTTACGTCTACCAGGGACATATCGAGAAAATTCCGATTCTCGAAGCGATCCAGGCGGACGCGAAAGCCACTGCCGAAGAGATGGCCTTCATTGGCGACGACCTGACCGACATCGTGGTGATGCATCGCGTCGGATTGGGGATCGCGGTCGCCAACGCACGGGCTGAAGTGAAGCGCGAGGCACATTATGTGACCGAAGCGCGCGGTGGCCAGGGCGCGGTGCGCGAGGCGATCGAGATGATTCTCCATGCGCGCGGCCAGTGGGGCGAGATTCTCGATAAATACGAAGTGAAGCGCTAGAGCGGCTTTTCCGGCCAGGCGTGTTTCGGATAACGCCGGCCCAGTTCCCTGCGGACCTGCGGGTAGAGGCGCTGCCAGAAACCGGCGAGGTCCGTAGTAGTCTGCACCGGTCTGCGATTCGGTGCGAGCAGATGTATGACGAGCGGCACCTTGCCGTTCGCCACGCGCGGACTCTCCGTCATTCCGAAAAAATCCTGCAGGCGCGATTCGACCCACGGCGGTTTGCCGCGCTCGTAGTGAACTTTCGTCTGGCGGCCGCCCTGGAGGCGAAGACGGTCGGGCGCGATGCGGTCGAGGAGTTGACGGTCGCGCATGGCTTCGAGTGCGGGCAGCAGGCCCGAGGCGGCGCGTTCGAGATCGCCGAAGCTGCGAAGGCCGTAGCAGATGGTCTCGACGGCGCGGCGTATATCGTCTTCGCTCAACGTCTGGATTGCGGAGTGTTCGGACGCGAACTCGACGCGAGCCAGCAGCGCGTCGAGTTCAGCGGGATCGATGAATCTGCCGACGCCTGCTTCGATGGCGCGTGCGGCGAGCAGTTTCGCCGCGGCTTCGTCATCCACAGCGCCGCCGCGTGTTTCCTGGATGGTGAGTTCGTCGTACACGAGCGCGCTCACGGCTTCCACGCGCTCTCCCTGACGATTCCATTCCACTGCCTGGCGTTCCATGATGCGCTCCGGAAACAGATCAATCAGCCATTCGGGTTCGATGGGGCAGGCCAGGCGCAGCAGCGGCGCGTTACGGTCGCGGCTTTCTTCGATGTCGATCGCCACGAGGAATTCGCCCGTCTGCGGCGCGCTGGGGGCGCTCATCGCGGAACCGCCATTCGAAAGCAGGATCACTCCGTTGGCGCGCCGGCGCCCCACGCGGTCGGGAAATGCCGCCAGAATGCATTTCGCGAGTGCGGCATCCCCACCGGCGTCGCGTCCCCGAGGGGCGAAGCGGCGCAGTTGGTCGTATACAGCCCGTGTGCGCGGATCCCGCTCTTCATCGAGCGCGTGGAAGAGATCGGATGACCGGACTCGCTGTCCACTGCTCAGCAAAGCAGCGGCGCGGCAGGCCGCATCTCCGCAGCCGGATCGTCCCGCATCGAGCAGTAAGCGCGCCAGCCGCGGATGCAGCGGCATGCGCGCCATCGCGGCCGCATCTTCACTCTTCGCGTGCAGGCGATCGAGCAGCGCCTCCGCGGCGTCAACCGCTTCACGCGGCGGCGCAGTGAGCCATGCAATCTGATTCGGATCCGAAATCCCCATCGATGCCAGATGCAGGCACAGCGATGAGAGTTCGCGGCGGGCGATCTCCGGCTCGTCATGATCCGGGCGTCGATGAAAATCTTCCGATGTATAGAGACGGATCACGTGCCCTGGCGCGGTTCGACCAGCGCGGCCCGCGCGTTGTATGGCCGAAGCACGGCTCACGCGTCCGATTTCGAGCGAAGGCAAGCCCGTCCACGGCGAATCGGCGGCGATGCGCGCGAGGCCCGAATCAATCACGACGCGCACGCCGTCAATCGTCACAGAACTTTCCGCGATGTTCGTTGAGAGGATGAGCTTGCGCCTCGACCCAGGCTGAAGCGCAAGATCCTGCTCGGCGGGTGAAAGATCGCCGTACAGCGGGGCAATTAAAAGATCGCCCAGCAGATTATGCCGGCGCGCCACGCTTTCGCAGACGCGGGCTGCGCGACGGATCGTGGCGGCTCCGGGCAGAAACACGAGAACGTCACCCGGAATCGCTCTCGCCAGCACCGACTCGAGCGCAGCGCCTACCTGCTCATCGAGCGGCGCGGCGGTGTATGGCGTCCACTCCACCTGGAGATCGAACAAACGCCCTTCCGCACTCACGAGCGGGCAGTCACCGAGAAATTCACGCACCGGCCCGGCGTCCAGCGTCGCCGACATCACCACGAGCCGCAGATCAGGACGTTTCGTTTTCTGCAGCCGCCGCAAGAACGCAATCGCGAGATCGGTTTCCAGATGCCGCTCGTGGAATTCATCCAGCACCACGGTCCCGATGCCGCGCAGTTCCGGATCCGCCACCAGACGCCGTGTGAGCACGCCTTCGGTCAGGAAGCGCAGGCGGGTGCGCGGTCCGGCGGTCTCCTCGAATCGTACCTGGTAGCCAACCGTTTCACCAACCGGCTCGCCCATCTCAGCCGCCACCCGACGCGCAGCCATACGGGCGGCGATGCGGCGTGGTTCGAGTACCAGCACACCGCCACCGAGCGCGAGCAGCGCCGGCGGCACGCGCGTGGTTTTACCCGCGCCGGGCGCGGCCTCGATCACCAGATTCGGCGTGCGCCGCAGGCTGTCTGCAATTCCCGGCAGCAGGGCATCGATGGGCAGCGGCGAGGTCACTCCACCCATTGTCCAGATATGCTATCGTTGCGGTCGGATATGTCCGTTACACGCCGAACTTTTCTGAGCGCCGCAAGCGCCACCGCCGCTTCTCTCGCATTCGCACAGACAAAGAAGATTCCGATCGGACTCGAGCTCTATTCGGTTCGCATGGCGCTCATCGCCGATCCCGTGGGCACGGTAAAAAAGGTTGCGGCCATGGGCTACGAGGTGGTGGAATTCTACGCGCCTTATTACAACTGGACGCTCGACCAGGCGAAGGACATGAAGAAGGTCCTCGATGATCTCGGGATCAAGTGCCACTCAACCCATAACAGCCTGGCCAGTTTCCAGCCCGCGAATTACCAGAAGACCATCGACCTCAACAGCGCGATCGGCGGCAAGTATGTGGTGCTGGCGAGCTCATCACAGACAAAGGATCCGGATTACTGGAAGAAACTGGGAACCGAAACCCTGACGCCTGCTCTGGAAAAATTCCGCTCCGCGGGCCTGGGCGCCGGATATCACAACCATCAATACGAGTTCGTTCCCACGAATAACAACGGTCCGCGCGCCGTCGAAATTCTGGCTGCCAATACCCCGAAGGACTTCATGATGCAGTTCGACGTCGGCACGGCGGTCGAAATGGGCGCCGACCCGGTGGCGTGGGTGAAGGCGAATCCGGGACGCATCAAATCCCTGCACCTCAAGGACTGGAGCAAGGCCGAAGGCTACAAGGTTCTGTTCGGTGAAGGCGAGGTTCCGTGGAAGCCGCTGCTCGAAGCCGCTATCAAAACCGGTGGCGCGGAATACTTCCTGATCGAGCAGGAGGGCAGCCGGTACTCCGAGTTTGAGACTGCGCAGCGCTGCATTGAAAGCTATAAAAAACTGATGGCATAACGCGCAACCATTCGCGCTAATCTGTTGAATGTCTCCCCATGACATTCCGGCAAATCATGGTACGTGCAGGCATCGTTCTGGCCCTTCTGGGCGTGGCGGCGATGGCGTTTGCCCAGGTCATTGAATACGAAAGCAACGGAGAAAAATACCAGACGCTGAGCCGGCGGGGCCTGACGGTTATCCTCACGCAGATGCCGGTGCAGGTAGCGGGCTATGGACTGATCCAGGTATCGATCGCCAACGGTTCCGATATCCACTGGACCGTGAAGCCGGAGCAATTCGCTTACGCGCACGGGTCCGATGCCACGCAGGCGCTCTCGGCGGATGACGTAGTGAATGTGATGCTGGCCCATGCCTCCGCCAATGACACCATCAAGCTGATCACGTCGTACGAGCGTGCGCTGTATTCGATCCCGAACATGCGGGGGAAAAACGGCTACGAGGAGCGCAGGCAGAGCGCTCTCGCGTTCGGCGGCTCCACAAAACTGAGGGCAGCGGCAGCCGCCGCGGCCATCACGCTGGCGCAGGTTCGGCTAGCGCCGGGAGATTCAACCGACGGCGCGGTGTTCATCCGGCTGCCGCACGATCAGAAAATGCTCACCGGCGGACGAGTGGTGCTGAAGTCGGAAGGCGAGACCTTCGAGTTCAATCCGGATTAAAACGACTTCTTCACTTCTTCGTAGGCCCAATCGAGCCACGGCAGCAGCGCTTCAATATCCGCCGTGTCGACCGTCGCTCCGCCCCAGATCCGAAGGCCCGCCGGCGCATCGCGATACGCCCCGATGTCGAACGCCACGCCTTCCTTATCCAGCAGCGACACGAGCGACTTCGCGTGCTTCTCCTGGTCTTCCTTCGCGAGGCCCGTATATGCAGGGTCTTTGATCACCAGGCAAATTGATGTATTCGAGCGCGACGCCGCATCCTTCGCGAGAAAATCCGCCCAGGACGACTTAGCCGCCCAGTTCTCAATCGCCTTGAGATTCGC
>Ga0068855_100004721_pt1 | contig 16644 bp, 8 predicted proteins | sample KBSCornC52_FD_66592 | JGI IMG/M metagenome (GOLD analysis project Ga0068855, IMG submission 66592) | Corn rhizosphere microbial communities from Kellogg Biological Station, Michigan, USA - KBS Corn C5-2 | ecosystem: Host-associated > Plants > Roots > Rhizosphere > Soil ...
GAGGCCGGCCAGGTGATCCGCCCGCTCGCCGATGCTGCGCATGTTGCCGATCCGGGCCAGTTCGTGGAGCAGTTCAAGCTCCTCCGGCCCCGGTACCACCCAAGGGGGCGATGCACGCGACGCGGCCTCGGCGGGCACGGCGTGGCGGGCCCCTGGGGACCAGCGCCCCCGCAGGTCGCCGACGGTGGCCGCGAACACGGCGAGGTCGAGCGGCACCTGCAGCACGGCGTCGGCGCCCGAGCCTGCGAGCTCGTGCACGGCGCTCGCGGGCGCCAGCGCGATCAGGGCGATGCCACGCAGCAGCGCGTCCTCGCGCAGGCGTTGAACAGCCGCGATCGCCTGCGGCATCCTGGCGTCGACCAGGATCAGATCCGGCAGATGCGCGCGCGACTCTGCGACCGCCGACGCCGCGCCATCGGCGACCGCCAATTCGAATCCGCAGGCCAGCAGCCGTTCTGCCAGGCCGGCATCGCGCGTCGGCGCGGCATCGACAAGGAGGATCCGGCGCCAGACGGCGGCAGCATCCCCGCCGCTGCGATGCGGCCGCGCCGCCGCATCGGACTCCGCAACCGCCACGTCGATCCGGAACCGGAACAGGCTGCCCGACCCGGGCCGGCTCTCGACCTCGATGTTGCCGCCCATCATCGCGACGATGCGCTGGCTGATCGCCAGGCCCAGTCCGGTACCTCCGTGCACGCGCCCCGTGTCGTCCCCTTGCTCGAACGGCTTGAAGAGCACCGCGAGCTGCTCGGGTGCCATGCCGACGCCGGAATCGGACACCTCGAAACGGATGCACGCGCGCGCCGGATCCGTCGATTCCAGCCGACGCAGGCGAAGGCTGACCTGGCCGTGCTCGGTGAACTTCACGGCGTTGTCGAGCAGGTGCATCAGCACCTGCTCGAGGCGCTTGCCGTCGACCAGCACGGCGGCCGGCAGGTCGGGGTCGATGTCGCTGACAAAGGACAGGCCCTTGCGCTCGGCAGCCGCGCGGATCACGCTGCAGGCCGCGCCCAGCAGGCTAGCCAAGCGGATCGGCAGCGGCTGCAGGTCCACCTTGCCGGCCTCGATGCGCGAGAGATCCAGCACGTCGTTGATCATCGCCAGCAGGCGTTCTCCCCCGATGCGGATCTTGTCCAGCCGATTGACCTGGAACTCGCTCAACCCGGGCTCCGACAGCAGGATCTGGGCGTACCCGAGCACGGCATTGAGCGGCGTGCGCAGCTCGTGGCTCATGCTCGCGAGGAACCGGCTCTTGGCGCGGTTCGCGACCTCGGCTGCCGCCTTGGCATCCTGCGCCTCGGCGAAGATCGACTCCAGATGGCGGATCGTCTCGGACAGGCGCGCAGTCATCGTGTTGATGCCGCGGGCGAGCACACCGACCTCGTCGCTCGATTCCACCTCGGCCCGCGCCTCGAGATCACCCGCCGTGACGCGCTCGGCCACGTGGCTCAGGCGGTGCAGCGGCAGCACGACCCGGCGCCTGAACGCATACGCCAGGGCCACGGCGATGACCACCGCGAATGCGCCGGCGACGGCGGCCACCACCTTGACCGACGACAGGCTCGTGCGCGCATGCGCGAGGCTGCTGCCCAGCTGCGCCTGCTGGCGGCCCGTCAGGTCGGCCAGGCGGCGCAGCAGCACGTCCGCCTGCGGCGCGACCTGCGTCCGATACAGGTACAGGTCTTCGTAAGCGTGCTCTCCGTTGACGATGGACACGATCTGCAAGGCCAGGTCCGTCACCTCGGCCCGATTTCGTGCAATGACCTCCAGCAGCTCGCGCTGCCGGGCGTCGAGCAGCCCGCGCCTGGCGGACAGCGCCTTCCAGGCTGCGGCATTGGTCGCGAGCTGCGGGCCGTAGGTCAGCTTGAAGTTCACCTCGCCCGACGCGCCGTAGGCCATCAGGTTCGTCGCCATGGCGTCGAACGAGGTCTGGAAGTTCAGCAGGTCCGCGAGCAGCTCGCGGCTGCGCACGTCGCCTTCGCGCAGCTTCTGTCGCTCCACGATGCCGTCGACCGCGTCGAGGATTCGAACCAGCCGGGCCTGCACTTCGACCCGGGCCAGCCGGAGTGCGGGGCGGTTCTTCAGCGGGTTGTCGTGAAGTTCGAACAGCTGCTGCGGCAGTTCAGCCCACGCGCGGTAGCCGTCCACCAGCGCGTGCACGGCCCGGGCATCCTCGGCCTCCGGCCATTGGTTCGACATCGATTGCAATGCCGCCATCTCGGCTTCGAATGACCTTCGCGCGGCACGGTACTGCTCGATGTCCGCCGGGTCGCTGAGCACCAGGTAGCCGCGCACATGCAACTGCATCCGCAACAGGTCGGCCTGCGCGCGCGCACACGCGTGCGACGCCGGCCGGCGCACCAGTTCGCTCAGGTCGATGTCGTCGGTGACGCGCTGCACCGCGCCCCAGGCCAGCGCGACGACCACGCAGGTCACGCCGGCCATGGCGGCGAACGCCAGCGTGAGCTTGGCGCCGATGCCCAGCGCACTGAAGCCTGGTGCTGGCTTCATTGCTTGAGGCCGAGGGAGGCCCTGTACGAGCGCAACTGCTTGTCGCGCTTGAGGCGGATCGTGATCTCCTCGAAGTCGACCGCGGCCGCCCGCAGCGCGGCCTCGGGCGTGGACTGGCCCGCGACGGCCTCCGCCAGATGGACGTCCAGGGCCTGCCAGTAGCCGAAGGCGCCGGGTATGCGCAGGTAGGGGAACTGCAGCGGATTGCTGAAGTTCTCGAAGTACGCGTGCAGATAGGGGCGGACGTCCGCCTCGTCCCACCCCGCGACCAGGTAGGTCTGCAGGTCACCCGTGCCGTCCGGCGGCAGGAAATGGAAGGTGCGGCCGGGGTCGATCCCGTCCCACCCGCGCACGGCGTAGACCTTGGACTTCTCACGGGTGGCCATCATCGCGAACAGGAAATAGGTGGCTTCCGGCGACTTCGAATATCTGGAGATGACGCCGGCCCAGGATCCCCCGGTGGTGTTGCCCACGACGTTGGGCCGGCTCGTCCTGATCCAGCGCTTGCTCACGAGGCTGTAGTACTCGCTGGTGCCCGGCATGGGCGCGCAGCCGACCTTGCCCTTGACCCGGCTGCCTTCGTCCTGCGCCAGTGCGCCCAGATCGCCCCACGTGAACGTGAGCGCCGCATGGCCGGCGAGGAAATAGTCCCAGCTGCGGCCCAGATCCCAGTTGAGCATGTCTCGCGGCCCGAACTTCACCAGGTCGACCAGGGACTTGAGCGCACGGACATGCCCGGGGCTCTCGATCAACGGCTTCATCGTCCGCGGATCGAACCAGTAGAGGTCGGGGTTGTCGGGGCCGATCACGAACGGCGCCGAGAACGACATGAAATGGAACATGCCCTGGGCACCGACCTTCAGGTGCATGGTCAAGCCGTGGCCTGGCACGCCGTCGCCGCCGAGGTCCTTGCCGTCGAAGTACTCGGCGACATCGCGGAACTGCGCCCACGTGGCGGGCACGCCCAGGGGATAGCCGTACTTCGCCTGGAATGCCGCGCGGTGGGCCGGGGCCTCGAGCAGGTCGCGCCGGTAGTACATCACCTGGCCGTCATGGTCGTTGGCGACCATGTACTTGTTGCCGGCGTAGCTCAGCAGGCGGCGCGGACCCGGCAGCACGTCGGCGATGTTCCATTGCGGGAAGCGCGGGTCGCCGTAGAACTTGTCGTAGGACAGGAGGTAGCCGCCTGACACCAGTTCACCCAGCCACCACGCGCCCGCGTAGGCGGCGTCGTACTTGCCGACACCGTTCGTCAGGTCCGACATGAAGTTGGGGAACAGGTCCTGGTGCTCGAGCTGGACCAGGTCGAGCTTCGCGCCGGTGGCGGCCTCGAACTCGTCCTTGAGCTCGCCCAGCGCGCCGCCGTTCTTTTCCTTGACCATCAGCACGGTCACCGTCTGGCCGGCAAAGGGACAGCGGCCGGGCACGCAAGGGGCCGCCACGCGGGGCGGCAAGAGCGCCCCCTTCTTGACCACCGAGGCCTTGTAGTTCTCGACCTCGGGCTGCTTGACCTCCTGCGCCACGGCGGACAACGCGGCCGCGGCGAGCAGGACGCCTGTCCATTTCAACGTGCGTTCCATGGTCTGCACCTCCTGGCAAGGCCTCCGGGAAATCAATGCAGGGCGGGCAACGTGAAGGTGAATGCCGAACCCTCGCCCACGACCGAGCGCACCTCGATCTGCCCACCGTGCCGCTCGACGATCTTCTTGCAGATGGCCAGCCCGATGCCCGTGCCCGCGTACTGGCCGCGGCCGTGCAGCCGCTGGAAGATGACGAAGATGCGCTCGAAATATTCGGCGGCGATGCCGATGCCGTTGTCGCTCACCGTGAAACGCCAGAAGTCGCCCGCAGGTTCGGCGATCACGCGCACGACCGGCGGCTCGTCGCGATGGAACTTGATGGCGTTGGAGATCAGGTTGCGAAACACCTGCGACAACTGCGTCGCGTCGCCCATCACCATCGGCAGGTCGCCGATGTCGACGCGCGCGCTGCACTCCTCGATCGCGAACTGCAGGTCCGCCAGCGCCGTCTTCACGATGAGCCCGCAATCGGTGGGCGCGAACGGCCTGGCCTTGGTTCCGACACGCGAGAAGGCGAGCAGGTCGTTGATCAGTGCCTGCATGCGCTTGGCGCCGTCGACCGCATAGCCGATGAACTCGTCCGCATCGGCGTCCAGCTGGCCCTGGTAGCGCTGGGACAGCAGCTGCAGGTAGCTGGCGATCTTGCGCAGCGGCTCCTGCATGTCGTGCGAGGCGACATAGGCCAGCTGCTCGAACTCCGTGTTGGACCGCTGCAGCGCCGCCTGCGTCTCGGCCCGCACGGCGATCTCCTGCTGGAGCCGGGCGTTCTGCGCCGCCAATTGCCGGCGCAATGCGTAGAGCGCCAGATGGCTCTCGATGCGCGCCAGCACCTCGGCGCCGTTGAGGGGCTTGGTGACGTAGTCGACAGCGCCGGCGGCGAAGCCGGCCAGCTTGTCGCTGGTGTCCGCGAGCGCGGTCATGAAGATCACGGGAATGGCCCGGGTGCGATCGCTGGCCTTCAGGCGCCGGCAGATCTCGAAGCCGTCGGTGCCGGGCATCATGACGTCCAGCAGGATCAGGTCCGGCTGCACGTACTCGGCCCGCTCGATGCCCTCGTCCCCGCTCAAGGCCACGACGGCGCGATAGCCCTGCCGCTCCAGGTGGTTGGTCACCACTTCCAGGTTGGCCGGCATGTCGTCGACGATCAGGATCGTTCCACCCGGTGCCGCCTGCGCAGGAATGTCCATGTCGCATGCCCTCCGTCGTCCTGGGCGGAGTCTAAGCCCGGCCAGGGAGCTTCACCAGTCATGAATGGCCTGTGTCCGGGATGGAGGGACGAGTGCGCGTTCGTCGCGCCGGCCGGATCGCGGGGCTGGCGCGGCGGCGCAGATTGCGCTTCAATGCGTGCGACGGCCGGCAGGCCTGCCAGACGCACGAGGTGCGGCAGCCCAAGCGCCCGCAAGGCGCATGGCAGAACGGCCGCCAGTTCGGCATCGCACCGGCCTTGAAGGCCCGGGAGCATTGCAATTCTGCTAGTCTGGCGCGGTCGGCGAAGGCTCGCTGGCTGCATCAGGCGGTGAGGTCAGCATGGGCACCTCGATCGGTCGATTCATCGAGCGCAGCGGGGCCGTCTGGCGCTCGACGGGCATCGCATTGGCCTTCGCGGCCGTGTCCGGCATCGGTCTCGCCGCCGACCTGCCGACCTGGCGCACGCAGGTCGACGCCGCGCGCGCGCTGGCCGACAACGATGTGCCGCGCGCCGCGGAGCAGATACGGGGGCTCTGGCGCGACATTCCCGCCGATGCCACCCCGGCCGACCGCGCGCATGCACTCAGCATCCGCTCGCGCATCGAGATCTACCTGGCCGAGACGGATGCGGCGGCAGCCAGCGCCAACGAGGCGCTCGCGATCGCCAAGCGCAATGGCGACCAGGCGGGCCGCGCGGAGGCCGACCTCGATCTTGCGCTCATCACCGTCAACCAGGCGGACATGAAGGGCCTGGTCGCGGCGACTTCGGACGCGCTCACGAGCCTGGAAGGCGTCGAACGTCCGGACCTGATGTCGGAGGCGATGCTGCGGGCCTCCATGCGCTACCTGCGCTTCGGCGACCTCGAGCAGTCCGTGGCGATGTCCGTCCAGGGCCTGGAAATGGCGCGCCGCTCGGACAACCCGCGGGCGCTCGCATACGCCCTGCAGGGCATGGGCATCTCCTTCAGCACCGCTGGCCGCCACGCCCAGGCGCTGGAGTACTTCACGCAGATGCTCGCCGAGGCCCGGCGCGCCGGATCGCTGCTGCTGCAGGCCGATGCCACGGCCAGCATCGGGTCCGCGACCGCGTCCCTGGGCGACGTCAATGGCGGCGAAGCCAGCCTGCGCGAGGCGGTCAAGCTCTACCAGCGCGTGGGCGGGCCGTTCTACGCCGCCTTCGGCCGCTTCAACGTGGCGACGAACCTGAGCAAGCAAGGCCGCCACGGCGAGGCCATGGCCATGCTGGAACAGGTGCTGTCCATCTACGAGCAGTATCCCAACCGCATCGGCAGGTGGTACACGTTGATGGCGCTGAGCGAGGAAAGCGCCTCTCTCGGACGACCCGCGCCCTCGCAATCCTTCGCCAATGACGCGTACGCGCTCGCGCAGCGGATCGGCTCCCCGGTCTACGTCGCGCAGAGCGCGCGGCGGCTTTCCGAGATGGCCGCGGCGGGCGGCGACTTCAAGCGCGCCTACATGCTCGGCGCCGAGGCCGCGAAGAACACCGCCCAATTGCAACAGGACAAGGGCGGCGACCGCATCGTCGAACTGGCACAGCGTTACGAGCAGGAAGGTCGCCGACGCCAGATCGCCGCGCTCACCCAGCGCAACGAACGCCAGGCAGCGGAGCTGACCCGGCGCGCACTCCAGCAGCGCTGGCTCTGGACGCTGGCCGTGGCCGGTGGCATCGCCCTGCTGGGCGCGGCGCTGTTCATCGGGCGGCAGCGCGTGTCGAACCGCAAGCTCGCCTCCCTGAACGAGCAGCTGGCGCAGTCGCGCACCAGCATCCAGGACCAGGCGGAGCTCCTGCGCTCGATCCTCGACAGCATCGCCGACGGCGTCACGGTCGCGGACGCCTCGGGCAACATCATCCTGATCAATCCGGCCGGCCGGGCGCTGGTCGGCTTCGATGAAGGGCCCGCGGCGGGACACCCGGAATGGTCCGAGCATTTCGGCCTGTTCCGGCCGGATGGCGTGACACCGTTCCCCTCCGAGGAACTGCCCCTGCGGCGTGCCTTGCTGGGCGAGCCGAGCGACGGGGTGCTGATGATCGTACGCAACGCGCGCCTGCCCGAAGGCCGCTGGCTGTCCGTGAACACCCGCCCGCTGCTGGACGCCGTCGGCATCGTGCGCGGCGGCGTATCCATCTACACCGACGTCGGCGAACGCAAGCGCGCGGAGGAATCGATCCGCGCCGCCAACGCCCAGCTCGAGGAACGGGTCGACGAGCGGACCGCCGACCTGGCGCGCGCCCGCGAGGCGGCGGAGGTGGCCGCCGCCGCGAAGAGCGAGTTCCTGGCCAACATGAGCCACGAGATCCGCACGCCCATGAATGCGATCCTGGGCATGTCGTGCCTGGCGCTGCAGAGCCCGCTTCCGCCGCGCCAGCGCGACCAGATCGCCAAGGTGCATCGCGCCGCGGAGTCGCTCCTGGGCATCATCAACGACATCCTCGACTTCTCCAAGATCGAAGCCGGCCGCCTGGAACTCGAGTCGACCGCCTTCGATCTCGACCAGGTGCTGGACGGCGTCGGTGCGTTGACGACCCTCGCCGCGGACGAGAAGGGGCTGGAGCTCCTGATCGGGCGCGGGCCGGACGTGCCGGCACAGCTGATCGGCGATTCGCTGCGCCTGCGGCAGGCGCTGCTCAACCTCGTCAACAACGCGGTGAAGTTCACCGAGCGTGGCCAAGTGGCCCTGCGCGTGGCGCTCGCCGGAGAGCGCGACGACCGGGCCCAACTGGACTTCTCGGTGTCGGATTCGGGCATCGGGATGAGCGACAACCAGGTCCGCGCGCTCTTCCAGCCTTTCTCCCAGGCCGACGCGTCGACGAGCCGGCGGTTCGGCGGCACGGGGCTGGGCCTGGCGATCACGCGCCGCCTGGTCGAACTCATGGGCGGCGAGATCGTCGTTCGAAGCACCGAAGGCCGCGGGAGTCGATTCAGCTTCTCGCTGGCGCTCCAGCGGTCGCAAGCACCACCCGACTCCGCGCGACGCGCGCGCATCGCGACGCTGACGGACCGGCGCCTCCTGGTCGTGGAGGCGGGCGCGGACGCCCGCGCCGTCGCCCGCGACTATGCCAGTGCCGCGGGAATGGTCGTGCAAGACGCCGCCAGCGCGATGGAGGCTGCCCGAGCCATCGAAGTCGCCGCCACGGCATCGCCGATCGACCTGGTGCTCGTGGGCACCACCCTGCCCGACATGTCGGCGCTGGACTGCGCCTTGCTGCTGCGCCAGAAGGCGCGGAACCGGCCGCCGCCCGTGGCGATCCTCTGCCCGATGCCTGAGCAGGAGTCGCTGCAGGCGGCCATCGACAGGTGCGGCCAGGCAGCCATCGGCCTGCTGGTACGGCCGTTGACCTTTCACTCGTTCGTCGACGGCGCCGCCCGCCAGGTCGATCCGGGCCAAGCCCCGGTCGCGCTGCCGATCGCCCACGGCGAGCAACTGGCCGCGAACCGCGCCGCGGTGCGGGGCGCGCGCGTGCTGCTCGTCGAAGACAACCCGATCAACCAGGAGCTGACGCAGGAGCTGCTCGGCGCCGCCGGCGTGTCGGTGCGGCTCGCCGGCAATGGGCGCGAGGCGCTGACGATGCTGGCGCAGGAGCGCTTCGACGGCGTGCTGATGGATTGCCAGATGCCCGTGATGGACGGCTACGAAGCTGCCCGCGCCTTGCGCTGCCTGCCGCACCTGGCCCGGCTGCCCGTGATCGCCATGACCGCCAACGCGATGGTGGACGACGTCCGCCGCGCGCTCGAGGCGGGCATGAACGACCATGTCGCCAAGCCCGTCGCGATCGAACCGTTCTTCGCGACGCTCGCACGCTGGGTGAAGCCGTCGGTCGGCTCGCCCGCGGGGGAGCGCGCGCTCTCGACTGCACGCACCTTGCCGGAACTGGCGGGCGTCGAGGTCGACCGCGTCGTCGACGACCTGGGCGGGGACGCCGCCCTCTACCGGCGGATGCTCTGCATGTTCCGCGACACGGAACGCGACTTCCGGCAGCGATTGCTGGCGGCCGACGGTGCGGGGGATCGGGCAGCCGCGATCGACATCGCGCATGGCCTGTGCGGATCGTCGTCCAGCCTCGGAATGCGCGACCTCTTCGCGGCCGCCAGCGCACTCGAGGGTGCCCTGCGCGCCGCGCCGCCGCAGGCTGCGCTCGACGCCGCTGCCGGGAATGCGCTCCGCGACGTCACGGCTGCCCTGGACCGGGTCTTGCTGGACCTCGATCGCGAGATGGCCGTCGGAGATGCGTCGCCAGCGGTCACCGGTAGCGCTTGACGATCGCCTGGTAGGAACCGTCCGCCCTCATCTGGTCGATGGCATCCGCGATCCTCATCGATCGCAGCGTCACGGCGACCTGCCGCATCGAGTGTGCACGCAGGATGGCCTGTCGGGTGTGAACGCCCCGCGCGGTGTCGCTTTCCAACTTTCTGGCATATCCTCGCAGGGGGTCGCATCCGGGGTTGCGAACGCCCAGGAGTCCGTCGATGACGCAGCCGAAGACTGATCCGCAGCCACGCATCACCCGTCGCCGATGGCTTGCTTCGCACTTGCGCGTTCCCGCCGGCGGCATTGCGATGGCGTTGCTGATCCGGGTCCTCGTCTTCAGCACGGTGGTCACGCTGGTCCTGACCTTGCTCCAGCTGACTCTCAGCTACCGCAGCGAACGCGGACGCCTGGAGAGCCGTTTCTCCGAGATCGACCAGGCGACATCGAGAAGCCTCGGGGAGAGTCTGTGGGCGCTCGATTCCCAACAGCTCGAAGAACAACTGGAGGGCATTCTGAGGCTGCCCTCCATGCGTGCCGTGGAGGTCCGCGAGAACGCCTCCTCGGCCCACGCGTTGACCGTCTTTCGTGGAGTGCACCAGACCGCGAATGCTGTCGTGAAGGAATTCCCGCTGGAATGCTGCGGCAGCCAGCCCGAGCAGATCGGCGTGCTGCGCATCGAAGCCACGTTGACCGACATCTACCGGGACCTGGCAGCGCAGGCGATCGTCATCCTCCTGAGCAACGCTGCAAAGACTTTCCTGGTGGCGCTCTTCATTCTCTTTGTCGTGCACAGGTTGGCGACAAGGCACCTGCTCGATATTGCCGCCTCGGTGGCGCGCGTCACGCCGGAGTCGCACGCCGAACCCTTGAGGCTGCGGCGGCCGCCGGGCAAGACGGACGAATTGGACCACCTCGTGGAGGCCCTCAACAGCATGGGCGAGCGGCTCCGCCTTCACGCGCTGGAACTGGCCGCGGCCAACGCGCGGATGGCGACGATCCTGGACAACATCCCCGACCTGGCGTGGGTCAAGGACGCCGACGGGCGCTACCTCGCCGTCAACCGCGCGCTCGCCGCGGCCAAGGGCTTCGCCTCGCCGGCCGGCATGATCGGCCTGACGGATCACGATGTCCACCCGGAAGACATGGCGAGCACGTATCGCCGCACCGACCTCGAGGTGATGGCGTCGGAAGGCAGCAAGCTCCTGGAGGAACAGCACATCAATGCCGACGGCAGCGTCACTCTCATCGAGACCATCAAGACGGCGCTTCGCGACGGCAGCGGACGCATCGCCGGGACGGTCGGCATCGCACGCGACATCACCGCGCGGCGCCAGGCCGAGGCCGATCGGGAGGCGCGGCAGGCCGCCGAGTCGGCGAACCAGGCCAAGAGCGAATTCCTCGCCAACATGAGCCATGAGATCCGCACGCCCATGAATGCGATCCTGGGGATGTCATACCTCGCCTTGCAAAGCGGCCTGGATGCCCAGCAGCTCAACTATGTCCAGAAGATTCACGGCGCCGCCGAATCGTTGCTGGGAATCATCAACGACATCCTCGACTTCTCCAAGATCGAAGCGGGCAAGCTGGATATCGAATCCATTCCCTTCAGCCTTGCCAATGTGATGGAGGGCCTGGGCAACCTGCTTGGTCTCAGCGCTGCGGACAAGGGCATCGAGCTGTTGCTGTCCCATCCTGTCGATCTGCCGGCCGGGCTGGTAGGCGACCCCACCCGTCTGCGGCAGGTACTGCTGAACCTGGGCGGCAATGCGGTCAAGTTCACGGAGCGTGGCGACATCGAGATCACGGTCGAGGTGGTGGACCGACAGGCGGAACGCGTATGGCTGCGGTTCGAGGTACGCGATTCGGGCATCGGCATGACCACCGAAGAGCAACGCCGCCTGTTCCAGCCGTTCACGCAGGTCGATTCATCCACCAGCCGACGATTCGGAGGCACCGGCCTCGGGCTGTCGATCTGCCGGCACCTCGTGCGGATGATGGGCGGCGAAGTCAACGTCCAGAGCACGCCCGGGGTCGGCAGCCGCTTCTACTTCACGCTTCCCTTCGGACTGCAGCATGCGGAGACGTCGCCGCGACCGTCCGAGCGGGCCGAGCTGCACGACCTGGGCGCCAGGCGCATCCTGATCGTCGACGACAACGCGCGTGCCCGCGACATGCTGGCCGACATGTGCACCGCCTTCGGTTTTGCCGTGGCCACCGCTGCCGGAGGCACCGAGGCGTTGCGTGACGCCGCACTCGCCGCGGCGTCGGACAAGCCGTTCGACATCCTGCTGATCGACTGGAAGATGCCGGATCCGGACGGCGTGGAGTGTGCGCACCAGCTGCAGCACCCGGGAGGCCAGGGCGTCACGCCAGCGATCGCGCTGATGGCGGGGGCAATCGACCGTGACGAAGTCCGCCAGCGACTCGACCGACGCCGACTGGCGCACGTCGCCATCCTCAACAAGCCCGTACTTCCGGCCGCGCTGCGCGACGCATGCGCCGGCTTGCTGGGCCTGGCTGAGCCGGTTCCGCGCGTCCCGACAGGCCGCGAGGAAGCCTTGCGCGCGCATCAGGCCGCCTTGCGGGGCGCGCGCATCCTGCTGGTGGACGACAACGCCATCAATCGCGAGATCGCCACGGCCATCCTGCGCCGATCCGGACTCGATGTCACCGCCGTGTGCGACGGCTACCAGTCGCTCGACATGCTCCATCGTCACGAATTCGATGGCGTGCTGATGGATTGCCAGATGCCCGGCCTCGACGGGTATGCGACGACCCGTGCGATCCGTGTGCTGCCGCGGTGGCATGCGTTGCCGGTCATCGCCATGACCGCCGATGCGCTCGTCGGTGACCGCGACAAGGCCCTTGCCGCGGGGATGAACGACCACGTCGCCAAGCCCATCGACGTCAACGCCTTGTTCGACACGCTTGCGCGCTGGGTTCGCCCCGCCGAATTGGGCAGCGCGAGGGCGGGCGGCGCCGCGCCTGGAGCCGGCAGCGCAATCGATCGACAGGCGGGTGTCGCCGCCACCCTGGGCGATGACGTCCTCTACAACCGCCTGCTCAGGATGTTCAAGGACAGGGAAGTTGATTTCGCCGAGCGGTTCAGCCTCGCGCTGGCGGCGGGCGACAGCGCCACGGCGCTCAGGATGGCGCATGACCTCAAGTGCGTGTCCGGCACGCTGGGCGTCCATGAAGTGCATCGCAGCGCGGCGGCGCTCGAGCGTGCGTGCATCGACGACGCAGACGGCCCAGCGGTTCACGCGCTCCTCGCCGCGGTGGCCGCGGTACTCACGCCGGCCATCGCGGAACTGCAGGCGCGGTAGGGCGAGACCGCCTGCGGCACATCGTCAGAATCCGCGCCGGCTGTCGTACCAGAGTTCCGGCCGATTGGTGGGCGTGCGAGGCGTCAACTGCGGGTTGCGCAGTTCGATGACCGTCCGCGTCTCCAGGTGGGCCTTGCGAAGGCGTTCACCGTAGTATTGCTGGAAGAGGTGGTCGAATGAGCCGTCCTTGATGGCTCGTTCGAAGCCGTTCTCGATGTCGCGGGCAAGGTCGGTGTTGCGTCGGTTCACCATGAAATACGCATCGTAGAAATAGTGCAGCGCCAGATGGGGCTCGACTTCCAAGGTGCTCGCATTGTTTTCCTGTTCGTCCCAGATTTCCATCGCGCTGCGCGGAAAATAGTCGAATCGCTTTCCGATCAGCATCTTGAACAGGCCTTCGTAGCGCGGCGCGGTGATGACGTCGATGCCGTTGGCCCGAAGGATGGTGGTGTCCGGCCATTCCTGGCCCTGCGCGAGTCGAATGCGCTTGAGATCCTCGAGCGTCTGGACCTTGGCGAACGCCGCCGCTTCGCCCCTGCGGATCAGGCCGAGCCGCCATCCCAGGACGCCCTTGTTCAGCGGGATCATGATGGCCAGGAGGCGGGCCTCGCGATCGGCCGAACTCGGGATGGGACCGACGTCGATCGACCGCCCGGCCTCGAGTTCCAGCACCTGGCGCTCCTGGTTCATCGCGAAGGCTGCCGGCTCGATGCGGTAGTCCTGGCCCGACTTCGAAAGTGCGAGCTGCAGCACCTGCCCTGCGTAGTCGTAACGATGGTCGCCATCGAATTCCGGCACGGGAAACCGGACGACCCGGGCGGCAACCGCCGGCGCCGGCGTCACCAGGGCAACGCACGACAGCCAGGCGGCGACGCATGCCGCGATGGATTTGCTTGCCATGAAGCGCGCTGGGACTCGGGCCCGCCACAAGCATTCCATATCGGACCTCCGACGTGGTGAACACCGAATCCTAGCTCAATCCGCTGCCGCGACCGAATCGCGGCAGTCTTCAGCTGGAGAGCCTCCTCCCGGAGGTCTTGAGCATGCTCCTTGTTGCGACCGACGCCATCGAGCAGATCAAGGTATTGGTAGGCCGTGTTGGACTTGAACCAACGACCAAAGGATTATGAGTCCTCTGCTCTGACCAACTGAGCTAACGGCCCGTGAGCGGGCGATTGTACGGACGCCGGGGCGGGCGGCAGGCGCGGGGCGGTGGGTGCGGGGAAGGATTTCGGGGTTGTTTACCGGTCTGTTCGCCGCTTGGCGGGGCGGCGCGTTCCGTAGCATGGTTGACACATTCGGAGAAATTGCACCCATGTCGCTGTCCACCAATTCATCCACCGGTTCGCCCTACGCGGCCGTGAACGCCGGCGGCCCGGGTGGCGGGGGCGTGCTGCGGGCGATCGAGGCGGTGCCGGGCAAGATCGTGGAAGGCGTCGAGGAAGTCGGCGGGGCGGTGGGCGAAGTCGCCAGCGCGACCGTGTCGTTCAGCGAGCGCGCGATGCAGGCGCTGGCCAATGGCGGCATGGCGGTCGTGCACGGGATCGAGGATGCCGTCGCCTATCCGTTCGAACTCGCGGCCGATGTGGCCGTGGGCACGGAGCATGCGGTCGAGGGCGGCATCCACATGCTGGCCAACGGCGTGCACGCGGCCATCAACGGCGTCGAGGCGGTGGCGCAAGGCACGGCCAACGCGATCCACGCGGTGGCGGTCGACCTGCCGGCGGCGATCGCGTCCGACGTGGCCGACGTCACGCAGGCCGCCCTCGGGTCGGCATCGACGGTGGCCGGCGCTGCCGCGGGCGTGGCGATGCTGACGGGCAGTTCGCCGCTCAAGGTCATCACCTCGGTGTTGTGAGGCGCTGCCGGCGTGCGCGGGATGCGCGCGATCCGGACAGTCGTTCCGCACGCCCTGCCGGCGTATTCCCGGTTCGTGGATCCTGCGACTTCGCGCAGGATGACAGCGTCGGGACGACGCCGCATCGCGACTGCGGCCGGACGGTCGATCAGCGCTGCGACAGCGCGTTGCCCACCAGCTTGGCGGTGATGTCCACGATCTGGATCATGCGGTCGTAGGGCATGCGCGTGGGACCGATGACGCCCAGGGTGCCGACCACCCGGCCATCGACCTCGTACGGCGACGACACCACCGACAGCGATTCGAACGGCACGACGCGGCTCTCGCCGCCGATGAAGATGCGCACGCCCTCGGCGCGGCTGGAGCCTTCGAGCAGGCGCATCAGCTGTGTCTTCTGCTCGAAGACGTCGAACATGTCGCGCAGGCTGCGCATGTCGTGGTGCAGGTCCTGCACGCCCAGCAGGTTGCGCTCACCCGCGACGACGACCTGCTCGTCGCTCTCGGCGATGGCGTCGCTGCCGGCCTGCACGGCGGCGCGCATCAGCAAGGCGATGTCGGCGCTGAGCGCCTCGACCTCGGTCTTCAGGCGCTCGCGCACGTCGTCGATCGACATCCCGGCGTAGTGCGCGTTGAGGAAGTTGGTCGCCTCGATCAGCTGTGCCTGCGTGTAGTCGCTGGCGGTGATGATCACCCTGTTCTGCACGTCGCCGTCCTGGGCGACGAGGATCACCAGCACGCGGCGCTCGCCCAGGCGCAGGAACTCGATGTGGCGGAAGACGCCGGCGCGGCGCGGCGCCGTGATGACCCCGACGAAGCTGGACAGATTCGACAGCATGGACGCCGCCTGCGCGATGACGCGCTGCGGCTGGTCCGGCTGCAGTTCACGCTGCCCGCCGATCTCGGCGAGCAGCTGCGGCAGCGCGGCGTCGGCGTCGATGGGGCGCGCGGTGAGCATGGTGTCGACGAACAGGCGGTAGCCGCGCGCGGTGGGCACGCGGCCGGCCGAGGTGTGCGGGCTGACGATCAGCCCGAGGTCCTCGAGATCGGCCATCACGTTGCGGATGGTGGCCGGCGACAGCTCCAGTCCGGAGGCCCGCGACAGCGTGCGCGAGCCCACCGGCTGGCCATCCGCGATGTAGCGTTCGACCAGGGTCTTCAGCAGTGTCTTGGCGCGCTCGTCGAGCATGGTGTCGATTGTACGGAGATGGGGGGCGTTGCGGTCGGGTGCGGGTCAAGACTTCACGCGAAGGTGGTCAATGCGACGCCAGGCACCGTCGGCGGCGGCCCGGCACGGCGGTCGTCGGCGCCCGCTGGATCGTCGCGGCGGGGCGCTGGCCGAACGGCGCGGACGGCGGCCGATCGGGCGGCGCGAAACAGGCGGTTCCAGAGGGCGGAAGCACCCCTCGCCACGAGGGCGCTGTGGTGTAATTCATCGCATGTCCACCCCCTTCCGCCATGTCGCGCTGTTCGGCAAGTACCAGGCCCAGGGCGTGCGTCCCATCCTGGAGGAGATCGCGCAGTTCCTGGTGCGGGCGGGCGTGGAGGTGTCGGTCGACCACGACACCGCGATGAACACCGACTGGCAGGACTTCGGCGCCATGCGCATCGACGAGCTCGCGCAGGTGTGCGACCTCGCGGTGGTGGTGGGCGGCGATGGCACCATGCTGGGGATCGGGCGCGAGCTCGCGCGCCACGGCATCCCGCTGGTGGGCATCAACCAGGGCCGCCTGGGCTTCATCACCGACATCCCCGCCACCAGCTGGCGCGAATCGCTGGAGCCCATCGTCAAGGGCGACTACGAGGCCGAGAGCCGGCCCATGATCGAAGGCGGCGTCTGGCGCGACGGCGAGCAGATCTTCCAGGGCTTCGCGCTCAACGACGTGGTGGTGCGCAGCAGCACGTCCAGCATGAT
>Ga0068855_100004724_pt1 | contig 16637 bp, 13 predicted proteins | sample KBSCornC52_FD_66592 | JGI IMG/M metagenome (GOLD analysis project Ga0068855, IMG submission 66592) | Corn rhizosphere microbial communities from Kellogg Biological Station, Michigan, USA - KBS Corn C5-2 | ecosystem: Host-associated > Plants > Roots > Rhizosphere > Soil ...
GATGGTGACATTGGCGAACGTGTTGGCGACGCTGGGTCCGTGGCAGCTCTTGCAATCCGTCACCCCGACATGGGTTCCGGCGACTGAGTAGACGTCATAGTTGCTGCCGCTGGTATGGCACTGAGCGCAGGGCGCGGTGGTCGGGATGTGGTTGGCCGGTTTGGGCATGTCGGCCGTGAACGAAACCGTCGAATTGTGGCATTGGCTGCAATCGCCACTGGTGGGATGCGGTGCCGGGGGGCGGGTCACGATGGTGACGTCAAAAAAAGTCTTGCCAGCCTCATGGCAGCTGGCACACGCAATACCACTCACGGCTGCGTGGTTCATGGCCGCGCCGGCCCAGGTCGTGAAATTCGTGGGCGAATGGCACGATTCGCAGGGGGTCGTGTCGATTGGAATGTGCGTCGTCGGCATTCCCGTCGCGCGCACGCGGTCGTGACATCGCGCGCAATCGCCGGTGACGCCCTCGTGTTTGAAGCTGGCGCTCGACCAGCTGATCGTTGAGTGGCACGCATCGCACTCCAGGTCTGTCTGGATATGCGTAGCTTCCTTCCCCTGCGCCTGGTTGCCGTTGTGGCAAGTGGAGCAGCTGCCTCGGGCCTCCGCATGATCGAAATTGACTGCCGGTTTCCAGGCAACCGGCGTGTGGCAGCTGTCGCAGCGATCGGAAGAGAGAATGTGATTGGCCGTTTTCGCGGTCGCCCGGATTTCCGTGCCGACGCCGTGGCATGCACCGCACGCGCGCGGTGTGCCTTTGAAGACCGCATTCGCGTGGCACGCTTCGCAGGGGAGATCGCGGTGTTGGCCTAAAAGCTCAAAACCCGTGGTGAGGTGATCGAACGTATCGCGCGTCTGTGCAGCGAATCCGGGTCGGTAGAGCGCGCAGGAAAGCAACAATGCGAGCGCCCACAGCAGCCACCGCGGTTTGTATGTAGCTATGGCGCGCATGACATCTATTGCAGGCGTGCGCCCTTGAAAGTGATGGCGGTGTGGCAGCGTTGGCACTGACGGCCGTACTGCCCGAGGTGCACGTCATCCTGCTCATGGCAAGCCAGACAAGTCGAATTGAGTTTCACCTGGTCCGGGGGCTGTTTGTGGCAACCCTCACAGGCCAGCTTCCCGTGCGCGCCTGCCAGCGCAAAGCCGGTCTGCTTGCCGTGGTCAAAGTCCCACAGGCGCCATCCATTCGGCGAATGGCACTTGGCGCAGTCCGCCCCGAGGCTGCCATGGTGGATGTCGTTGCGCTTGTGGCAGTCGTTGCAGCCCCGGCCGACATCCCGATACTTCCGCGTCTGGTGGCATTGCTCGCAAGGTACTGCCACGTGCAAACCCACGAGTGGAAAATTTGTCAGGTCGTGATCGAAGGCGATCGACGTCTTCCAACCTTCCGTGGTATGGCATTGGTCGCATTGCATGCCGAGCTTACCGGCGTGGACGTCGCTCGCGCGATGGCAGGTCGCGCAATCGGTGGGCAGTTTCTGGGTGGCTACCGCTGCGGTATGACAGCTGTGGCACGCCACCTTCTGGTGTCGGCCGCTGAGCTCCCAATGTCCATCGCGTGTGTGCTCGAAGCTCACGGGCTGCCACTTGTCATTTCCATGACATTCGCCGCACTGGGCGCCGAGCCGCCCCGCGTGAGAGTCCTGACCCTGGTGGCAGCCGAAGCAATCCTTGGGAATCTTGTCCTTCAGGTTGCCGCTGCGATGGCAATCCTGGCAGTCGACATTCGCGTGTGCGCCTTCGAGGGCAAAACCGGTCTCCTTCTTGTGATCGAACTTCGCCGTCTTCCAGCCCGAGGTGGCATGACAGTTACCGCATTTCGGACCGCGGTCGCCCCGATGGATATCGTCCGGGGCGTGGCAGGAGACACATTCCTTCGGCGTTCCTTTGTAGCGGTTGCCCAGATGACAGCCCATGCACGGCACCTCGACATGCTTGTCGCGCAGTGGATAGGGGGTTTTATCGTGATCGAACCGGGTCCGCTGCCAGGAAGCCGTCTCGTGACAAGCGCCGCAATCGCGACCGAGCTTACCTGCGTGCGGCTCTTCCTGTTTGTGGCAATCCACGCAGTCGGTGAGGGCCTTGCGGAAGGGCTGGTCCCGGACGTGACAGCTCGAGCAGTCGACACCGGCATGTGCGCCATGCAATGGAAAATCGGTGCCCTCGTGATCGAACTGCTCGCGGCTCAGCTTCACGATGTCCGCATCGCGACCATGGTGCTCCGAGTGGCAGCCCCGGCATTCCGAGGTGGCTATGCCAACCAGGTGTCCGTGAAATCCCTGTTTGCTGCCGATGTCATTGGCGATTTCTTTGTGACAGTCGAGACACAGGTGTGTCTGACGCTTGCGGTCGCTGCGGTCGTGGCAGAGCGAGCACTGCTCCTCGTACTTGGAATGAGCGCCGGTGAGTTTTCCGGGCATGAGCAGGGTCTCCGGGTTCACGGCATCACTGCGGCGAACCGGTACCAGAAGCAGCAGCAACCCCAACAAAACAAACAAACACGTTCGTCCCCCCATGAAGCGAGCCGTCAATAGACGTGAACTGCGATTACATGGACCGTCCCTGCGATCAACATCATGAAAATGAGTGGGATGTGTAATGCGTGCCAAAGAGAAAAGAGCCGCTCGTACGCTTCGAATCCGGCTACGCGGCGCGTGCCGGCCAGGCGACGGTCGATATAGGCGTAAGCGGTCCGCTGCAGGCGCTTGCGCTCGGCGGCGATGGTGTTGGAGCGTGCGGCGGCAGCGCGCAGGCATTTGCGCACAGAAGCGCGCAGTTGCAGGCGCGCGTGCAGTGCAATCAGGTACGCACCCGCGAGGCGGGCGATGCCGATGAATGGGACATGTCCAGAGGAGGAGAGGAGACGGCGCTCGACGTGTTCGAGGCGCTCCGCCAGTTCCGGCAGAAACCCGAAGGCCCCTGAGGCAGCGCGCAGATTGTCGGCGCCCTTGCGTAATTCGCCCCAACTCAGCTTACTGCCGTACAGGCCGTGATGGATGCGCGCGTAGATATAACGGCCGATCAGCCCGCTGCCTGCCACGGTCAGCATGGCGAACAGGGCGATGTTGCTGTTGGTCGCGCCGAGACCGAAGTTGGCGTGATAGAGAATGCACAACGGCCCGAGCACGCCCAGCACCATGTGAAAGCGGAACCAGCCCGCCGCAGGTCCCAGGAACTCGAGAAACGGCAACCGCTTGCGGGCCGAGTAGAGAAACAACAGAAGCATGAGGCTGCCGCCGATGATCCCCAGCGCGTAGCCGATGCCACGTTTCGGGGTGATATAGCGCTCGGTGGGCATGTGCCAGCCGAGATACAGAAACGCCGTCACGACCACGGCGAACGCGAGGGCCGGGGTGATGCGGAACTTACGTGGCACCTTCGCGGGTTGAGTCGCCTGGGTCTTGCGTGGGCTTGGAGGGACTTGCGTCGACCGCTCGCTCGTGGCGTGACGTGCGACCGCAGCGAGCTCGTCGCCTAGCAGTGCTGGTTGCAACTCCGGATCGATGGCGCTCGAGCTCGGCGTCCCACGGGCACGGATCCGCTGTGAAGCGTCTGCAGTGGGGATTTCATTCTGGCGTGCCGGTATGGGCATCTTCGCCTCAGCCAATCTCGTGGTTGATGATTAGCGCCAACTTCTTGCCGGCGCTGGGAGCGAGGACGCTACTGGTCACGTAGAGATCGCCGGGCGCAGGGGTCGCTTGGCCCGTACGTGAGATGCGCGCTTCCACAATGACCTTCTGAAACTGCGAGAGTCGTCGCGAAGGAAGCATCGCCATGGAGTCATCCAGCCGAAAGCTCACCGGCCAGCGATCGGCGCTCAGGCGCAACACAGCCAGCGGTGGTCCGGGCGCGTCCGCCGCCTTGGCATAGATGAAAAGTATGGCATCCCGATCGACCCGACCGGCCAGCCGGCTCTCGATGGACACGGTGCCGGAGATGGCGGTATCGACGCCGGGGCTCTGCACGGAACCAGCCTGTAGGATCTGAGTCGCCGCGACGATGCCTACGTCCGCGTTCGCGCGCGCCCGGGCGCGACTAGCGTCCGCGGGGCGGCCGAGGAAGTCATATGACTTTGCCAACAGCTCCCACTCGTCAGCGCTTCCTCCCTCGCGCTGGAGCCGCGCCTCGAGACGTGCGGTGGCTTCTTCCATGGAAAGTGCTTTCGCCCCCGAGCCAGCCGCGACAGCTGCCGGACGCGCTTGCGGTGTCTGCTGCACAGAGCCGGGCGATCCGATCGCGAGATAAAGAAGTGCCGCTGAAGAAGCAAACACAACGACGCCGGTACCCGCAACCAAATAGACGCGCGGACGAGAAGCGAGGGCCGCGACGATTCCCCGCCATAGTGGGATCGAGACGGCGGTTGCCGTCACACCAGTCAAGACGCCTGCGGTAAACCAGAAGGTTGCGTTCATGCGAGATCTTCCAGGACATTGCGATCGATGGAACCAGCGCGTCGCCGCGCGTTCTGACTCCCGCACGAGGGGTCGACTTACGATCGACTAACAAGGATTGTCGCCATATGGCGACGTCAACTGCCGGTAATTTCTGGAGAAATAACACCACGCGCACGAAGTTGGACCGAGCGTTAGGGTGCTTAGCTCGCAATGCCGTGACAAGTAGGGAAAACACCCATTCCGTTGCTTTGCGTCACAGAGTTAGTCTGTTCTGACGATGGAGGTTTTCAACTATCTTCTCTACATCGTCCCAACCTTGCTACTACTTGGTTGGTTCGTCAGGCGTCGCGGCCGACTCGAGGAGCGCAGCAGGGCCGCCCACGACGAGTCCAGGCGTAATGGCGTCAACGACCCGGCCTCCTTGCATCCGGTCATCGATCCGGCGCGGTGCATCGGCTGCGGCTCCTGCGTGAAGGCGTGTCCCGAGGAGCCCGAGCACCACGTGCTCGGCATCATCAACGGTCGAGCGCAGTTGGTGAGCCCCGCCGACTGCATCGGTCATGGAGCCTGCAAGACCGCGTGCCCCGTAGAGGCCATCGCACTCGTCTTTGGCTCTGAGCGTCGCGGCGCCGATATTCCGGTGCTCTCGCCGCAATTCGAGACCAGCGTGCCCGGTATTTTCATTGCTGGCGAGCTCGGTGGCATGGGGCTCATCCGCAACGCGCTCGAGCAGGGCCGGCAGGCGGTGGAGTCAGTACATGCAATGCGTCCGCGAGGCGGGGACCTGCTCGATCTCGTGATCGTTGGGGCGGGGCCTGCGGGCTTCGCGGCGTCGCTGACGGCATTGTCGAAGCGCATGCGCTTCGTTACGGTCGAACAGGAGACGCTCGGTGGCTGCGTCTTCCAATATCCTCGCGGCAAGCTCGTCATGACCGCGCCTGCGACTGTCCCGTTGGTTGGCAGGGTGAATCTGCGGCAGACGAGCAAGGAGGATCTGCTGCGATTCTGGTCTGAAGCCGAGCGCAAGACCGGCGTGCAGATCAACTATCGAGAGCGCGTCGATGATATCGTTCGCGAGGACCGCGGTTTCCGGGTAAAAACCTCGTGCGCGGAGTATCGTGCGCATAGCGTCCTGCTCGCGATCGGACGGCGCGGCACGCCCCGTAAGTTGGGCGTGCCGGGAGAGGAGTTGCCCAAGGTAGTCTATCGGCTGATCGATCCGGATCAATATGCCGGTCAGCACGTGCTGGTAGTTGGCGGTGGCGACAGCGCCCTGGAGGCCGCGGTGAGCATAGCCGAGTCCAACGGGGCGAGCGTGGTACTCTCATATCGTGGTGAGGCATTCGATCGTGCCAAAGCGCGCAACCGAGACCGGGTGACGAGTGCGGCCCAAAATGGGCGGCTCGAGGTGCTGCTCAACTCGGTTGTGCGGCAGATCAGCGCCGAGACCGTCGCCATCGAGCAGGTGGGTCGGCTGCTGAGCGTTCCGAATGACACGGTCATCGTCAACGCCGGCGGCGTTTTACCATCCGACTTTCTGCGCCGTGTCGGTGTCTATGTCGAGACGAAATATGGGACGGCGTGAGCGGGCCGCACGGCGGATCGCAGTTGGACTGACCTGCCTGGCTGCCGCGCTAGGCCCGCTGGCGTTCGCTGCGTCGCGCGCGGCGGATCCGCTCGAAACCGTCAAAAGCGATATCCGGGTCAAGAAGTTCCAGGCCGCGGCTGCGGAGCTCCAGCGCTTGGCGTCGGCGGGTAATACCGAGGCGCAGTACCTGCTCGGCACATTCTATCTGAATGGACTGAGCGGTCCCCCTGACCTGGCCAAAGCGCGCGAATGGTTGGAGAAATCCGCCGCTCGGGGCAACGAGCGCGCAACTCTCAGTCTCTCTGCCTTATCGGCGCCGTCGCGCTCTTACAATGATGCAACTGACCCGCTGATCCGTAGCGAGGCGCTCTGGCTTGCGGCGCAGGAGGGCGACCTTCCAGCGCTGCAGTCACTCGCCAACAAGGCTGCGATCGATGCGCGCGACGCGTTTGGCCGAGGTGCGCTAGCGCGAGCGGCCGAAGCTGGGCACGCGGACGCGGTCAGTTTCCTGTTGAGTCAAGGGGCCACTGTCGATACCCGCGACTTGCATGGCATGACACCGCTCATGTTGGCCTCGCGCTCTGGAAGCGCGGCTGCAGTCGATGCTCTCTTGAGACAGCACGCGGACCCGAATGCAGTGGACCAGGCCCACAACACTGCGCTCATGTACGCCACCTCGAGTGGCAAGCTCGACGTGTTGAACCGGTTGCTCGCGGCGGGAGCTGCACCGGGCTTACGCAACGTACAGGACTGGTCCGCCCTGGATTTTGCCTTGGTGAGCAACACGCCGGAGATCGTGGTCCGGTTGCGCGACAGTGGCGCAACGGCACTTCGCCATAACGCGGTTGCCAATGCGGAGATCACCTCTGTGGCCCGGGCAGCAGGGCCCCAACCGGATCTCTACGCTGGGTGGCCCGATGTCACGGTTGCTGCTGTGAAGCGGGAGCCGTCTTTGTTGAATGCAGTCCTGGCACGAGGAGTGGATTCGAACACGGCGGGCCCTGGAGGCGCTTCCCCATTGATTGTGGCCGCGATTGCAGGCTCGTCGCGCTCGGTCGAGGCGCTGCTCGGTGCCGGAGCGCATTTCGCGCGAACGGATCTCCGCGGCGAGACAGCGCTCATGCATGCCATTCGCGCCGGACGGCAGGATGTCGTCGATGTCTTGTTACGGAAAGGTGTCTCGCCGGAAGAGCACACGGCCACCTCGGAGCCGGCTCTGGTCGCGGCAGTCAAAGCTGGATCACCCGCGATCGTGCGGAGCTTGCTCGCCGCGCACGCGCGTCCCAACTCACAGGATGTCCATGGAAACAACGCACTGATGCTGGCTGCGCGAGCGGGAGATATGGATATCCTGAGCCAACTGCTCGGCGCCGGTGCCAACACTGATCTCGAAGACAAGGGCGGGCGGACGGCCCTCTGGTCTGCCGCGCAAGTTGGCAACCTCGAAGCCGTTCAGCAGCTCATCGAGCATGGTGCAAACGTCAATCACGCGGATGCCGGCGGCGTGCCGCCCCTGGGCATCGCTGCGCGCATGGGGAATGGGACGGTCACGAGTTATCTTCTACGCAAAGGAGCTCGAACCGATGTCGCCTCCAAAGCAGGTGACACTCCCTTACTCCTCGCTGCCGCGCGCGGCCAATCCGCCATCGTCGAGCAGCTCATTGCCACTCACGCGGATCTGGATGCCCAGAATACGTTTGGAGATACAGCGCTCATCATTGCCAGCCGCCGCGGGGACTATGATGTTGCTCGGGCGCTCCTGAAAGCGGGCGCGAGTGCCTTGTTACGCAACCAGGACAAGCGCACTGCCGCGGACATAGCCGAGGCGCGTGCTTTCACGAAAGTCGCTGACTTGCTACGTTCCGGCTAGACAGAGCGCACTACGTCAGCTTGCGCATGATCCCGTCGGCGCCCACGCCGAAGTTACTGCCGCGCCAGGTAAAGCGTGAGGTGAAAAAGCTCCGGCACCACACCCAACAGATGAGCAGATCGCGCGCCGGCAAGAGCCACAGGTCCGCGAACAGGGGTCTCCCGCCACGGACCCGAGGGACGAAGTGCAACGCGAGACGGGCCGTGACGGTGAGCTGAAAGAGCGACCACGCAATGACGGAGAAAGAGTCCGCCCCCAGCATGAGGCCAAGCAGCGCGAGGGGGAGGCTGAAGCTCAGGAAGATGAACCGAAAGCTGCGCGGCCTGAGCACGTACAGGGTACGCATCCAGCGCAACTCGTGACTCACGAGTGAATCCAGGGTGGGCTCGTGATGCTCGGCCTTGAGCCGATATGACGAGAGCACGATGCGGAGCCCGAGGCGGCTGACCAGTTGCCCGAGCTCATAGTCGTCGGCAAGGTGATTGGCGATCCCAAGCAACCCGCCGATGGCCTGGAGCGTGTCACGACGCAGGCAAAGTGTCTGGCCCGAGACGTAGTTACGGTGGCCGAACAGCCATGCCAACAGGACGGATGGCATGTACCACTCGTTGATATACATCGCGCCAAGGCGAGACCAGATGAGCTGAGTGGGCTCACCCTGATACAGGCACGTGACGAGGCCGACCTTCTTGTCCAACAATGGCGCTGTCACGCTCGTCAGGTAGTCCGGTCCCACGAATGCGTCACTGTCGGCCATCACCAGCATGTCATGACGGGCATGTTTCAGCATGTTGATGAGGCTGCTGATCTTGCGGTTGTGACCGTGTTGCCGCGGGTCCACCACGATATCGATCGGCAAGGCGGGAAATTCCTGTTTCAGGCGCGCCGCCACCGCGATGGCCGGATCGCTCGCGTCGCCGACCCCGAAAACGATCTGAAACTGGGGATAGTCCTGACGACAAAAGGAGCGGAGGTTCTCGTAGAGACCGGGCTCTGCGCCACAAAGGGGCTTGAGCACGGTGACGGAAGGAAGCTTGACCGCGGGGCCGGAGGTGTGGCGCGTGCGCCAGACGAGAACGGCGACGAGCGCCAGCGAAGCGTAGACGGCCGCGAGTGTCAAGCTCGCGACGCCGAAGGTGGCGATGACTAGATGGACGATGACCATGGACCCCGGTCACACGGCCCAGCACTTTGTACCGCAAAGCACCAGGCGTGTTGCTAAAGAACACTACACGCTAACGGAATCCTCACGCGCGCGGTTCCGCTGCCACGCGTGGACCGTCATGTGAGAAATTGCCTCGGGAATGTTGCAGATCCGAGTAATCCGAAAAAAATTCGGCACGGCGCCCCCGGGGCCAATAAAATTCACCGCCCAGAGCGAGCCCCAAGCCCAATTGACCTCATCGCCGGTGAATCCAGGCCTGCCAATCCCTTTCGCCGCATGATGGCCAATCTTGCGATCTGGAGTATCGGCACCTTGGCCACCGCAGGGGTCATCCTGCGGCCATTCAGATTGCCTGAGGCTGTCTGGGCGGTCGCTGGCGCCCTGGCGCTCGTCGGTCTGGGGCTGCTCCCGCCGAGCGCTGCCGTGGCGGGGATGCTCGAGGGGCTCGACGTCTATCTCTTCCTCATCGGCATGATGCTGCTGGCGGAGATCGCGCGGGTCACGGGGCTGTTCGATTGGCTTGCGGCGGAAGCCGCGGCTCACGCTCGTGGCTCACCCACCCGGCTGTTCGGGCTGGTCTATCTGGTCGGTATTCTGGTCACTGTGTTCCTCTCGAACGATGCGACAGCGGTGGTCTTGACGCCGGCGGTCGCGGCCATCGTGCGCTCAGCGCGGATCCGCCAGCCCTTACCTTACCTGCTCATCTGTGCCTTCATCGCCAACGCGGCCAGCTTTGTCCTGCCGATCTCGAATCCGGCCAACCTGGTGATCTATGCGCAACGGATGCCGCCACTGGCCCGCTGGTTGCCGCACTTTGCGCTGCCCTCGCTGTTGGCCATCGGCGCGACGTACTGGATGTTGAAATATACCCAGCGCGCGGCGTTGCATGAGCCTCTCGCGACCACGATACCCGGGCCTACGTTGACGGCTGCCGGGAAGACAGCGGCCTGGGGAATCGGTGTCACTGCGGCGGTGCTCATGACCGCTTCCGCGTTGGGTTGGCAGCTGGGACTGCCGACCTGCATGGCAGGTGTTGCAACGCTGGCCCTGGTGGCGGGGATGAAGCGTTGCACTCCGTGGCTGTTCCTCAAACATATTTCCTGGGGCGTCATTCCCCTCGTGGCGGGTTTGTTCGTGCTCGTGGCGGGCCTGGAGCAATCGGGTGTGATCCGCGGCTTGAGCGAGTTGCTCCGCGAGGAGACCCTGCGCGCTGGAACTCTGACAGCCGGGGCCGCCGGTGTGCTGGTCGCATTCGTTGCCAATCTCATGAACAATCTGCCCGTGGGGCTGATTGCCGGCACGGCCGTCCACGCGGCCAACGTGCCAGATACCGTCGCGGGCGCGGTCCTCATCGGAGTAGACCTGGGTCCCAATCTCTCCGTCACGGGCTCGCTGGCGACGATTCTGTGGCTGACTGCTTTGCGCCGTGAAGGAGTGGAGGTGCGAGCGCGCGACTTTCTCCGGTTGGGCGTGCTCATCATGCCGCCCGCGCTCGTCGCGGCTCTCGCTGCTTTCCTGGTGATCGGCTGATAGCCGATAGTTGGCCTATAGTCGGCCGATGATCACCCAGCCTCGCCCCGACGAGAGGGTCAAGCGCTCTCGATTCGCGGCAGACGAATGGAGAATGTCGCCCCTCGGTCCTCACCGTCGCTCGTGGCCATGATCTGCCCTCCGTGCATTTCCACCAGCCGCTTGCAGACGGAAAGGCCGATGCCGAGCCCGCCCTGCGCGCGATCGAGCGAGCGCTCGCCTTGCACGAAGATGTCAAAGACTTGCGGCAGGAGCTCCGCACGGATCCCTATCCCCGTGTCGGTCACCGCGATGACGGCCAGCGCGCCTTCGGATCGAGTGACGACCCGTATCTCTCCGCCCGCGGGAGTGAACTTGGTGGCATTGGTCAACAGATTGGACAAACATTGTGTGAGGCGAACCGGATCCCCTCTGATCAACAGGGGCTCGGTCCCGGTATGCAAGCTCAGGGTCAGGCCTTTGGCGCGGATCGCGGGCGCGACCGTTTCTACCGCGGCCTCGACACAACTTTCCACACTGATGATTTCCGGCTTGAGCTCGATGCGTCCCTGCGTAAAGCGGGCCACGTCGAGCAGGTCATCCAACAGCCGCGCCAGTTGGACGGTCTGGCGTTTGATCATGGCGACCAGCGCGAGCGGCTGGTCTTTACCCGCCAGCAGGTGCGACAGCACCTCCGCCGCATTGCGGATCGGCGCCACGGGATTGCGCAACTCGTGGGCCAACATCGCAATGAACTCGTCCTTGAGGCGGTCGGCCGCGCGTACCTTCTCCTCGGCGCGCTTACGGTCCGTGACATCATGGACAGTGCCGATGAGTCGGATCGCGCGTCCATCCTCGAAGGAAACTCGACCAACGGCTTCTACCCACCGGGTTACGTCTTCGGCTCCGATGACCCGAAACGAGGCCGAGTACTGGCCATCACCGGCCGGATCGAAAGACCTGTCCAGAGCGCGTTGCATCTCCGCGCGGTCCTCCGGATGGAGCGCCGCGATAAAGATGTCGAAGCTGACCGGGTCATCCGGCCCCAGACCCCACAACTCGCGGGTCCGCTCGTCCCATTCCAACCGGTCGGCGCGAATATCCCAATCATAAACGCCCAGCCGGGCGGCCTTTTTGGCCAGTAGCAGACGCTCCTGGAATTGCGCCTGGGCATCGGCCAGCGCACGCGCGTGATCCATACCGAGCTGGTCCCGGGCTTCCTGCAGGGCCTGGTTGAGCGTCTGCAATTCGCTGCGACGCTGATGTAACTCGACGAGGATGGCGACTTTACTGCGCAAGATCTCCGGGACGATCGGAATGGAGATGTAGTCGATGGCCCCGACCTCGTAGCCTTTCAGGCGATCGAGGTCTGTTACGTTCACGCCCGTGACAAAGATGATTGGAGTGCGCTCGAGACGCGGGTGCTCGCGGATCAGGCGCGCGACTTCGAATCCATCCATCCCCGGCATGTTTACATCGAGCACAATGACCGCGAACTCTTGCTTCAAGAGCCGCTCCAGCGCTTCGATGCCCGAATGGGCCCGGACACAATGCACGTTCAGGGTCGAGAGGACGGCCTCGTAGGACAGCAGCCGGGCCGACTGGTCGTCGACGAGCAGAATACTGGCGCGTTGCACGATTGCCGCTGCCGCCCCCAGAGAAAGACCGGCGGTGCCCTGTCTGACCACCTCGTTCATTGACGCAGGGTGCCCCTCTTTATTTCTGCTGCGCTCCACCCCGATAGCAAAGCAGCATATCACGTGCCTCAATGCGTTCCGAAAGGGCGGTGTTCGTGCAACTGGAGGATATCTATGGCCGAGGCATCGCCAGCGCGCACGGCCCGTATTGCGGTCGTTGGCAGCGCCAACGCCGATCTCATCACCTTCGCCGAGCGTTTCCCGCGGGCCGGGGAGACCTTGTTCGGCCAGAATTTCGACCTGGACTGCGGCGGCAAGGGTGCCAACCAGGCGGTCGCCGTGCGGCTATGCGGCGCGGAGGTCGCGAGGGTCGCCAAGGCCGGCAAGGATCTGTTTGCCGAGGGCACCCTCGGTCACTGCGACTCGTTTGGAATCGATCCAACACACGTCGGGATGTTCGTGGCCGGGCCCGCCGGTGTCGCGCCAATTTTTTGCGGAGGGAGTCAAGCATGTTTATTGTTGAAAGCTAGCCGCGGGCAGTCGCCTGGCGCCGCCTCGCGGGAGCGGCGGTCGCGGTGAGCACCAGAGGTTTGATTTTGTCAGTCACCTGCGGGGTGTTCCCCCAGCTGGATCTGGATCCAACACGAACTTGTTGACGTCACCGCGCCCGCGTTATAATCATTTGCTATAAACCCATACTCGTTCGGACAGGGAGGTTCGTATGTCCAGGTCATTCAACCTGATCTCCGGTGTTGCGGCTTTCGCTCTGGGCGCGGTTGCCACCGCGCATGCCGGCAGTCTCGCCGCGAATCCATATTCCCCGACTTATGGCCATGAGTATCGCCATGGGGCGGTGCCAACGGTCGAAAACTTGCAGAAGATGCATGCGTGGGCCGCTTTCAACCCTGACTTTGCGGCTGCGACGGGCCCGAATACGCTGAGGTACGGTGGCGGCATCGACGGCATCGGTGTCACCAGCGGGCTGCCGAAGGTCTACCTGGTCGTGTATGGCAGTCAATGGGGCACCGCCGGCAGTGACGCCAACGGAAATCTGACATTGTCGAAGGACACCAAGGGCGCGCTGCCCCGCTTGCAGCAGCTTTTCAGGGGAGTGGGCACGGGCGGAGAGAAATGGTCCGGTGTGATGACCCAGTATTGTGATGGTGCATCCGTCGCCAGTGGCGCCACGTCGTGTCCTTCGGGCGCCGCCAAGGTGAAGTATCCGACCGGCGGTGCCCTCGCGGGCGTCTGGTATGACAACTCCGTGTCCTCGCCGACCGCTGCCAGCGGCAATCAGTTGGCGAAGGAGGCGGTCAAGGCTGCCGGGCATTTCGGTAACACCACTGCGGCATCGAATCGCTTCGCGCAATACGTCATTCTGTCACCGCCGGGCTCGAATCCCGATCACTACAAAACGGGCGGTTTCTGCGCCTGGCACGACTACAACGGCGACACGACCCTGTCCGGCGGTGCCGCCGCGTCGAACTTCGGCGATATCGCCTTTACCAACATGCCGTACATCACCGATGCGGGTGCGAGCTGCGGTGCGAACTTCGTCAATTCCGGCTCCGCCGGCGCGCTCGACGGTGTGACCATCGTGGAGGGTCATGAATACGCCGAGACCCTGAGCGATCAGAACCCGGGTGGCGGCTGGCTCAACTTCAACTCGGGCGAGGAGAATGCGGACGAGTGCGCCTGGATATCCAGCGGGCAGGGCGCTTCGGCCAATGTGACCATGGGGAATGGAACCTACGCGATGCAGAGCACCTGGTCGAATGACACCAACCGGTGTGATATCTCACATACGGTGCTGTAGGAAGCGCTGCCGGCTTGCAGGGTACTCAGGTTGACCTGGGTACCCTGCGACCTGCAAGAGACGCGGCCGTCAGAGCCGCGGGCCGCAGTCGGGTGTACTGCAGTCGCCTTCGTCCTCGATCTGTACTGTCGTGTGCTCGACGTTCAGCCGTTGCCCGAGTCGCAGATGGATTGCGCTGATGGTCTGCCGCGGCTCCGCGCCCGGAGCCAGATTGGCATGCAGGGTCACCATCGGGCGCTCACCGGTCATGGACCAGACATGGATGTGGTGAACGCCAGTAAGCCCTGGAATGTGTCCGATGAGCTCGGACTCGATACGGCGCACATCGAAGCCGGCCGGTGCCCCTTCCAACAACACGTCCGCGGCTTCGCGGGTCAGCGACCATGCGGAGCGGAAGATCAGGACCGATACCAATAACGAGAGGATGGGGTCGGCCACTGACCAGCCCTTGATGAGCACCAGCAGTGCCGCGACGCTCGCCATTCCGGAGCCGACGAGATCGCTCAATACGTGAACCCGTGCGCCGCGCTCGTTGAGAGACCTCGCGCCGGAGAGTGTCAGGAATGCCCCGAGATTGGCCACACCCCCGATCAGTGCGATGACGAGCATCAATCGTCCATTTACCGGGGGCTGGTGAGCTAAACGCACGGCCGCCTCGTAAACCACCCAGATCGTGAGCAGCAGCAAAGCTTGCCCATTGATGAAGGCTGCCAATGGCTGATACCGACGATGACCGAAGGTGCGCTTGTGATTGGCGGGGCGGCGGCCCACGCGCAGTGCGACGATCGCCAACAGCAGCGACCCGGAGTCCGCGAGCATGTGAGCCGCCTCGGCGAGCAGGGCGATCGAGTTCGCGAGATAGCCGCCGATGGCCTCTATGATGGTAAAGCTGCCGAGGATCAGCAGAGCCCATACCAGGCGGCGCTCACTGGCGTCGTGGCCATGGCCGTGATGATGATCGTGATCATGGTGGTGATCATGATCATGGTGGTGATCGTCATGATGACGACCGTGGGGATGGCCGTGCCCGGAGTGGGTCTCGTGATGGCGCTCGTGTCGCATGACCTGAGTCTAATCTGGCCGATTTTCGCGTTCCAGTTGCCAAGTCCTCTACCGTCAGGTAAAACGCAGCCCTCCTTTGGGGAGTAGCCGCCCGGCTTGACCGGGTCGCACGTCAACATACTTGGGCGCGAGCCTATGGCGTGCGAGGCCTGCGGGCATGGCGAGACCAACGGTCGACCTCCGGCACGAGCGGCAGGGGGTGGCCGTTGCTGCTCGTCGCCGCTCCTGGCTCGGAGTCTTGCAATGGAATCCTTCCTGGTTTCGCTTTCCACCGTGGCCATCGCGGAATGCGGTGATCGCACGCAGCTGCTCTCCCTGATGTTGGCTGCGCAATATCGCAAGCCCTGGTTGATTCTGGCCGGAGTGCTGTGCGCGACTCTCGCCAGTCACGCGATTGCGGGAATAGTCGGCATGCGCTTGGGGCACTTCCTTACCCCGACTGTCCTGGACGCCGTTGTCGGGATCAGCATGATTGGCATGGCGTTGTGGACGCTCAAGCCCGATACCCTCGATGAGAGCCAGACGGGTGTGCGAGCTGCCGGCGCCTTCATGGCCACGTTCATTGCTATCTCCATCGCCGAGATCGGCGACAAGACGCAGATTGCTACGGTGGCGCTCGCCGCGGCCTATTCCAACCTGGCCGCAGTAGTGGCCGGCACCACAGCGGGCATGGTGCTCGCCAATGCCCCGGTGGTTTTTCTTGGCAAGGCGTTTTCCGACCGGCTGCCGCTGAAAGCGATCCACTACGTCGCGAGCGCGTTGTTCCTGATCCTGGGGGGAATTTTCCTGGTGCGCGCCTTTTACTGAGTCAGGCCCGGCCGGGTCCTTCATGACGTGCGCCGCCGAAGCTGGGGCGCCGGGCTGGAGCTGGCCGGCAGCCTAGGCGTTGAGTTCAGGCGTTATAAATACCGGTTGAGCCATTCGGCGATCTGATGGCGCAGTTGGTCTGCCGAGGGCGCGTCAGCCCAGCTGTGGGAAACGCCCGGCGCGATCACGAGGCTCAAGCGATCCGTGCCGGCCTTGGCGTAGAACGGCCGCAAAGTCTTTTCCAACGACACACTTCGGGCGGATGGGATGGCGGTATCCTCCGCCCCGTGAATCAACAGTATGGCCGGCGGAGGTTGTCTGGTTGCAATCTCTCGGACATGAAGCATCGGGTCGGTTCGTTGCGCCAGTTCACGTGAAGCATCTGACCAGGCGTACGGCCGCTGCGTCGCTCGCTCCAGCGCCTCGATCGCTGGCTCCAGGCCCGCAGGCGCGTTGACGGTGATTGCAACACCCACCGGTATCTTCGGATCGGTCAATGCGAGCAGTACCGCTGCGCCGCCAGCCGAGAATCCAAAGAGACCGATCTTGCCGTTCGCTCCCGGACATTTCTGCTGTTGCAGCGCGGTCAGTACCTGCGGAAGCTCCTTTGCCGCACCGACGACTATGGGCGCGAAGATTTGCAGGGCGTAGTCTTGCGCTTGTCGCTGGGCGAGAGTCTCGGCGCCTGCCGCTGGCGCGCGTGCTCCAAACAGAGGCAGGTCCAGGTAGACCTTCACGGCAGGTACGTCATCCAGAGGGAGCGCGCGCATCAGATCTTCTTTGCTCCCC
>Ga0068855_100004727_pt1 | contig 16630 bp, 13 predicted proteins | sample KBSCornC52_FD_66592 | JGI IMG/M metagenome (GOLD analysis project Ga0068855, IMG submission 66592) | Corn rhizosphere microbial communities from Kellogg Biological Station, Michigan, USA - KBS Corn C5-2 | ecosystem: Host-associated > Plants > Roots > Rhizosphere > Soil ...
CTGACCGCCCGCACGTCATGGCCGCCGTCATCGGCGTCCGCGGCGGCGTCGGCGCGTCGACCATCGCCACCTCGCTGGCGTGGCTGTTCGGCGAGAAGTCGCGGCGCTCGACGGCGCTGCTCGACCTCGACGTCCACTTCGGCACCGGCGCCCTGGCGCTCGACCTCGAGCCCGGCCGCGGCCTCACCGACGCGATCGAGAACCCGAGCCGCATCGACGGCCTGTTCATCGAGCGCGCAATGGTTCGCGCCAACGAGCGGCTGTCCGTGCTGTCGGCGGAAGCGCCGATCCACCAGCCGCTGGTGACCGACGGGACCGCCTTCTTCCAGCTTCAGGAAGAGATGCGCAACGCGTTCGAATCGACGGTTCTGGACCTCCCGCGCCACATGCTGATCCAGTATCCGCACCTGGTGCACGACGCGCATGTCGCCGTCGTAGTCGCCGAGCTGACGCTCGCGGGAACGCGCGACACCATTCGTGTGCTCGCCTGGCTCAAGTCCAATGCACCGCAGACCAAGGTCGTGGTGGTCGCCAACGGAGTTCCGTCCGGGGGCGCGCTGGAAATCAGCCGCAAGGACTTCGAGCAGTCGATCGAGCGGCCGGTCGACGTGGTCTTTCCGTACGACGCCAAGGTCGCGGCCCAGGCCGCCAAGCTCGGCAAGCCGATGGCTGAGGTCGCGACGGGCAAGCTTTCGGCTCCGTTCAACACCTTGTCGGGCATGGTTCTCAATCACGCCAGCGAGGAAGCGGCGACTGCCGAAGGCCAGGGCCATACCAAGTCGCTGGTCGACAACCTGAAGTCGATGCTCGCCAAGCCCAAGGACAAGGCGGCGTAAGCAGATGTTGCTCCGGCGGCCGCCCTGGTCGCCGGCACATCAAGAGTGAGAGGCGAAGGCACGTATGCTCTTGTGGCTACTCATCATCGGCGGCGTCGGCGCGCTGTTCCTCGCTTCCATGGCGATGCGCGGCCCGTCCGCCTCGAAGACCGTCAAGCGGCGGATCGAGCTCATCAAGGAGCGGCACGGCGACATCATTGCCGGGAACGCCCAGGCGCAGATTCGCAAGCTCTTTTCCGAGCGCGCGACCAAGATCGAGGGCTATGCCTCGACGCTGATCCCGAAGCCGGCGCTGCTGCGCAAGCGGCTGGAGATGACCGGCAAGGACATCAGCCTCGCGAAATATGCCGCGATCTGCCTCGGCGTGATCGCGCTGGTGATGGTCCTGCTGATGTTCCGCGGGGCGCCGTTCATCCTGTCGCTGCTGCTCGGCATTTTCGTCGGCGTCGGCGGGCCCCATTTCGTGATCGGCCGGCTGATCAAGCGCCGCGTCGCCAAGTTCACCTCGAACTTTCCTGATGCGATCGAATTGATGGTGCGCGGCCTGCGTTCCGGTCTCCCCATCACCGAGACGCTCGGCATCGTCGCCGGCGAAATCCCCGGCCCGGTCGGAATCGAGTTCCGGATGGTCTCCGACAAGATGAAGATCGGCCGGACGATGGAAGCAGCGCTGCAGGATACCGCGGACCGCCTGGGCACGCCCGAGTTCCAGTTTTTCGTGATCACGCTGGCGATCCAGCGCGAGACCGGCGGCAACCTCGCCGAGACGCTGTCGAACCTCGCCGACGTGCTTCGCAAGCGTGCGCAGATGAAGCTCAAGATCCGCGCGATGAGCTCGGAATCGAAGGCTTCGGCCTACATCGTCGGCTCGCTGCCGTTCGTGGTGTTCACGCTCGTGTGGATGATCAACCCGACCTACATGGGCGGCTTTTTCACCGACCAGCGCCTGATAGTCGCCGGCATCGGCGGCATGATCTGGATGGGCATCGGCGCGGGCATCATGGCCAAAATGGTCAATTTCGAGATCTAAGGAGGCAAGGGTAAGATCATGCAGGCTGCGCCTCCCTCGGGCCCGACCCTCCTCGGCTTTGACGTCATCTGGATTGCGACGTGCCTCAGCGCCGTCGCGACCTTCGCGGTGCTGCTCGCCATCTATGCGGCGACAACTGTCAAGGACCCGATGGCGCGGCGCGTCAAAGCGCTCAACGAACGTCGCGAGCAATTGAAGGCTGGCATCGTAGCCTCGACCAACAAACGCAAGAAGCTGACGAACCGCAACCAGGCTGCCGACAACGTTCGGCAGCTCCTGTCGCAGTTCAAGATGCTTCAGGACGACCAGGTCAAGAAAGCGCAGATTCGCCTGATGCAGGCGGGCATCCGCACCAAAGACCTCGCTTTCTTCATCATCTTCGCCCGCTTCGTCCTGCCGGTGGTGATCGGAATTACCGCGGTGGTCGCGCTCTATGTGCTCAACTATTTCCCCGATTGGTCCTGGTTCCGTCGCTACGCAACGGTCGCGGGCCTCCTCGTCGGCAGCTATAAGGCGCCCGACATCTGGCTGAAGAACAAGGTCAACAAGCGCAGCCACGCGATCCGCAAGGGTCTCCCCGACGCGCTCGATCTGCTCGTCATCTGCGCCGAAGCGGGCCTCACCGTCGACGCCGCCTTCGGTCGCGTCTCGCGCGAGCTCGGCAAGGCCTATCCGGAGCTTGGCGATGAGTTCGGGCTGACTGCGATCGAGCTCGGTTTCTTGAACGAGCGCCGCCAGGCCTTCGAGAACCTCGCCCAGCGCGTCGACTTGGAAGCGGTTCGCGGCGTCGTCACGACCATGATCCAGACCGAGAAATACGGGACGCCGCTGGCCAGCGCGCTGCGCGTGCTGTCGGCCGAGTTCCGCCACCAGCGCATGATGCGCGCGGAAGAGAAAGCGGCGCGGCTGCCGGCGATCATGACCGTGCCGCTCATCCTGTTCATTCTGCCGACCCTGTTCGTGGTCATTCTCGGCCCGGCGAGCTGCTCGATCAACGACAGCTTCCTGCACGGCAAGTGATTGGGCGCCGCTCGGGCCGGCCGAGCGGCTTCCGACTTGGAACGCGGCGGCGCGCTCGGGCGTAGTCGCCGCAGTTCCAACATCGTCGCGGAGCCGACATGAACATCACGTCCGACCCGAACCTGTGGGCGATCTGCGCCCTCGTCTTCCTGCTCGGTCTCTTGATCGGCATCTTCCTGACCGCCGGCGGCCGGCGCAAGTGGAAGGCGCGCTACCAGGCTGAAGTCGATCGCCGGAAGGAACTGGAAGCGGACCGCGACCGCCGCGCCAAGGAATGGGACGAGCGCGAAAAGGAATGGCGCGAACGGGATTCGCTGCGCGCCGCCGCGGTCAAAACCCCGCCCGACGATCGGCCGCTGTGAAGCTTCCCTCTCTTTAAAGAGTGGGGCAAGGCACGGGTGCTTCTGAAGTGGCTCGATGCCACTCAAGAAGCTCTCTCAAGGGCATTGAGCCCTTTCACGCACCCACCCTCAACCCGTCCCTTCGAGGGAGGGAAGGTCCCTTAGCCCTCGATCTTCGAAAAATCCGCGACCCGGTTCACCGCGTCGCGAAAGCGCATCAACAAGTTGAGCCGCCGCTCGCGCTTAGCGGGGTCGGGGTCGTTGACCGTCACGTGATCGAAAAAGGCGTCGATTGGTGCCCGCAGGGTCGCGAGCGCGGCCATGGCGCCGGTGAAGTCCTCGGCCTCGACTGCGGCGGCGGCCTCGGGCTCGGCCGCGTCCAGCGCAACGATCAGCGCGATTTCCTGCGGCAGGTCGGCGCCCGCCGCGCCCGAGGCCATCTCAGCGACGGCATCCTTGAGGATCGGATCGTCCACCAGCACCAGCGGATCCTCTTCGCCCGTCTGCGGAATGCCCTGCGCCGCCAGCGAACTCATCACCTGCGGCCCGACCCAATGCTCTTTCTTGAGAATGTTCGCCGCGCGCTTGTAGGCGGTGAGGAGGTCGGAACCTTCGCCGGTCTCGACGAATTCCTGAAGCGCCCTCACCCGCCCCAGCAAGCGCACGAGATCATCCTCGCCGCCGAGCGCGAACACCGCGTCGATGAGGTCGTGCCGAACGCCCGCTTCGCGCTGCTGCACTTTCAGGCGATCGGCGAAGAAATCGATCAGCTCATGGGCGGTGCGGTCGAGCCGGTGCGCGGCATCCGTGTCGACGGCCTGCCCGGCCGTATTGGCGAGCGCGCCGCGCAAGGCGCGGGTGAGATCGAGCCGAAGGCCATTGCGCACGATCAGTTCGATCGAAGCGATCGCGGCACGGCGAAGCGCGAACGGGTCCTTGGAGCCGGTCGGCTTCAGATCGACACCGAAGAAGGCCGCAATCGAGTCGAGCTTGTCCGCGAGCGCGACGGCGACAGTCGCCGCAGCGCTCGGCACCTCGTCGCCCTGCCCGGCCGGCTTGTAATGATTGCGGATCGCATCGGCGATCACCCGAGGTTCGCCTTGAGCCGCGGCGAGATAGCCGCCGATCACGCCCTGGAGCTCGGGGAATTCGCCAACCATGCCGGTCACGAGGTCGGCCTTGGCGAGGCGCGCGGCGCGCTCGACCTGGTTAGGATCCGCTTGAACGATCCCGCTTTCGACGAGCCAGCGCGCGAGCTTGGCGACACGTTCGACCTTGTCGGCCACGGTCCCGAGTTTCTCGTGGAAGACGATGCCGCCGAGCTTCTTCGCCTGCTCGTCGAGCGGTACCTTGAGGTCCTGCTCCCAGAAGAAGCGCGCGTCCGCAAGCCGCGCAGCGAGCACGCGGGCGTTGCCGTGCGCGATCGCTTCACCCCCATCGTTCGCTGCGATGTTGGCGACGCAGACGAACGCCGGCGCGAGCAGCCCTTCGTCATTCGTGCAGGCGAAATATTTCTGGTTGGTGCGCATCGTGAGCACGATCACTTCGCGCGGCACGTCGAGGAACTCGGGATCGAAGCGCCCGACCAGCGGCACCGGCCATGACGTCAGCCCAGCATTTTCGACCACGAGCCCTTCATCGGGCAGCAGCGCGAGCCCGGCAGCCGCCGCGGAAGCCTGCGCGCCGTCGCGGATCAGCCGCTCGCGCTCCTCTTGGTCGACGATGACGTGGCAGGCGCGCAGCTTCTCGGCATAGTCTGCCGCGCCGCCGACGGTGATCGGCCCTGGATGATGGAAGCGATGCCCGACGGTGGTCGCGCCGCTGGCAATTCCGTCGATGTCGACAGGCACGATCTCTTCGTCGAGCATGGCGACGATGCCGTGCAGCGGCCGCACCCAGCGCAGATTACCGCTGCCCCAGCGCATCGACTTGGGCCAGGGGAAATCGGCGACGACGCGCTTCACGGTTTCTGACAGGATCTCCGCAGCCGGGCGCCCCGGCCGGTCGATGGTCGCAAAATAGACGCCATCGCGATCCTCGAGTTGTTCGCGTGCAAGCCCCGTCTTGCGCAAAAAGCCTTCGAGCGCCTGCGGCGGCGCCGAGGTGCGCGGTCCCTTGACCTCTTCGCGCGTGGCCGCGGTCGCCTCGGCGACATCACGAGCGATCAGCACCAGCCGGCGCGGACTGGAATGGACGTCGATCGGTCCGGTCGCGAGCCCCGCGGCTTGGGTGCATTCGGCAAACAGCCGCGCAAGATCGTTGCGCGCTTTCGCCTGCATCCGCGCGGGGATTTCCTCGGACCTGAGCTCGAGCAGGAAGTCGGTCATCGCGCGGTGCGCTCCAGCCACGCTCCACATGCCGCCTTCGCGAGATCGCGCACGCGACCGACATAGGCCTGGCGCTCGGCGACGCTGATCACGCCGCGCGCCTGGAGGGTGTTGAACACATGGCTCGCCTTGATCGCCTGCTCATATGCGGGGATCGCAAGCTTCGCGCCGAGGCACCGCTCGCATTCGGCGGCTGCCTTGCGGAACAGGTCGAACAAAGCGTCGGTGTCGGCGACCTCGAAATTATAGGCGGACATCTCGCGTTCGTTCTCCAGGAACACGTCGCCGTAGCTGACGCCCGCGTCGTTGAAACGCAGGTCAAACACGTTCTCAACGCCCTGGATGTACATCGCCAGCCGCTCGAGGCCGTATGTCAGCTCGCCGGTCACCGGCTTGCATTCGAAGCCGCCGACTTGCTGGAAATAGGTGAATTGGGTGACTTCCATGCCGTCGCACCAGACTTCCCAGCCGAGGCCCCATGCACCGAGCGTCGGGCTCTCCCAATCGTCCTCGACGAAGCGGATGTCGTGCTTCAGCGGGTCGATCCCGATCTCGACGAGGCTGCCGAGATACAGCTGTTGGAGGTTCTCGGGGCTCGGCTTCAGCACCACTTGGTACTGATAATAATGGCCGAGCCGGTTGGGGTTCTCGCCATAGCGCCCGTCGGTCGGCCGACGGCACGGCTGGACATAGGCGGCGCGCCACGGGTCCGGCCCGAGCGAGCGCAGCACGGTCGCGGGGTGGAACGTGCCGGCCCCCATCTCCATGTCATAGGGCTGGAGGATCAGGCACCCCTGCGCGCCCCAATAGCGATGGAGCGTTAAGATCAGGTCCTGGAAACTCAGGCTCAAGCGGAAACGCCTCGTGAAAGTGGGTTTCGCGCGCTTTGGCGAATGCTTCGGAAAGGGGCAAGTCGCGGTTCAGCTTGCCGGCACTAGCCGGTCATGCGAACCGGCATGCGGGAAGGTGTGAAGTGATGCTGAAATCCCTGTTGCGGCGCGTCGGAGCCGCGGTTGGCCTGTCGCTGCTGCTCGGCGCGGTTCCGCTCCAGGCGCGCGAGGCGCAGGTCGCGCGCCCGGCGCTGTGGGAGGTCTCGGACCCGGACACCACCATCTACCTGTTCGGGACGATCCATTTGCTGCCACAGACGCTGAAATGGCGCACGCCGGCGTTCGACAAGGCCGTCGCGGCCTCCGATGAGCTGGTGGTGGAGACGATCGTCGATCAACAGAACCCGCAATCGGTGATCCAGGCCGAGTTCAGTCTCGGCATCAGCCCGGGGCAGCCGCCGATCGCCAGCCGAGTTCCCAAGGCCGACGTGCCGAAGCTTCGCGCCGCGATCGCCAAGAGCGGCATTCCCGAGAAGGCGTTCGACAACATGGAGACCTGGCTTGCCGCGATCCAGCTTCTCGGCGTCCAGCTGCGCGACATGGGCCTCAAGGGCAGCAACGGTCCCGAGGAGATCCTGCGCCAGCAGTTCCTCTCCAGCCAGCGGCCGATTGGCGAGCTCGAGACCAACGTCGAGCAGTTCGGTTATTTCGACCGCTTGCCGGAAAAGGCGCAGCGCGAGCTGCTACAAGGCGCGATCGCGCCCGCGACAGCGACCGGCAAGGATTTCGACCAGATGCTGCGCGCCTGGGGCCGCGGCGACGTGCGAGCGATCGCCACGACCTTCAACCATGACCTGTCGCAATCGCCCGATCTCAAGCGGTCGCTGCTCGAGCAGCGCAATGCCAATTGGGCGAAGTGGATCGAACAGCGGCTCGCGAAGCCCGGCACGATTCTCGTCGCGGTCGGCGCCGGCCACCTCGCCGGAAAGGATTCGGTGCTCGAAATGCTCAAGAGCCAAGGTTTCAAGGTCCGGCGCCTGCAGTGACACCCGCGGAAGCCTCGCTTTCGCTGCTATCCACCGAAAAAAATTCACATTTCACAGATTGCGCTAGACATTTCTTAAGCAGTTGGTGACCATTCTCGGAAGGTATCGGACTGGGGGGTCTGATGCGTGGGGCGGCTGATGGGCGAAGCATGATTTCGCCGCTGGCGACGATGCCTGCAGCCGCGTCCGGCGCTTCGTTCAATCCAGCACCATTCGCCTCGGGAGGGTGATGGGATGGTCAATTTGCTCGCCGCCGCCGCGCTTGCCGCCGCAATGCCGGCGCCCGCGCCGTCGGCGACCCCGGCCCTCTTCGTCGTCCGCGATGCCGATACGACCGTCTACATCTTCGGCACATTCCATGCGCTCGACGGCCAGACGCAGTGGTTCGGAAATCGCGTTCGCGGCGCCTTCGAACGATCGGACAAGCTGGTGCTGGAAACCCTTGTCCCCGAAGGACCCCAGCCGATCATTCATACCGCGTCGGCATTCAGGCCGCCCTCGGTGACGCCGTCAGCGTCATTCCTGGCGACGACACGCATGGCGATCAGCGCGGGGCAAGCGCAGGGCATGCAGGTCGGCAACGGCGCCGACATGGTGCTTCGCCACCAGGCCGAGGCCGAAGGCAAGCCAGTGGAAGGCCTGGAGACGCTTCAGCTTCAGATCGACATGTTCAACCGGATGCCGCCGGCGTCGGGCGCGGCGAACAATAAGGTATCGGCGAGCGACCCCGCCCAGATGCAGGGGCTGTCACAAGCGATGGCGTCGATGCAGGCGGCGTGGAAGCGCGGCGACCAGAGCGTGTTCGTGACCATGCTCGGCCAGCTCAAGACCGCGTCGCCCGACACGTACCGGATGATGTTCACCGAGCGGAACGAGCGCTGGGCCGACTGGATCAGGGCGCGGATGCAGTCGCCCGGCACCGTGTTCGTCGCGGTCGGCGCGGGTCACCTCGCCGGGCCCGACAGCCTGCTCGTCCGGCTCGCCGAACGCGGAATCCCGTCGCAGCGGGTGAACTGACGCGCCGGCAAGCGCGTCGCAACTTGCCTTTTGAGCCCCCCTGCACTAGGGCGCAGCCCTCCCCGGTCATGGTCATCCCTGGAGGCGTGGCGCGGGGGTATTTACGAAACGGAGCATAGCAAATGAGCGAACAGCTGACGCTGCCCGCCGAAGCGCGCGACCGGGCTGGCAAGGGAGCCTCCCGTGCACTGCGCCGCGAAGGCCGGGTCCCCGCCGTGGTTTACGGCGAAAAGAAAGAGCCTCTCTCGATCCACGTCGAAGAGAAGTTGCTGTCGAAAATGCTTTCGACGGGGTTCTTCATGAACTCAGTCGTAATGGTCGAGCTCGGCGGAAAGCCGCACCGGACCTTGCCCAAGGCGGTCGATTTTCATCCGGTAACGAGCCGGCCGATCCATGTCGATTTCCTGCGGATCGGCGAGCACACACAGGTGCAGGTCAACGTGCCCGTGCGGTTCGTCGATGAAGAAGCGGCGCCGGGGCTGAAGCGCGGCGGCGTGCTCAACGTCGTTCGCCACGAGCTCGAGCTGATCTGCGACGCGGCGCGCATGCCCGACGAAATCGTGGTTTCGCTCGCCGGGCTCGAGATCGGCGATGCGGTCCACATCTCGAACGTCCAGCTGCCCGAAGGCTCCAAGCCCGTGATCGACGACCGCGACTTCACCGTCGCGACGGTTGTCGCCCCGTCGGCGATGAAGGCCGAAGAGGAAGCGACCGCGCCGGCGGATGCGGTGCCGACCGTCGAGGAAGGCGAAGCTTCCGAGAGCGAAGAGGGCGGCGAGTAATGCCGTCTCCCCTCCCCTTCAGGGGAGGGGTCGGGGGTGGGGCAAGCGGGTGCAACTGCCCGCGACACCCCCACCCCTTCGCGGCTCCGCCGCTCTTCCCCTCTCCTGAAAGGGAGGGGATTTAATGCAACTCTGGGTCGGTCTCGGTAATCCCGGCGGCAAATATGCGCTGCAGCGGCACAATGTCGGCTTCATGGCCGCCGACATCATCGCCGAGACGCACGATTTCGCGCCCTGGTCGAAGAAGTTTCGCAGCCTGATCGCTGAGGGCCGCGTCGGCAGCGAACGCGTGCTGCTCTTAAAGCCGCACACTTTCATGAACGACAGCGGCGACGCGGTTCAGCAGGCGATGCGCTTTTTCAAGCTCGACATGAATGCGCTGACGGTCTTCCACGACGAGCTCGACCTCGCCCCCTTCAAGGTCAAGGTTCGGGTCGGCGGCGGCCTTGCCGGACACAACGGGCTGCGCTCGATCGACGCTGCGCTCGGCCCCGATTTCCGCCGCGTGCGAATCGGCATCGGCCATCCCGGACCCGGCCGGAAGGACCTCGTCACCCCGCACGTCCTCGGCAATTATGCCAAATCGGAAATGGAACCTCTAAGCGATCTCCTCGCCGCCATCTCCGCCGAAGCCGACTGGCTCGCGAACGGAGACGACGCGCGGTTCATGAGCGAAGTCGCGCTGCGGCTGCAGCATAGCGACTGACTAGAGCGCCTCGTCCATTCCGATCGGCATGCCCGGAGGTACCCGCGGCAGTCGGGCGGGATCGGCAATGGCCTTGTCGAGCGCCTCCCGGTCCTTGAGCAGCGCCGCGAGGCCCTTTGCCCAGTCCTGGTCACCGCCCTTGCGCCGCTGAAGCTCGTCGGCGAGCCGGTCGAGGCGACCGCCGAGCATCAATGCGATCGTCGGCGACAGCCTCGCGTCGCGCTGCACCCGCGCCAACGCCAGGACCGCCGTCGTCGCGATCCTCCGGCCGACGTCATCCCCGCTCTGTCCAAGCGCGCGCCCGATCAGCAGCTCGACGAGCTGCGCCGGTCCGGGCTGGCTCGCGTCGGCGGCATGTTGCGCCTCGAGGCGATCGAGGCGATCGGGCGCGAGCAGCGCATTCAGCGTCTGGATGGCCCCGACCTCGGTGGCCTTCAGAGGGTCGAACACCGGTCCGCCGGCCGTCGGGATGATCTCGATGTCGGTCTGGCGATCCGAATTGCCGCCGAAGCCGCCGGACAGCAAAGGCAGAAGGCCCGCGGGCACCGCCAGCGATGAAGGAGCGAGCGTGTCCAGCAAGGCATAAATCGCGGCCCATTGCTGCTGCGGCGATTCCGGGGCGGCGCTCATCCCTTCGGTGCTCAAGGCATAAGGGAAGTTCACGCCGCCGATCGACTTGGCCGCGGCCTCGATCTGGTAACGGTCGATCAGCCAGATCGGCACGAATGCGCGCCTCAGGCCGGCGAGGTTCTCTCCCGCCGGCAGCGCGCCCGTCCCGAACCGCGCGAGCGCGACGCGCCGGACCTCCATCATTCGCCGGAGCTCCGCCGTCGGATCGGCGCCGTCATCCCACAGCGACCCTTCGGGATTGCCCGAATTGACCGGACGGGCGTCGCTGTCGGCGACGAAGCGCAGCCCCTCGGCGCGGCCTTGCGCCATAATCGGCGCCGCATCGGCATCGGTCCGCGCATAGAGCCACTTGATCACCCATTTGTCCCATGGCCCGACGCCGACGCCATAAGCATCCTTCAGCGAGGGCGCGCCATTCTCGATCGTGATCCTGGGGCCGGGATAGTCCATGACCGAGTAGCGGCCCTGCGTGCTCGCAGCGAAATTGTGCTGGAGGCCGAGCGCGTGACCGACCTCGTGCGCGCCGAGCTGGCGGATGCGCGCGAGCGTGGCGGTGATCGGATCATTGGGGTCACCGGTTCCGGTCAGCCCCGCGCCTACCAACGCCTGGAAAATGATCATGTCCTGACGCGCGCGGAGCGATCCCAGCAGCACCGAACCCTTGATGATCTCACCCGTGCGCGGGTCGGCGATAACGTTCCCGTATGACCAGCCACGGGTCGCGCGGTCGATCCAGTTGACGACATTGTAGCGGACGTCGAGCGGGTCAACGCCGTCGGGCAGGATCTCGGCCCGGAAGGCGTTCTCGAAGCCGGCGGCGTCGAACGCCTGGTTCCACCAGCTGACGCCTTCGCGCAATGCGCTCCGTACCGGCTCGGGCGCGCTCCGGTCGATGTAGAAGACGATCGGCTTCTTGACCGGCGATCGAGCAGCCGCCGGGTCGACCTTCTCGAGCCGGAAGCGCGTGGCGACATCGCGGACGATCGGCGCCCCGAGCGGGGCCGAGAAATCGACCTGCTGCAGACCGATCGCGTAACCCAGCGGATCGTGGCGCGGCACGTAGCCAGGGTCCGGCAGCCGGATCAGCGAATGCCTTAGAGTAAGCGTCATCGTCCGGTCGGGAATGATGTTGGCGACCTCGGCCGCGGGGTCGTCCGAGCGGAAGGTCAGCTTGGCCGAGAATTCGGCATTGTCGGGGAACAGCTTGACGAAACTGGGGTCCGCGGCGCTGAGCTCTGGCGCGAACTTGAACTCGCCACCGCCGCCCTGCTTGATCGCCTGCGGGACGCCGATGTCGTCGCGCGCGAGGAAGCTCGCGAGATCGACAGTGAACGACCCGTCGGGCCTGGTGTCGACGACATCGCCCATCCAGATGGTCGAGGTTGCGAACGACTGGCGGACAGCTTTCTGCTCGTCCGGGCTGCCGCCGCTGGCGACGAACTTCGGGTTCTCGATTTCGGCCGCGACTTTCTTGCCGATCCTGCGGAAGACGAGAATCCGGGTCGATTGGGGCGCGGCCTTGTCGAGCAGGATCTGAGCCGAGCCGAGCCCCGTCTCGAGCTGCGTCAAATAGATGAAGCGCCCGGAATTCCCATCGGTGTCAGGCTTGGGCAGGGTGGCGATGATCTTGCCGGTCTTCGCGTCGGCCGTAACATTGATGAGCGGCGTTTCCTTGACCGCGGCCGCCGATTTGGGCGCAACCGCGCCGGCGGGTCCCGCGACGGCCACGAGCAGCCCCAGTGACACTGCAGACGAGAACAGATGACGGCGCATGAACCCTCCCCGAGACGAGGCCGGACGCTAGCAGCCCTGTCCCTCCTGTCCACGCTCTTGCGCCCGCGCGCGTCCAGCCGCACAGCGGCGCGATGCCGGTCCGCCCGCTGTTCGTGACGCAACTTTACGAAGCCGAGCTTGGCAACGACGCCCTGCTCGAGCGGCTCGCGCATTCGATCCGCTCGCTTGCCGCCGACGATCAGGCCGGGCGCTCATGGTCGAAGCAGCACCGTTATGCCGGCTACACCAGCTACGCCTCGCTCGACGATCTGCCGCGCCGCGATCCGGCCATCGCGGAACTCGCCCGCCGCCTGACGCGGCACGCGGCGCGCTTCGCCGCCGATTGCGAATTCGACATGGCACGCAATCCGAAGCTCGACAGCCTATGGGTCAACTTGCTGAAGGGCGGCGGCCATCATAGCGCGCACATTCACCCGCACAGCCTCATCTCCGGAACGCTCTATATCGAGGTTCCCGCCGGCTCCGGTGCGATCCGCTTCGAAGACCCGCGCCTACCACTGATGATGGCCGCGCCGCCGCGCAAGCCGGATGCGCCCGACGAACTGCGGTCATTCGTCAGCGTGCGGCCGCGGCCTGGTTTGCTGCTATTGTGGGAAAGCTGGCTAAGGCATGAGGTGCTCCCCGGCACCGGGCGCGGCGAGCGCTTGAGCATTTCCTTCAACTTCGCCTGACTCAGGCCGCCGCCGCGAGCCGGTCGCGGCCGCCGTTCTTGGCGGCATAGAGCGCGGCGTCCGCGATCTTGAGCGCGGCGGCAAAGCCGCCTTCGTCGATGCGGGCAACGCCGCCGCTGACGGTCACGCCAATGACCTGCCCGGGCACGAAGGTGCGCGCCACCGCCACGTCGCGGCGCACGCGTTCGCACACCGTCATCGCCTGCTCGAGCGTCGTATCGGGCAGAAGCACGCCGAACTCCTCGCCGCCGAGGCGCGCGATCAAGTCGCCCTTGCGAAGCGCGCAGCGGGCGATCGCCGCGAAGCTGCGCAGCACCGCATCGCCAGCGCCGTGGCCGTAGCGGTCGTTGACCCGCTTGAAGTGATCGATGTCGAACACGGCGACGCAATCGCCTTTAGAAGAACGGCGCGTATCGACCGCCTCGCGGAAAGCGCGGCGGTTCGGCAGACCGGTGAGCGTATCGGTGCGCGCCGCATAGATCAGCGAGGTCTCGGTCGCCTTGCGCTCCGACACGTCGCGGATAATGCTGATGGTGCCGAGGACCACGCCATCCTCGTCGGCGATCGCGCGCAAATGGGTTTCGAACCAGCGCGGTCCGCTGGCCGTCAGCGCCTCATATTCGAAGGACCGCGGGCGGTCCGGCTCGTTCATCGTCAGGCGGTGCTGCTCGCGGACATGATCGCGATGCTCCGGAACGATCAGGTCCCCCGAATATCGGCCGACCAGCGCGTCCGGGTCGTAGCCCCCGAGTTCGCGGATCGAGGGCGAAACGTAGAGGATTTCGCCGCGGGGATTGAGGTGCATCAGGATGTCGCTCGAATGTTCGGCGAGCAGGCGGAAGCGCTCCTCGCTGACGCGCAGCCGATGCAGGATTCGGCGGCGATTGTGGAGGTCGGCGGAGACGGGCAGCACCGTCATCACGGTAGCGGCAAGGAAGAACTGGAAGAATTGAAGGTCGCGGCCGGGGCTCGTGTCGAACAGCTGGACGGGGCCGTGGCCGGTGACCGTTGCCGCCCCGCCGATGAGCGCGACGAGCGCGACTGCGACCGCCGCCCCTGCCCGGCCCGCGCGGAAGGCGGCAAGGACCACGACCATCACCGGAAGGAACAGCAAGGGGAGCCGGTCCTGGCTGAACACCAGCAGGCAGGTGCCGATGATCAGCGCCGTCACCAGCAGCACGTCGAGCCATTTGCGGCGGAGTTCGCGGGTCGTGTCGCGTTGCGCCTTTCGGCCCGTCACCAACAATGCCAGCGGCGTGAAGGCGAGGTTGCCGAGCGCGTGACCCGCAAAATAATTGACGAATGCCTGGGTGCCGCTTTTGCCGAGGGCGCTGACGAGCAGCGCGGCGGGAATGCTCGCGGCGAGCGGCGCGGCAATTCCGACCACCGCAACGAAGCGGAAGAACCAGTCGAGCGACTGCATCGGCTCGGTCGGATCGGCGAGACGGCGGAAGAGCAAGGCCGCGACCAGCCCTTCGGCGAGGTTGATGGCGACCAATGGGATGGAGGCCGCCCAGCCGAAGCCGAAGAATCCCGTGACGAGAAAGCTTGCGCTCCCGCAGGCCGCCAGCGGTTTCCACCAGTCTCGCGGCCGCGTCCGCAACAAGGCCGCGATCAGGATGGCGGTGGATGCCCACAGGAAGGCGACGCCGCCGTCGAACCGCGTGAGCGCCACCGCCGCCAGCGCCGAAAGCCCGTAGGCCAGGAACAGCAGCGACTGCTGCCTTAGAAGCTTTACCACCATGCGCGGCCCTTGCCCGGGCACCCGTTAGCGGCGGCTTCCGCTTAAATCCGATTTGGTTCTATTCGACCGCTGCTCACGGGCGAAGCAATCCGGCAGCCAAGACCCCCGGATCGCCCCCCGCTCCCCTGCATTGGCATGTTCAAGCGGCGAGCTTGATCCCGGTCTCGTGATAGGGCGACGGCGCGATCTTCGTGCGCTCGACCGGTAGCCCGGCGAGCTCGTTGGCGAAGCCGTGGTTGACGTCGCGGTGGTGGGCTTCGTCGGCGCGCACCACCAGCACCACGTCGCGCAGCGTCGCGTCGTCGGGCAGGTTCCAGTAGCGCTTGGCAATCTCCGGCGCCGGGACGTTCTTGCTGCGCCCTTCGTCGATCTCCTTGAGGTAGAGCGTGTAGCTATACACCGCCTCCTCCTCGAAATAGCCGACGACGCGGTGCGCGGTCTTCGAGGAGATGAGGTAGAGCGCGAAAAAGGCGAGATAGAAGACCCACTGCACGCCGAGGATCACCAACCGTTCGAACAAGGTCGGCTTGGCCACTTCGACGAAGGTCATCAGGTGCATCCGCTCGTTCTCGGCCTCGTCCATTAGCGTGCGGATCCAGCCCTTGTCGTCGCACATGCGGCGCAGGCATTTCAGGTGGTTGATCGTCGCGCCGACCATTCCTGGGACCGCGGCGACAGTCTCGAGCACGATGGCGCGGTGGCCGTAGCGCTTGGCAAAAAAGGTGTCGGCGCAAAAGCGCAGCATCTTGGTGAAGCCGTAAGCGATCCGGTCGGACACGCCCTTGGGCGCGTGGTGCACGCTAAGATCGACCATCGGTGCGGACATTTTTTCTCGTTCCCTTGCATTGCGGCGCCCACGCCGCCCCTTCGATGGGCGCCATCTAGGTCGCGGCGCACGGCCGCTGAATCGGGATTTGTACCTATACTGGCGCGAGCGGCAGTGGGCCGTTAAAGGCTCCAGCAACTGCGTCATTGCGGGCGCAGCGAAGCAATCCAGCGCTGGATTGCCGCGTCGCTTCGCTCCTCGCAATGACTCTCACCAAACGGAGTAATCATGGGCTTCCGCTGCGGCATCGTCGGCCTGCCGAATGTCGGCAAATCGACGCTTTTCAATGCCTTGACCGAAACCGCCGCGGCGCAGGCGGCGAACTATCCCTTCTGCACGATCGAGCCCAACGTCGGCCGCGTCGCCGTGCCGGACGAACGGCTCGACAAGATCCGCGCAATTGCCGCGTCAGCGCAGGAGATCGAGACGCAGATCGAGTTCGTCGACATCGCCGGCCTGGTCCGCGGCGCAAGCCAGGGCGAGGGCCTCGGCAATCAATTCCTCGCGAACATCCGCGAGGTCGATGCGATCGTCCACGTCCTGCGCTGCTTCGAGGGTGGCGACGTGACCCACGTCGAGGGCCGCGTCGATCCGATCGCCGATGCCGAGACGGTTGAGACCGAGCTCATGCTCGCCGACCTCGACAGCCTCGAGCGACGGGTGCCCAATCTCGTCAAGAAAGCGCAGCAGGGCGACAAGGAGGCAAAGATCGAGGCCTCGGTGCTCGGCCAGGCACTCGATCTGCTGCGGCAGTCGAAGCCCGCGCGCCTCACCCAGCCCAGGGACGCCGAAGAGGAAAAGGCGCTGCAAAGAGCACAGCTGCTGACCGGCAAGCCGGTGCTCTACGTCTGCAATGTCGACGAATCCGACGCGGCCGACGGCAATGCGCTCTCCGCGCGCGTGTTCGAAAAAGCCGCGATGGAAGGCGCGCGCGCGGTGGTCGTGTCGGCCGCGATCGAATCCGAGATCGCGACGCTTCCGGGCGAAGAGCGCGAGGCGTTCCTGGCCGATCTCGGCCTCCACGAGACCG
>Ga0068855_100004732_pt1 | contig 16623 bp, 13 predicted proteins | sample KBSCornC52_FD_66592 | JGI IMG/M metagenome (GOLD analysis project Ga0068855, IMG submission 66592) | Corn rhizosphere microbial communities from Kellogg Biological Station, Michigan, USA - KBS Corn C5-2 | ecosystem: Host-associated > Plants > Roots > Rhizosphere > Soil ...
CGAATTACTCGCCTTCTATTTACCACGCCGCAATCGAAACGAAGACGAGCTCTTTGAATGTCTCTACACCAGACACGATTTCCTGTCGCCCTGCGTCGCGGAGCGGCGCCCAGAAAATGGCGCTCCGCGCGTTGGTTCGGTCAGCGACTGGAAAGTCGCCGCTCCCAAGCGCGCCATCTGTAGCAGTATCCAAACGACGTGCAAAGATGTGGGTAATGCTGAGGGGGCACCGCCACACTTCAAAACGCTGTCGCGTGGCCCCCAACCCAAGCTAGTTCACCCCGAGGGCCCGCAGCATGAACGCGATCTCGTCCGCCCGCTCGGCGATCACCTTGGTCATCGGCTTGTTGCCGCCGTGACCGGCGCGGGTCTCGATACGGATCAGCACCGGCGGACCGTCCTTGGCCTGGCACTCCTGCAAACGCGCCGCGAACTTGAAGCTGTGCGCCGGCACCACGCGGTCGTCGTGATCTGCGGTGGCGATGAGCGTCGCCGGATACCGCACGCCGGACTTGATTGCCTGCAACGGCGAGTAAGCATAGAGCGCGCGGAACTGCTCCGGATTCGAAGCCGAGCCATACTCGCTGCGCCACGCCCACCCAATGGTGAACTTGTCGAAGCGCAGCATGTCCATCACGCCCACTGCGGGCAGCGCCGCGCCGAAAAGCTCCGGCCGTTGCGTCATGCACGCGCCAATCAGCAACCCGCCATTGCTGCCGCCCTGGATCGCGAGCTTCGGCGAACAGGTGTATTGGTTGGCAATCAACCACTCGGCGGCGGCGATGAAGTCATCGAAGACATTTTGCTTCTTCAAGATCATTCCGGCCTGATGCCAATCCTCGCCGTACTCCCCTCCTCCGCGGAGATTCGGCACGGCAAAGACACCGCCCCGTTCCATCCACACGAGATCCGCCACATTGAAACGCGGCGTGAGGCTGATATCGAAACCGCCGTAAGCGTAAAGCAGCGTGGGGTTGGCGCCATCGAGTTTCAATCCACGCTTGTGCGTAATGAACATTGGCACGCGCGTGCCGTCCTTGCTCTTGTAAAAGACCTGCTTCGTCTCGTAATCGCCCGGGTGAAAATCGACGTGCGGCTCGCGAAAGACGCTGCTCTCGCCGCTGGTGAGATCGAGCCGGTAGATCGTGCCGGGCACGGTGAAGCTGGTGAACGAATAGAAGGTTTCCGTGTCCTTGCGCTTTCCTCCGAATCCGCCTGCCGAGCCGAGGCCGGGCAATGACAGCTCACGGAGAAATTTGGCGGGACCGTCCGTTGCCTCGGCATTGAAGAGCCTCACTACGCTGTGCGCATCGTGCAGATACGTGCAGATGAATTGATCGTGAACCACCGACACGCCCTCCAGCGCGTCGACTTTTTCCTGAGGAATGACCTCCACCCAACGGTTGCGCTGCGGATGGCCGGTGTCGATCGCAATGACCCGCCCGCGCGACGCATCGAGATCCGTCTTAAAATAAAAGACCGGCCCGAGGTTATCGATGAAGTCGTAATTGGCATCGAAGTCGTTGAGCAACTCGACCACCGGGCTCTTTTCATCCGTGAGATCCTTGAAGAAGACGCGGTTCCGCGTGTCCGTCCCCTGTGAGACGTGGATGATGAGATAGTGGCCGTCGTCGGTGACATTGCCATTGAAGCCCCAGTCCGCGTGATCATGACGTTCGTAAACCAGCGCGTCCTCGCTCTGCTTCGTGCCGAGGCGGTGGAAGTAGAGTTTCTGAAATTCGTTCAGTCCCTTTTTCTCGTCGCCAGACTTCGGCGCATCGTAGCGGCTGTAGTAGAAGCCGCTGCCGTCCTTCTTCCAGGAGGCGCCGGAGAATTTCACCCATTCCACGAGGTCGTCCCGGTCCTGGCCGGTGGCGACGTCGCGCACATGGTATTCCTCCCAATCCGATCCCGCCTTCGACAAGCCATAGGCAAGGTATTTGCCGTCCTCGCTCGGCGAGTATCCGCTCAGCGCCACGGTCCCGTCGGTGGAAAGCGTATTGGGATCGAGCAACTCGCGTGGCGTGGCGTCCAGCTTTTCCGCCACATAAAGAACCCGCTGATTCTGCAACCCGCTATTGCGGGTGAAAAAGTAGCGCCCGCCTTGGTGAAAGGGCACACCAAAGCGCTCGTAGTTCCACAACTGGGTGAGCCGATCCTTGATCGCGGCGCGTTCGGGAATGGTGTCGAGATAGCTGAAGGTCACCTTGTTCTCGGCCTCCACCCACGCCTTGGTTTCCGCGGAGTTGTCGTCCTCCAGCCAGCGATACGGATCGGCGACCTTGACGCCGTGATAGTCATCGACCTGGTCGCCCTGGTGAGCCACCGGGTAAGCAAGATGAGCGTCTTCCGCCGCCAGGAAAGCCGGGGTGAGCAACAAGGCGCCGAGAAGCGCAAAAGAAAATTTCAACGTACCCATGGCTCAAGGTTTTTTGACGAGGATGAAACTGCGGCCCACCGCCGTCGGTTGATAGTCCGTCCATTCAAAGCCCAGTTCTCCGAGATAGGCGCGCATCTCCCCGACCGAGTAGCATTTCCCTTCGGTGATATTCATCAGCAGCGCCGAGTACTCCGCCGCATGCAACGGCCCGGTCTTTTCCGCATTGATGTGCATATCGTGCACGATGAGCGAGCCCCCCTTGGGCAGCGCCGCGTATGACTTGGCGAGCAGCTTGCGAACCGTTTCCTCATCCCAATCGTGCAGGACATTCGAGATGAGGTGCACATCGAATTCCGTCGGCCAGTCATCGGCAAACATATCGCCCGTCGTCACGCTCACCTTCTCGCTGTAACCCCGCTTCGCGATGCTTTCACGCGCGATGCGATCCACCGGTTTTTTCTCAAAAACCGAGGCGCGCAGATGCGTGTGCTTCGCGACCATGGCGCACGAATAAATGCCCGATCCGCCCGCGATATCGAGCAGCGCCTTGTTCTCCGAAAGATCGAGCTTCTTCGCCATCGCCGGCCCGAGCAGCACCCCGCGGCAATCCATCGCCGCCGTGAATGGCCCCGCGAAATCCTCGCGCTCCATGGCCTGCGCCCAGGCCTGCGGATCGTAACTCCCCCAATTCGCCGGCTTCCCGGTGCGCAGGACCTTCAACATATCCAGCGTCTGCGGCCGGTCCTTCATCGAAGTGTAATAGGGTGTGAGATCCCATGGCGATCCCTTCACCAGATGTTCGCGCGACCGCAAGGTGAGATGAAAGACGCCGCCCGATTGCGTGGTGAGTCCCATGGCGTTGAGCAACGTCATGAGCACATCTGTCGGACGCGTATGAATCTCGAAATGCGCGCAGATCGCGCCGAGAGTGGACGGGTGCTCGCTCAGCCAGGTGAAGAAGTCGAGGTGCACCATCGCCGCGGCGAGCAGGTCCGTGGCGACGATGGCATCCCGCCCGCGATAGAGCGGCAGTGGATCGGTGGCGGGTTCGGAAAGGAGCGGGTCGAGGGGCATAAAGGGTCCACACCTTTGCCCGATCCGTAAGCGTTTGACCACGCGGAAAGCAATATGAGGACGCAACGTCCCTGAAACGCGTCCACGAACTCGAGAGGACATATGCTCCCACCGACAACATTTGCGCTCGACCCCAAGTTTGCAGTCGTTGCGCTCGGTCCCAAGTTGCACTTGGGATCGCGCTGAGGAGCGAAGTTTCACTTCGCATGGCGGGGGTGTCTGCGGGCGGGCTGCAGCAGTCCTCGCAGCCGCCCTTCCATGAGTAGTCCAACCGCCCCCGGCCAACTGCAGTCCCAAGCGCAACTTGGGAACGAGCGCAATACAATCGTAAGAAGCAACACGGGCGGCGCAGCACGGTTGCGCGAGCCGGAAATTCCGTTGCCACGCGACGCGCTTCCTTCGCACACTCCCGCTCCCAATGAAAACCCTCGCCTCCCTCCTCGCCATCGCCCTTCTCACCATGTCCTCCATCGCCGCCGACGGCCCGGTCCGTCACATCGTTCACTTCAAGTTCAAATCCACGGCCACGCCGGAGCAGATCAAGCACATCACCGACGAATTTGCCGCGCTGAAGACCAGGATCAGCCAGGTCGAATCCCTCGAATGGGGCACCAACTCCAGCCCCGAAGGCCTGAGCAAGGACTTCAAGTATGTCTGGATCGTCAGCTTCAAAAACTCCCAGGACCGCGACGCCTATCTCGTGCACCCGGCGCACAAAGCCTTCGTCGACATCCTCAAGCCGATCCTCGATGACGTGATGGTCGTCGACTTCGTGCCGGAAAAGTAGGGCTCGGATTTTGAAACGCAGATTCGACGCTTGGGGAGAAGTCCGCGGTGCCGTGGGGACAAACGCGGAGGCGCACAGGGAAGGCTTTCTGGTTTCTGGTTTCTGGTTTCTGGTTTCTGGTTTCCTTCCGAACGTTTAGCTCGAGCCAGTTATGCGCTTTGGTGGGGGCGACGAATCGCCCTACGCCGAAGGCGTTGAAATAATCCAGCCCAGGATTGGTGCGAGGCACGAGCACCTACCCTGGGTAACCACCCACACGTCTCTACCCTGAAAGGGTTGTATCCTTCGGGCAAAGCGGACACGCTCACACCATGGCACAATCTCTGGCAAAGATTCTGGTGCACACGGTGTTTTCGACAAAAGAGCGGCGGCCTTTGCTACGGGCGGCGGCCTTGCGCGAGGAACTGCATCGATATCTCGGCGGAATCCTCACTCATCTCGACAGCCAGTCGGTAATCGTGGGCGGGGTGGAAGATCACGTGCATGCCTTGCACACGCTCTCCCGCACAGCATCGATCGCCGAGGTAGTGAAGGAAATGAAACGCGGTTCGTCGATGTGGCTGAAAACGAGATCTCCCCAGCTCGCGGATTTCGAATGGCAAGCCGGCTACGGTGCATTCTCAATCGGTCAGTCGCAGGTCGATGACGTATGCGCCTATATCGCGGGACAGGAGGAACATCATCGCAAAATCTCGTTTCAAGACGAGGTGCGAGCGTTGTTAAAACGATACAAGGTCGAGTTCGATGAGCGTTACGTGTGGGACTGATACAACCCCTTCAGGGTAGATGCGTGTGTGGGTGCGTACCCAGGGTAGGCGCTCGTTCCTCACACCACCCTGGGCTGGATTATTTCAACGCCTTCGGCGTAGGGCGGATTCCTTTCCGACACCTCGCCGGACTGGATGTTTTAACGCCTACTTCCGCGTCGCGAGGTATTCGACGAGGTCGCGCAGTTCCGACTTGGACAGGAAGTCCATGAGGTTCGGCGGCATGGGTGACGGCGCGCGCTGGCGGTTCTTGATCTGCGCCACTTCCACGGTCACGATCTGCGGTTTGCCCTTCGCGTCCATCGTCTCGATCTTCAATTCCTTGTCGCTGTGCGCGGCGAGGCGGCCGGCGACGACGTTGCCATCCTGGAGGGTGAGCACCGCGATCTCGAACCCTTCGGCGATCTGCTTGTCGGGATAGACGATGGACTCGAGGATGTATTCGCGATTCTTGCGCGAACCGACGTGCGTGAGGTCGGGACCGACTACGCTGTCACCGGTCTCGCACTTGTGGCAGCGCAGGCATTGCGTCGCTTCCTTCTCGCGGAAGATCTTGCGGCCACGCTCGACGTTGCCGCCGACGAGGGCCACGCGAAACTTGGCGAGGGCGTCAGCCGCCGGGAGCGCGGCTTCGTATTGGGCGAGCTTGTTCTTGAGCTCCGCGTTGTCGTGTGCGGTCGCGGCATCGATCACGTCGAGCTGGATTTCACCGGGAAGCTGATGCGCGATGAGCTTGTCGAGTTGCGCGGAGAGGAGCTTGATCGCCTCCGGATTTTGAATCCCCGTCAGCGCGCCGAGCGCCCCTTGCTTCTCCTTCGTGCTGCCCTTCTCGAGCACTTCGGCAATCACCTTCACCGCGGCCACCGGATCCGCCACCGCCAGCGCCTTCAGGCCCTCGCTGCGCACTTCCGTGTTGCCATCCTTGATCGCATGGTGAGCGACTTCCGCGAGGTGTGAATCCTTCAGCTCGGTCAAGGCCTTCACCGCCTCGGCGCGCGCGGCGGCGCTGGACTTGTCGTTCATCGCGAGCAATGCGAGCGGCTCGCCGGCATTCTTCAGCGAGAGCTTGCCGGCCAGCTTGGCCAGCGTTTCCTGGATCGCGGCCGGCGCATCCTTGAAGAGCTGCCCGGCAGTGGCCTTCATGGCCGTCGACGCGTCTTCATCGCCCCGATCGGGCAGCGGACGCCACTGGTTGAGCAGGCGATCCTTCGCATCCGGGTGCGCCCAATCCGACAACGCGTTCAGCGCGTCCTTGCGGGCGCTCTCCGGCATCTGCGTATTGGCCGCGAGTTCGGCCAGCGCCTTGGCATTCTCCGCCTTGCCGAGACGATAGTTGGCATTTACCGCGCGATTGAGAATGTTCGGATTCTTGATTGCGGTATTCGTGGTCAACGCCGCGAGGGCCGGCATCGCCCCCTGGATCGGCACATCATGAATGGCGCGGGCCGCTTCGAGCACCACGGATTCATCCGCGTCCTTGAGGAACTGCGCGACGAGCGGGCTTTCCAGCCGGCGCAACACCACCACCGCATCGCCACGCATGGCCGCGGACGGATCGTGCACCTTGGCCGCAATCTGTTCCGCCGTTCCGCAGTGCACGAGCCCCATGACACCGCCATGGCGCACGATCGGGTCCTTGTCGTCATTCTCCACCAGCATCGCGCAGAGCGGATCGAAGGCATTCTTGTCGCCGACCTTGCTGAGCCCCATCGCGGCGAAGAAACGCACACGGTTCTCCTTGTCCTTCAGCAACTCGATGAACTTGCCGGCCACGGCATTCACGTGATGGTCGCCGAGCACATGCGCGGCTTGCGCGCGCACTTCGGGATCGGCATCGTTCAACAGCGCCGGCAGGGAATCCAGCGCGCCCGCATCCTTGGCGAGCTGGCCGAGACCCCAGATGGCGTGCAGCCGCGCCAGCGGATTCGCCGTCTTCGTATCCGCCGCCACCGCGGCAAAAGTCTTGATGGAACCGGCGCCGCGATTCGCGAGCTCGAACTGCGCCGCCTGCCGCACGCGCATGTCGGCGTGGGCGAGCAGCTTCGCCAGCTCGTCGTCGGAACGCTTCGTCATGCCGTCGAAAATCAACTTCTCCGTGTCCTTCTGCAGCGCCGTGTTGGCATTGGCCGGGTCGGTGAACTTATACATGCGGCCCTTGCCCACCCCACCCCAGCTTGCCACCCAGTCGAGTACATACAGCGCGCCGTCATTGCCGAACTCCACGTCGGTGGTGAGCATCCCCTTCAGCCAGTCGCGATGCGTCGCGGTGAAGAACGCGCCCTTCGGCTCGGTGTGAATCTCGTGCACCACGCTGGCCGCCGCGCCCCCGCGGAAATCACTGAGATAGAAATTCTTGTAGTACTTCGGCGAGAGCCCCGTGCCGGGGTTGTAGGTCAGCCCGCTCGGACCGTTGCCGATATTCGCCACGCAGGGAATGATGTAGCGCACGCTCGGCGCGATCACCTCATCCCAGGGACGCTCCCGCATCCACGGACCGCGATCCGGCAGATACTGGAAGGCCATGCGCCATCCGCAGTCGCCGCCCTCCACGAGGTAGGTGAAGCGCACCTTGTCGCCCGCGTCGGAGTTGTTGTCGCCGGTGAAGAGGTTGCCGTGCTCGTCGAAGGCCAGCTCCTGCGGGTTGCGCACGCCGGTGGTGAAAATCTCGAAGTCCGTTCCGTCCGGATTGCAACGCATGATCGAACCGCTCTCAGTCTGCGCGATGTCCTTGCCCTCCTTCGTCTTCACATGCAGCGCGCGATCGCCAATCGAGAAATACAGCTTCCCATCCGGCCCGAACCGCAGCCCGTGCATGTCGTGTCCGCGCAGGGCAAACTTGATGCCGAAGCCGGTGAGCAGCTTCTCCTTCACATCAGCCGTGCCCGTGCCCTTCGTATCGCGGAAGTGCCAGAGATTCGGAATACAGGTGTACCAGATCTCGTCGCCCCGCGCGATCAAACCGGCGCCGGTGCCATCGAGCGCGTCGCGGAAGCCATCGGCAAAGATCGTCGATTTGTTCGCGATGCCGCTGCCCGTGGTATCTTCCAACCGGCGGATGCGATCTTCGTATTTGGCAAATTTCTGTTCGAAGAGCGTCGTATCCGGCACGTGCTTGTGCATGTAAGCCAGCCGGTCCGCGAGCGACTTCGAAGCGATATCCTCATCGCGCCATTCCGCGTGTCCGCGGTCGTCCTCGATCCCCTTTTCCTGGCGGAACGTCTCCCCCACATACCAGTGGCCCTTCTCATCCTCGGTGAAGCAGACCGGATTCGCCAGCAGCGGCTCCGCGGCCCACAAATCGATTTTCAGACCTTCGTCAAACTTGAAAGACTTGATCGCATTCTGCCCTTCATCCGAAGCCGGCGCCACGCCTTCGGAAGACGCCCCGCTGCCGTGGCCTCCCGCCTCTTCGGCGGCAATGAGTGACGCCAATGGGAGAGCAGCAACGAGGACGGCGGGAAGGAGCAGTGGTGATTTCATGCGATCGGGAAAATGGGGAGCGAAAGACAAGCAGTGTTTTCTCCTCACCGCAAGCCGCAGGCGCATTTCAACTTCTGGGAACCTCATCCTTCATCCTTCCGCCTTCATCCTTTTTGCACGCCCTAGGGGTCCCACCCGAGCCGCAGGTCCGGTCAAGGAACCAGCCCCCGAACGGTTTTCGATTCAGTCTTTGTTATGAAAACGACCAAATCCTTCACATTCGCCCTCGCGGCCATGTGCGCTTTGGGCGCTTCGGCGCTGGCGGCTCAACAACCCAGCCAGAAGGCGAAGATGTCCGGAACCAAGGTCCAAAAGACCGAGAAGACGAGCAAGACTTGGGATAGCGAACCGCAGCCTCTGCGCACGGTCGGTTACCCCGTGGTCTTCCTCGAGCGCACCGGCCACTCCCTCATCCGCTCGCCGCAGATCGTTTCCGAGACTTTCAAGGGCAAGCGTAATCTCGTGAGCAAGAAGGGCATGATGACTGAACGCGAGATGAAGAAGGGCACCCCGAAGACGTCCTCTTCCACCTCGACGGAAAAATCGTCCACCGCGACCAAACGCGGTTAACGCAGCCCAGCGACCAAACGCCACTTTCCCCACCCGCGCCCCGCGCGCGGGTCGAGGAAGGAAGACAAGAACAATTCAGCTGACGCGCGTGCCGTAACACACTGACGGCGCGCGCGTTTTTTTTGTACAAAAAGACCTCGGACAGGAAGAGCAGAGAAACCGCGCGAATGGACGCCAATGAACGCGAATCAAGAAGGCAAATCCGTTTTTCTATTCGCGTCTATTAACGTCCATTCGCGGTTTAAAAAATTCCCCTCTTCCGCGCATTCCCTGTTGCTGTTCCCAGTAGGTCGTGTTTCGTGAATTTGTGCCCGACGAACTGGTTGGATCGACTCTCACCACCCCGGCCTCTGGCCTCCCCGCAACGGCCTCCCGCCTTCTCGATCTTCCCGGTGGTCGCCAACTGGCCATCGCCGAGTATGGCGATCCTCACGGCACTCCGGTCGTCTTCTGTCACGGCTGGCCCGCCTCCCGCCTGCAAGGCGGCCTCCTCCATGAGGACGCCTGCGCGCTTGGCGCCCGGATCATCGCCCCGGATCGCCCCGGCGTCGGTCTCTCTCCCATTCATCCCGGTCGCACGCTCACCGATTGGCCCAAGTTGATCGGCGACATGGCCGACGTCCTCGGCCTCGAACAATTTCGCGTGCTCGGCGTTTCCGGCGGTGGCCCTTATGCCCTCGCCGCCGCTTGGGGACTTCCCGAGCGCATCCCCGCCGTGTCCGTCGTCTGCAGCGCGCCACCCTTGGCCGAACGCAAAGACATTCGCCACCTCAACCCCGGCTACCGGTGGCTGCTCCGAACCCAACGCGTCCGCCCCAGCGTCCTGCGCTGGCTCTTCCGTGCCGCCCGGCCCATCGCGCGCCTGCGTCCGCCCCTCTGGATCCGCCCGTGGATGCTCCGCAAGATGCCCACGCCCGAGGCCGAGACCCTCGCCGACCACGCCATCTTCGAAAGCTGCTTTCGCAACTACCGCGAATCCTGGCGCGTCGGCGCCGATGGCCTTTACGGCGACGGCGTCATCTACACGCAACCGTGGGGCTTCCCGCTCAAGGAAGTGCATGTCCACGTGCGCCTGTGGCACGGCAAACAGGACGCCAATTTCGCCTGGCAACTCGCCGAGGAAATGGTCGCGCAGCTCCCCAACTGCGAACCGCGCTATCTCGAAAACGAAGCCCACTACTCCCTCGCCATCCGTCACCGCCGGGCCATCCTCGCCGACCTGCTCGCTTTTTCTCCCGTCTAATCCGGCTCTTTGCCCGGATAAACGCTTGCCACCGGAATGACGCTTACCTAACCCTCAAAACCAGGATGGTTAGCCACAAAGAGGCGCAAAAGGCGCAAAAGGAACGAGTTCCATCCATCGGCCTCCTCACCCTGTGATGATGAGAGCAGTGGAGTCCTTTCGCGTCGCAATCTATTTGTCTTGTGCTTTTTGTGCCTTTTTGTGGCCAATCCCATCTTCCTATTTAGGCTAAATGGTCAAGCGGACGTTTGCCCGCAAAGAGAAGACTGTGGGCTCACACCGGTTTGGGTAAAATTGCGGCAGCTGCTTTGGCGTTTGCATTCATCGCTCTGCAGTAAGGCGTCGCCCAATCCCCTCCTGCCCCTCATCCCAGCCCGCTGCAAATTCTAGCCGGGGAAGCGCCCAAATGTCCCCAGCAGGGTGATCTTTCTCATTTTGAGTCCGCGTCTTTTGGATGCCAATTACTGCCTGCTATTTCGGCAAGACTTTCAGGACGATGTGACGGCCATGCCACTTGCCCTTGGATGTAACAAGGCCTTTCATCTGTCCGTTGTTCAATGTCGCGGGGTCGAATTTGATCGTGAATCCGTCTTTCGTATCCAGCGTGGTCAAAGTCAGCTTCCCATCCTGGAAAGCCCAAATCCCGTGCATCCCGTCCGACCCGCTGAATTTCTTGTCGTGGGTGAAGGTGATGCGGGTATTGTATGCGTCTTCGACGACGTTGTAGAGCAGTTCAGTCTTTCCCCCGGCATCTCCGGCCGCGCCCCAGAGAAATGTCATTACCTGCTCCTCCGGTGTTGCGTAGGGAGCAGCGAGGCTGACGTATGAGCCAGCCAGTAATATAATAAGCAAAATCGTCGCTCTTTTAGTAGTGTTCATGTGAGGTTTGCATTGGCTATCAGGTATTCTCGAAAGCACTTGGCGCATAGTAAATGCGGACAATCAACTTGTGGGAATTTCTCAAGGCTCGACTCCAACGGCATGGTGACGACGTTCTCAGGAATCGAGCAGTCTCGAAGACACTCATCTGATTGGATGCGTGCCACCGGCCGCCCGCAAAGACGGCTCAAAGCAAGAGCAGAGTGCCGACAATAAGAATGATCGAACGAGACTTCACGTGCGTTTAGTCGCCTAGTGTAGTCCGTCAAGCGGATTGCATATTATCCAATTTTTGTCTACCGCGCTTCACCTTTTCGAGAATATCGGGAGCTTTTGCCTTCCAAGCGAAGGGCTTGGGATCGGTGTTATGCACCTCCAGGTAGGTGTCGACGGCGGCAATGAGATCGTCGACACTGTGGAAGACCCCTCGTCGGAGGCGCTTGGTGGTCAGTTCGCGGAAGAAGCGTTCGACTTGGTTTAGCCAGGAAGCGCTGGTCGGGGTGAAGTGAAAATGAAATTGTGGATGACGCTTTTGCCAGGCCTGCACCTTGGGGTGTTTGTGAGTGGCGTAGTTATCGCAGATGATGTGAATGTCCTTCCGAGGGGGCGCGGTGTCGGCAATTAACTTGAGGAACTTAATCCATTCCTGATGGCGATGCTTGGGCATGCAGGTACCCAGGACGCTGCCATCCAGCACGTTGAGAGCGGCAAAGAGAGTCGTCGTGCCGTTGCGCTTGTAATCATGAGTCAACGTTTGACAGCGCCCTTCTTGAGCGGCAACCCCGGTTGCGTTCGATCCAAGGCTTGGATCTGGCTCTTTTCGTCGCAAGAAAGCACCAAGGCGTGCTCCGGCGGATGGAGATAGAGACCGATAATATCGTCCAGTTTCTCTTCGAAGTTTGGGTCATTGGAGAGCTTGAAGGATTTGAGGCGATGCGGTTTCAACCCGGCACTGGCCCAGATGCGACCGACGCTCGAAGCGCTCACGCCCAATTGCGCAGCCATCAAAGAGCGGCTCCAGTGCGTGGCCCCAAGCGGCTTCTCCTCCACGGTTTGCCGAATGATTTCCTTGCGCAGCGCCTTCGCCAGCGGAGGAATCCGCCCGGGCCGTGTCTTATCCTTCACAATCGCGGCCATCCCTCCTTCGGCATAACGTTTACGCCACCGACCCACTTTCATCACGTCCTGGCGAAGTCTCCTGGCGATCGCCTGATTTTCGTAACCCGCCGCCGCGAGCAGAACAATGGCCGCGCGTTCTCGAAGACGCAGAGAACTGGAACGCGCCTTGGCCACGGTTTCCAATTGAGTCTTTTCCTTGGGCGTAAGTTTGATCGGAGCGGCAACACGCATGCCCTAATTTAACACCCCAAATATAATATGCAATCCGTAAGGCGAACTACACTAGCACCCCCAATCCCGCCATGGCGGGAGACTGCGGAGGGACGGCCGAGGCGGCGGCGTCCGGGACAAGCGGGGGCAGGTCGATGGGCGAGCAAAGACTGCTGCGTGGCGGGTTCTTTGGGGAGCAGCGGGCATGACGGCCCGGAGCACCGCTCGCGCGAACGCACTTTGCCTCAACGCCGGAGGCGCTCAATGCGAGTCGAGGTGGACTGCCCGCGCGAACGCGCCGATGCAAACGGCCGGAGGCCCTAAAAACAGTCGACGCGGAAACATGGCGACAATTCGCCGCGGCGCCTGGATGGCCTTAGGTGACTTTGAGTCCTGCAAGATGGTAATATCTGGAACATCCGGCAATCGTGAGTATCAAGAAAATGAGGATAGTGGTATAAATCGCAGTGACGACTTTTGGGGGAAGACTCTTGCAGGCAAATGCGCCGACAATAAATAGGCTCCAAAATAAGATGTGAAGACCATACTCAAGAGGCCCGAGTTCGGCCCTTGCCGCCGCGGCATACGGTGGCGGATGAAAGAGAGATGTGATGCCCAATGGGGCCAAAGCGACAACCGCTGGTACGCACACAATGACTGCACCGAGCCAGACAAAAGAGCTGAGGTACGCGAAAAGCAGCGTCAGCCACCAAGTCTTGTAGAGTGTTACAAATCTCATGCGCGTGCCAGAAACCTTACGTCGCCAAACCCAGCGATACGCCGAAACAGCGCAGCCTGGTGCTGGAGGGTGGAAGGGTGGTGGCAGCGGAGCTGCAGCGGGTTAGGCCATCTCATCTTGACCTCCTTGCTTTTGTGCGCCAAGCACACGCAAACGATAGCGCTGCGGCTGCGCCGAAAAGACAAGTGCCAACCACATAATCCCGGTGCATCTGCGGGTAGGGCCTTACATCCACTAATTGCCACACGATGCAGAGGACCGAGGACAACAAGAAACACGACCAACAGACCACCGGAGAGCGCCAGAATCTAAAATCTCCGAACTTCATAAACGCGTGCACTGGCCTAACGCCCCCAAGCTCAGCCACACGCCGGAGCGGCGCGGCCTGTGCGGGCGAAGGCGGTTAAGGGCGGGCCGCAGAGCGGCCGGTGTGGTCAAAGGGTCAGTGGCAGGCCGGTGGAAAGCGGTTGGAGCACAGGCCGTGACGCGGAGGCGTGTTGGCAGCGCATGGTTAGCCGTTGCGGTCATTCCGGGACAACCTCACTGAGGTCAAATGGGTTGATGCGGAAGAACGGCGGAGCCGTGTTCCGAACTTGTTCGTCGAACCAGGGAACATAGGCGCTGACAACGCTGCGGAAGGACTGAGCACTGCAAGAGCCTGAGCCAAATGTGTCGTCTCGGAAGCGGTAAAGAATGTGAACGCGCCCCTCGGGACGGCAAACGATGAATGTCTTGGAGGCGTCGAACTGCTCACCGGTGTTCGTGAGGAAATCGAAGCGTCCATAACGCTCCCAATCGGATTCGTCCGCGAGGTATAGCGCGTGGTCCACGGCTGCGAATATCTCGGCGTCGGTCAGCCCGGCAAAAGACTCGTCCCAGAGAGTCTCAATGTTCGGATATAGCGTTCGGAACTGGTCTGTGGCGTGGAAAAGGGAGCAATGGTTTTCGCGGATGTCGCCGAGTTGGGTGCCCTGAATGTGAATGCACATACGCCCGAACCCACCATACTCAGGTCCGTACGGCTCGTGATACGCCTCAATCGCGAAGTCAGTTGGCTGGCCGAAAGTCATAACGCGCGAGCGACGGCTAACGCCCCCAAGCTCAGCGACCGCCTCTGGGAACCCACTCTCGTCGGCACGGAACGGGAGCAAGCAGGGGGCGTGCGTGGCGCGACGCCTGCCGGGGCGCAGGTGGTCGCAGGCGGCGTGACAGGCGCGCCCCCTGCGGCGGTCAAGCTACCAGAGACCTTCGCTGCGGAAGGTGAGGCGGTTCGCTGCAGCGCATTGTTAGGCGCGCTCGTCGTCATTGGTTTTGGCGGTGTGGCGGCGAGAAAGACGCTCGACCTCTGAACGGCGCTGTCTGCGGACCCTGAAATAAAGCCGGAAAAGCAGAAATGAGGCAACGAGTCCGGCGAAGCCATAAAAGTGAAGCAAACCCGGCGAAGCAACGTCCGCGCCGCTTGGCAAATATCGATAGCTCTGGTGAAAAGCGACGACCGGCTGGGAAGCGCTGAGTAAGATTAACCCACCCAAAAGAAGAAGCACGGCCAACACCAGAATGAGCTTAAGATCGTTGGCACGAGCGGGAGAGTCTTGTGATTTCGGCGGTTTCATTGAGAACGCGTGTGGCAGACGCCCCCAAGCTCAGCGACGGCAGTCCGGAAACTCGGGCAAGCGCAGAACGAGACGAGGCGAAGGCGCGGCATAGGCCGGGCTTTGTGGTAGGAGCACATGACGTGACTGAGGCGGGCAAACGTCCGCCCGCGCTCCGGCAACTGAACGCCAGGACTGCTGCTGCAGCGCATTGTTAGGCGCTTTGGCGGCTACGGTGAGACGCATAGATCTGGTAGAGTAGAAGACCGACAAGCAGGAAAGACACGAAATAAGATGCCTCGCGCTTGGAGTCGCCGCAGTCACCGCTCACCGCGCTGACGGTCCATGCGGGATGGATGACGAGAAGCGCGATACTGACGCTTAGCGGCCACATGCGACCGGCGCGAAACCGCTGGAAGTAAAAGATGACCAACAAAACCAAAAAGCCAAAGGCTGCGCAGTAGTGGGCGATGCGAATGCTCTCGGAGATTATACGCCCGGCACCCGGACCACTACAAGCAAGGACGATGGCTGTCGGGCTCACGGATGTAGGCAGCTTGGTGTTGCTTGGCTGGCTTCGTTCACAGGACACGTATGGCAGCGCCTAACGACCCCAAGCTCAGCGACACGCGGAGCAGGCGCGGGCTGTGCCGGCAGGTGGTAAGGTGGCGGTGGTCTGCAGCACAGGCCGTGACTGCGGAGCGCTGCAGCGCTTGGTCAGGCCACCGGTCGAATGCTCATGTGACATTGACAGTGACAGTAAGTGAGTGTCCGCAGTTTGGACACGCTTGGCTGCTACCGCTCGGCTGCGGTGGTAGGAGAACAAGCGCACAGATAACCGTCTGATTGATAGCTTTCGCTAGTTCGATGGACGGTGTATGAAATGCTAAGTTCTGGCGCTGGTGATCGTAGTCCTTGAGCTTCTGAGTGAGGTTGTTGAGCTGAGTGATTAGATGGTCATCGTCCATAAGATTTCATTTCGTTATAGGTGGTTCTGAGAAGCCCGTTAAGATGTTGTTTGGCAGTCTTGCCATCCGAGAACTCCAAGGTCGAATCGTCTAGTGCCGTGAACCACTGACGATATGAACTCCAACACTCTTCGTGAACTACAGCGCGCTCACTGTCGGTGGCGTCGTGCCAAAATCTCGCCGTGGCGCGCAAGGAATTAAGGGCTCGGTGAGCCATGTCCTTGTCGCGGGCGATAGCCGTCACATCGGGAGCGCGAACCCCACTCCACGCTTGTTGGAGGCTCAAAATGTTGACTGCTGGTCGCGGTGAGGGGGGAGCTACAAAGAAACGTAGAACGTAAGCGATGAAGCCTAGAATCATCGCGACGAGAGCGAGAACAAACGACTTGTTGATAATTACCAGCAATATCTCCCCGCCGAGTGCTTGGGTGAGTTTCGGGAAAATGTTCTTAGCAATGATTTGACGTGCGATGAAAAAGAACACGGAGGCGAAGAAACCCCCTAGCGCAAGTGGTGTGGCTACTCGTGTGGCAAGTTGGAATATTTTGTTCATTGTAAAGGTGCGAGGTGGCAACGCCCTCAAGCTCAGCCACACGCCGGAGCGGCGCGGCCTGTGCGGGCGCAGGTGGTTCAGGGTGGGCTGCAGAGTGGTCGGCGTGGTCAAAGGGTCGGTGGTGGGTTGGTCGGAAGCGGTGGGAGCACAGGCCGTGACGCGGAGGCGTGTTAGAGGGATGAAGGATGGAGCGAGCGTCACCGTGTTGGAAGGCAAGAGTGAAAAAGGAGGTGGCCTTGGCACAAAGTGCATTTCGATGAAA
>Ga0068855_100004734_pt1 | contig 16618 bp, 17 predicted proteins | sample KBSCornC52_FD_66592 | JGI IMG/M metagenome (GOLD analysis project Ga0068855, IMG submission 66592) | Corn rhizosphere microbial communities from Kellogg Biological Station, Michigan, USA - KBS Corn C5-2 | ecosystem: Host-associated > Plants > Roots > Rhizosphere > Soil ...
GGTGGACGCGGGCGAGATTCACGCCGTGATGGGCCCGAATGGTTCGGGCAAGAGCACGTTGGCGCAGGTGCTGGCGGGCAATCCGGCGTATGAAGTCACCGGCGGATCGGTGACGTATGACGGGAAGGACTTGCTTGCGCTGCCGCCCGAAGAGCGTGCGCAGCACGGAATCTTCCTCGCGTTTCAGTATCCGGTGGAGATTCCGGGCGTATCGAACGCCTATTTTCTGCGCGCGGCATACAACGAAGTGCGCAAGGCGCACGGCGAGGAAGAAGTCGACCCGCTCGAGTTTGCCGATTTCATGGAAGAGAAGCTCGCGCTCGTCGACATGGATGCATCGATGCTCAATCGGTCGGTGAACCAAGGGTTCTCGGGCGGCGAGAAGAAGCGCAACGAGATTTTGCAGATGGCGGTGTTGCAGCCGCGTCTCGCGATTCTCGACGAGACGGATTCGGGGCTCGATATCGACGCGCTGCGCATCGTGGCCGATGGCGTGAACAAGCTCAAGCGGCCGGACAATGCAACGATCGTCGTAACGCACTATCAGCGACTGCTCAATTACATCGTGCCGGACTTCGTGCACGTGCTGGTCAACGGCCGCATTGCGAAGTCTGGCGGCAAGGAATTGGCGCTCGAGCTCGAGGACAAGGGATACGACTGGGTGACGAGCGGCGCGCCGGTGGGGGCTGGAGCGGCGTGAGCACGTCAGTCATGGCCGGCAGCGCGGCGGAGCCATTTGTCGAAGCATTCGACGACCTGACGTCGGATGCGTCGGCGCCGGCGTGGGTGCAGTCGATGCGCCGGGCCGCGTTCGAGCGTTTTGGCACGCTCGGCTTCCCGACGACGAAGAACGAAGATTGGCATTTCACCAGCGTGTCGCCAATCGTCGATCACGACTATGTGTTTCTCGCGGCAAAGAGCGGCGACATCGGTCGCGTCGAGCTTGCACCGTTCACGTTCGGCGCGACTGGTTGGTACACGATGGTGTTCGTGAACGGCCGATTCGCGCCCGAGCTCTCCGACATCGCGAAGCTGCCAAATGGCGTGAAGCTGTGGGATCTCGCGTCAGCATGGACGAAGGCGCCGGATGTGGTCGATCGCGTCGGCAAGTTGGCGACTTACGACACTCAAGCCTTCACCGCGCTCAATACCGCGTTCATGCTCGACGGCGCTGTCGTTCAGATTGCCAAGGACACCGAAGTCGATCGGCCGATTCATCTGGTGTTCGTCACTGATGCGACCGCGGCCAAGGGCATGATGCATCCGCGCAATCTCATTCTGGTCGGCAAGCACGCCAAGGCGACGGTGATCGAGAGCTTCGTGTCGACGACCGATGCGGTGTATTTCACCAACGCGGTCACCGAAGTTTCGGTTGGCGAAGGCGCGACGCTGCAGCATTACAAAATGCAGCGCGAGAGCGCGCGGGCGTTCCACGTCGGAACGATCGAGGCCAGTCAGGCGCCCGACAGCCACTACATCTCGTTCTCGCTGGCGACCGGCGCCGCATTGTCGCGCACGAACGTCTACACGACGCTCGACGGCGAAGGCTCCGGCGCGACGCTGAACGGCTTGTACATGGCCAACGGCGAACAACACGTGGACCATCAGACGCAGATCATTCATGCGCAGCCCAATTGCTTCAGCCGCGAGATGTACAAGGGCGTGCTCGACGGGCGCTCGCACGGCGTGTTCAACGGCAAAGTCTACGTCCACCCCATCGCGCAGAAGACGGACGGCAAGCAGACGAACAACAATCTCTTGCTGTCGGAAACCGCGCACGTCGACACGAAGCCGCAGCTCGAGATCTTCGCCGACGACGTGAAGTGCACGCACGGAGCGACCGTCGGGCAGATCGACCAGACCGCGCTGTTCTACCTGAAGAGCCGCGGCATCGACTCGGCGCTCGCTCGTCGGTTGCTGACGTATGCGTTTGCCGCCGGCGTGCTCGAGACGATCGAAGTGAATGAGGTGCGTGAAGCGCTGGAGAAGATGACGTTGGAGCGGTTCGTGTGAAGCAGTAGCCTCATGTCTACTGAAGCGCTCTATCAAGAGCTCATCCTCGAGCACAACCGGAAGCCACGCAACTTCCGCGAGATGCCGGATGCCAGCCGCACGATCGAAGGGCGAAACCCTCTCTGCGGCGACGCGTTGACGCTGTGGGTCAAGCTCGAGAACGACACGATCGCGGACGCGAGCTTCAAAGGACAGGGTTGCGCGATCTCTAAAGCCTCGGCATCGCTGATGACTGCGGCCGTCAAAGGAAAAACCCGCGCGGAGGCAGAGGAGCTCTTCGAGCGCTTCCATCAGCTCGTGACTGGAACGCTTCCCGAGTCGGAGCAGAAGTCGCTTGGATCCCTGCGAGCGCTCGGAGGCGTCTCGAAGTTCCCGTTGCGCGTCAAATGCGCGAGCTTGGCATGGCACGCACTCCACTCGGCGCTTGCATCGGACGACAGCGAAGTCTCGACCGAGCGCGAAGGGCCGGAACCGCCGCCGCTGGAGGGAGCATGAGCGCTCGCGACCTCATCGACCGTGCAGACTTTCCGCTCCTCGAGGCCAATCCGGATCTCCACTATTTGGATTCGGCGGCGACCTCGCAGAAGCCACAAGTCGTTCTCGACGCAATGATGCACTATTACGCGCACGACAACGCTAATCCGCATCGCGGCGCGTATGCATTGTCGGCGCGCGCGACGGATCGCTACCGCGAAGCGCGCGAGCGAATTGCGTCATTCGTTGGTGTGCGCGATTCGGCGCGACTCATCTTCACGCGCGGGACGACCGAGTCGCTGAACCTCGTCGCCACGGCGTGGGGACGCACGAATGTCGGCGCCGGCGACGAGGTCGTCATCACCGGTCTCGAGCATCATGCGAACTTCGTCCCGTGGCAGCAACTGGTGAACGAGAAGGGCGCGGCGCTCCGCATTGCTCGTTTGACGCCAGATGGACGGATTGATCTCGATCACCTGGCGTCGCTTGTCGGTCCACGAACGAAGGTCGTCGCGTTTGCGCATGTCTCCAACGCGCTTGGCACCATCAATCCTGTCGCCGATGTATGCGCGATCGCGCGGCGCGCCGGTGCGGTCACGGTATGCGACGGCGCGCAGGCAGCGCCGCATCTGCCACTCGACGTCGACGGGCTCGACGTCGACTTCTATGCGTTCAGCGGCCACAAGATGCTCGGGCCGATGGGCTGCGGCGTTCTCATTGGCCGGCGCAATCTGCTCGAGGCGATGCCGCCGTATCAGACGGGCGGCGACATGATCGAGTATGTGGGCGACGAGCGCAGCACCTGGAATGTGCTGCCGCACAAGTTCGAGGCCGGGACCCCAAACGTCGGTGACGCCGTTGGACTCGCTGCGGCATGCGAGTATCTGGATCGAATTGGGATGTCGAACGTTCGCGAGCATGAGCAGGCGATTACGACGCTCGCAAGCGCTCGACTGTGTACGGTTCCCGGCGTCCGCGTGTACGGCCCCTCACCGGCCATGCGAAGTGGTGTCGTGAGCTTCACCGTCGGCGAGATTCACCCGCACGACCTGGCGACAATCCTAGATGAAGTAGGCGTCTGCGTTCGCGCCGGCCATCATTGTGCGCAGCCGCTCATGCGCCGGCTCAACGTGCCCGCGACTGCACGCGCGTCATTCTACATCTATAACACCGAGGCGGATGTCGACGCTCTCGTCGCCGGTATCGAGCACGCGCGCGAGGTCTTCGGCTGATGTATGCCCTCGCGATCACTCGGTATCGCCGCCCACTCGGGACCCTGGACCGCGTGCGCGATGAGGATCCGTACGTTACCTTCGGTCTCGCTCAATACGAGGTGATTCCGTGGGTGGTCGGGATTGGCAAAGAGGATCTCGACAAGATCGGAGCGTGACGCCCGGTGTCGCGCTCCGCGGTGTGCACCGCCTGAGCTCGCGACGCGTAGTGAACGTCCGCACACTCGGAAGGGTGCTCCTGTGTGGCGTCACGCTCACGGCATGTCGTCGTGAGACGAAGACAGTCACGTCGAACCTGATCGAGGAAGCGGCGCCCCCGCCACCGCCTGCCGAGCAGTCGCGATTCAGCGTTCCGCTCGACTACGATTTTACGTCGGTGCTGCGCGTCGTGGAGCGCGTCGTTCCGCCATCATTCGGATCGATGGACAGCGTCCGAATGATCGGCAACGACAGTCATCGACACTACGCGTTCGAGGCGGATCGCGGTCCCTTCACGGCGTTCGCCGACGGCAGAATGCTTCATCTCCGGGCCACGCTCGCCTACACCGCGCGCGGGTTCTACAAGCCGATCGTCGGCCCGACGATCGGAGCCGGCTGCGGAAAGGGCGAGGATCGCCCGCGAATCGTGGTCGAGCTCGCGACGCCCTTGTCCCTCACCAACGATTGGCATCTCGCGTCGCATGCGCAATTGGTGCGCGTCGATCCGGCATCAAACGATCCGCGCGACCATTGCGACGTCAGCATCCTGCACCACGACGTGACCGGCCGCGTAGTCGAGGCGGCGCGGAACGGCATCAGCTCGCATCTCACCGATATCGACCACAAGATCAGTGAGGTGAATCTGCACGACCGCGTCGTTCAATGGTGGGCGCTGCTCTCTCGGCCCATCCGCTTGACCGAAGGCGTGTGGCTGCTGCTCGGACCCGAGCAACTAAGCATGGGAAAGCCGAGTGGACACGGTCATGTACTCACCGTCCCCGTGACGCTCGATGCGCATCCTCGAATAGTGACGTCGGCCGACGAGCCCGCCGTCGACACGCTGCCGCTGCCGCCACTCGGACGCGATACGTCGGCGAATGGATTTCACATCAATATCGACGGCGTAATCGACTATAGCACTGCGTCACTCGCGGCCGGTCTCGCACTCATGAACAAGACGGTGACCGAGGGCGGGAAGACGGTGACCTTACAATCGTTGCGAATTACGCCGGCAGCCAGAGGACGTCTTGCGATGGCGGTGGGCTTTACCGGCGACGCAAACGGCACGCTGCGCTTCGTCGGAACGCCGATCTACGACGCAAAACGGCACATCATCTTCGTTCCGGATCTCGATTACGATCTCGAGACGGATAGTCAGCTCATCAACACGTACACGTGGCTGCGGTCCGACGAATTGAGGCAGACGTTTCGCGACAAGGCGCAAGTGCCCGTGACTGACGCGCTAGAGACAGGAAAAAAACTTCTCCTCAATGGACTCAATCGAAAGATCGGCGACGTGTTGACGCTGAGCGCAACGGTCGATTCAGTCGCCGTCCGCGGTTTGTTCATCACGCGCGCTGGCATCATCGTCCGTGCCGACGCTTCGGGCCAGGCCGGCGTCACGGTCAAGCAGAAATGACCAGCGACACGCCGGTTCGATGGGGTATACTCGGCGCGGCGAACATCGCGCTGCAGAAAGTGATTCCGGCAATGCAGCGTGGACGAATGTCGCGCCGCCGAAGCGTTCATGGTGGGCGCGCATCCCCAGTGGGCAACGGTGTGCGTATGGCTGCGACGATGCCTCGGCACACCGTCACCCTTTGACTTTCAGCTCGCCCTGATGAGCCGCGATGAACGCTCGAATGTCGTCCGACATGTCGAGCAGCTTCGTCCACTGTTCTTGGTAAAGCGTGATCGGAAATCTGCCCAATCCGTAGACGGAAAGGCCGCCTTTCTCACTCACTTTCATCGAGATGCCTTTCGCGGCGCCCTTCTTCAACGACTCGTTTTCTTTCCGTAGCCGTTCGAGCTCGGCCTTGAGATCTTCGTCAGACATGAGGTCCTCGGAGGTGGGCATGGTCAGCGCTGCCGCGCCGGTTGTCGGAACGATGTTGTCGGAAACAATATAGGTCATCGACGGCGGCACTCGGCATCGGCGATGACGTCGACACTCAATGCGTGATTCGCTTCAGCAGATCGTACGTGAAGTCGAGGGCTTGGTCGAATGACGTGATGAGGATTCTCTCATCCTTGCCGTGCGCACGGACATCGTCCGTCGGAATGAACAGCCCGCTGAAGCCATAGACCGGCATGCCGGCGTTGCGCAGATAGAGTCCATCCGTGGCGCCGGTCTCCATGATCGGCACGACCGGCACCGGACCCCAAATCGTCTTGACCGAGGCTTCGACTGCGCTGAACACATCCGGCCGAAGCGGAGAGGCAGGACTCGGTACAGCCGTGTCGATGGGTGCGAGATGCACCGCAGTGTCGTTGATCACACGCGTGAGCGTTTTCTCGACCGCGCCCGCATCTTCGCCCGGCAGCATGCGACAGTTGACCGTGGCTTTCGCGGTCTGCGGCAGCGCATTCGGTGCGTGCCCACCCTCGAGCATCGTTGCGACACACGTGGTTCGCATGAGCGCGTTGTAGAGCGGCGTCTGGCTGAGCCGCGCGATCGCCGCGGCGTCGGCCGTTCCATTGGCGACTTTGCGCATGTCCGCCGCAATCGCCGGGCTCGCGGCCGACGCGGCCTTGGAGAAATACGCCTTCACGACGTCGTTGGGCTTCGCGGGGAAATCGAACGCCGCCAACCGATCGAGCGCCTTGGCTAGTGAATAAATCGCGTTGTCCTTGCGCGGCAGGGAGCTGTGGCCGCCAGGATTCTTTACCGTGAGCGAGACGGAGTGGTAGACCTTCTCCGCCGCTTGCACGTCGAACAGCGTGTGCTTGCCGTTCTCCATCTCGCCACCGCCGGCGTCGACGTTGATCGCGTACTCGGCGTCAATGAGACTGCGCTTGTTCTTGATCAACCACTCGACGCCATTGTACGGCATCCCACCTTCTTCACCGGCCGTGAGCGCGAGGATAAGGTCGCGATCCGGAACGACATGCTCTTCTTTGAGTCGGAGCAGTGTCGTTACGAGCGTCGCTGCCCCGCCCTTCTGATCCTGGGTCCCGCGCCCGTAGAAGTAGCCGTCGCGTTCCGTGAGATGAAACGGATCGTACGTCCAATCCTCCTTGTTCGCCTCGACGACGTCGAGATGCGCGAGGAGCAACATCGGTTTGTGCCCGCCGTTTCCGCGATAGCGAACGATGAGATTGCGGTTTTTCGTCGACGGGCCGACGACCTGCACGTCCGCTTCGGGAAATCCCGCGTCGCGGAATCGCGTCGCGAGCTGCTCGGCGGCGACGCTGGTGTTGCCACTCGAGCCGGTGGTGTTCGTCTCGATGAGCTCGCGCAGGATTGCGTGTCCGAGTTGGTGGAACGTCGCTGGCGATTGTTGCGCGCCAGCGGCGGACGCGAGAAGCAGTGACGCGGAGACGATGAAGGATCGCGTTGTCATTGTTGTCGTACTTGGGAGCATTATCGATAATTCTCCGCTTCGCCGAACGTTCAGCAACCCGGACCGAGATAGGACCTACTGATGCACACCAGCCAGCGCCGCGACGATCAACGCCGCCCACTGCGGTCCAACGTATCCGTTTGGCCCATCTTCATACCATTCGCCGAGTGAGTGTGCTCCCTCCGCCGTGCCACCGCCGCCGATCCGCATTGCGGGAATGCCGAGGCTGATCGGAATGTTCGCGTCCGTGCTCGACGCGCTCGTGGTCGACGTAAAACCAAGCGCCTTGCCAGCCGCGATCGCCGTCTGAATGATCGGTGCATTGTCGGACTGCGCACCGGTCGGGCGAATGCCGATCGTGTCGATGTGCATCGTGAGTTGCGCGCCTGCGGCTCGTGGTCCCTTCCACCGTGCATTCTCCGCGGCGAGCGCATCGCGCAAAATTCGCTGTACTTGCGCATCGACCGTCGCCAGCGACTTTGCGTCTTCCGAGCGCATGTCCACTTCCATCGACGCTTCACCCGCGATGGAGTTGACCGACGTTCCGCCTTGAATAACGCCAACGTTGAACGTCGTCTTCGGCGTCGCCGGCACCTGGACGTCGGCAATGCCGGCGATCGCGCGACCAAGCGCGTGGATCGGATTCGGAATTCCAAACGCACCGTAGCTGTGACCGCCCGGGCCTTTGTAGGACACGCGATACCGATAGCTGCCGACCGCGCGACTCGCGATGCCAAGTCCCGTATCATCGACCGAAATGAAGTAGTCGACTTTTCCTTTGAGCTCTTTGCCAAACAAGTAGCGCATACCGCGCAGGTTGCCCGGTCCTTCCTCGCCGACGTCGCCGACGAAGTAGACCGTGCCATTCGTTTGCAGACCTACCTTCTCGAACGCACGCGCGACCGCAAGAACGACGGCGAGACCGCGATCGTCGTCGCCGATGCCCGGCGCGCGGAGCTTGCCACCGTCACGCTTTATCGTGACGTCCGTGCCCTCGGGAAAGACGGTGTCGAGATGGCCGGCAATCACTACCGTCGGGCCGTTGCCCATTCCGCGCCGCTCAGCGATCACGTTGCCGACGGAATCGATTCGCACGTTGCGAAGTCCGAGCGCCTCGAGTCGACGCTTGTACTCGGCGGCACGCTTGGACTCCTTGAACGGCGGCGCGGGAATCTCGGTCAGCTCGGTCTGCTGTTGCATCGTCCACGCGTTGTCGGCCTTGATCAGATCGAGCGCGGCGCGGACTTTCGCGTTGGATATGGGGAGCGGCGGCGCGGCTTGCGCGGCGAGCGTCTGAGCGGCGACGGCGAACACGATGGTAAATGGTTTGAGATAGGTCATGCCAGCAACGTATCGTTCGGGGTCGGCTTCGTGAAGACCGAACGCACGAGTTGCGATTCGTCGCGCGGCGCGCGTAATTAGCAAAATGAGCGAGACGGTACGCGCCGACTCCGACTTGAAAGACCTGTGGCGCATCTACGCGCGCCGCATGACCGACACCGCGTTGGCGGCGTGCGTCGCCGTGAGCATTTCAGTATTTGCCGGGTTCGCGGTCGTCGCCCTGATGCATGCGCACTGGGCACAACGATGGTGGCCGCTCGCTCTTCCCCCGATCCTCGTCGGCTCGTTCGGCGCGTGGGGAATCGCCGATCGTGAGCTGGCCGAGCGCCGACGACGCGGAGCGATGAGCTCGAATGGCATTCGGGCTCTGGTCGCGGTCGAGTGGGCGTCGTGCATCGCCGCCGGCTTAGCCGGCGCCGCGGGGATGATCGCGTTTCTGCGACTGACCGTCGGAACCTGGATCAGCTAGCGGCCGCTTCGGCTGTCAGCACAAATGCACCGCGGTCGCCTTGAATCCGGCAACGACCTCGGCGCCGACAGCCAGCCCGAGCTCTCGTACAGAACGCGCGGTCACCGCCGCCACGATCGGAGTGCCGCTCGCATCGATCGTCACACGAGATAGCGCCCCACCCGGCACGATCTCGACAATCTTGCCGCGAAATTGGTTTTGCACTGACGACATCGACGGCTCGACCGATAGCGAAACCTCCTCCGCGCGGATCACCGCGTGCGTCGAACCAGGGACGACGTCACCGAGGGCGTAGAATGTCAGAGCACCGGTCGTGAAGGCGACCGCATATTGCGTGAACTGATCCTCGTGGCCGGCGAGCCAGTCCGGCGCCTCGGCGCGAATTGGCTGTGCTATTCCCGCGAACACGTTCTCTGCGCCGAGAAAATCGGCGATATATGGCGACGCCGGTTTGCGAAATACCTCCTCGGGGTCGCCCTTCTGCACGACGCGCCCGCGGTCGAGCATGATTGCGACGTCACCGAGCAAGCCGGCCTCGGAAAAATCGTGCGTCACCTGGAGCACGGTGAATCGACGCTCGAAGTAGATCGTGCGCAGCACGCGTCGAACGATGTTGCGCGTGCGCGGATCGAGCGCGCTGAACGGCTCGTCGAGCAGCAAGACCTCCGGTCGATGCGCCAACGCGCGCGCGATGGCGACCAGCTGTCGTTCCCCGCCGCTCAGCGACTCGACCGATCGATCGGCCAGCGCATCGACGCCAAACCGTGAGCTCACCTCTTCGGCGTCGCTCGTGCTCGCGGCGCCATACTGCACGTTCTGCCGGACCGACAGGTGCGGGAACAGATACGCGTGCTGATATACGATACCTAGCCGCCGCCGCTCGGGGGGCGCGGACGTCAGGTCTTCGCCGCCAAGCAGCACGCGGCCAGCGGTCGCGCGAATCACGCCCGCAATCGTCTCGAGTAAGGTCGTTTTCCCGGAGCCCGCCGGACCGATCACGACTCCGTACGTGCCCTGCGGCACGTCGAAGGTGATGTCGGTGAGCTCGAAGCGCCCCGCGCGCGCGCTGACGTTCTGAAGTGAGATCATGCGTCGACGTCAGCGCGACGGATACGGTCCGCCGGCACGCAAGGCTCGCAGCGCGGCCAGCGGAATCAACGCGAACAGCACGAGAACCGCGGCGACGGGCAGCGCCTCCGTCATCCCATAGCTCGTGAAGCGATCGTAGCTCAACACGCTCACGACCTTGGGATTGTACGTCAGAATTACGATCGCCCCGAATTCGCTGATCGCTCGGGCCCACATCACGACGGCCGCGGCGGTAAGCCCGCGCGCGGACAGCGGAAGCGTGACCCGACGGAAGGCGCGCCACGCATCGTCACCCAATGTTCGCGCGACTGACTCGTACCGTGCATCCACTCGTGCAAACGCTTCACGCGCTGCGCTGACGTACAGCGGCGCCGACACGAACAACATTGCGCAGACGATTCCCGTCGAAGAACCAGCCACCCGCATACCTGCCTGATACAACACGCCGCCAATCGGACTCGCGCGCCCGAGCACCAGCAGCAACGCAATACCGGCAACGGGATGCGGAATCACCAACGGAAGATCCATCAAGGCCGCGACGACGGCTCGCCCGCGAAACGGCCGACGTGCGAGCAAATACGCGAGCGGAGTTCCGCCGATCATACCGAGTATCGTGGCGATCGTCGCGGTGGCGGCGGTGAGCCAGAGCGATGCGCGAAGCTCGTGATCTGTTGCCAAACTCGCCAACCCGCGTGCGCCGCCCGACGACACGAGGCCCAACACCGGCGCGACAATAAACAGCAGAAACAACGACGCCAGCAGTGCGACAATGATGGTGATGATCGACCGAGAGACCGCGCTGAAACCTGACCGGTTTCCGTCGGTCATTTCGGTGTGCGCAATCCGGCGGGCGCTCCTGTGCCCACAACGATCGGACGATCCAACATGTCGACGTGCGCGGCACGAAGCTGCTTCACCACCTCGGGCGAGCTGAGATACGCCAGGAATTTCGCGGCCGCGCTCGGATGCGGAGCGCGCAGCGGCTCGCTCAATCCGTACAGGATCGGCTGGCCTTTGAGTTCTGTTTGCATTCCGGGTACCGAACCACGGACTCGCACTGTCGCCTTCGCGTACTCGCTGGCGCGAGACGGGTCGCCAAGGTTGATGGCGTCTGGAAGCGGGACATACGAAAAACCGTTCGACTCGGCGACCGATTGATAGTCGTAGATGTAGTCGAGCTCGCCGGCTGCCAGCAGCACCGCGAGCGCGCCGGCGTTCGATCGGATGTTTCGCTTCGGCGCGCAGTCCACGAGTGACTTCGCGAGGCCGGGTATCCTATAGAAGCGTTGCGCAAGCTGGAACATGATCAACGTTCGATAGCCGACGGGTGCGAGATCCGGATCGGCGCGTCCGACCTCGACGTCGTTGCGACGCAGGATCTCCATCCAGTTGTCCCGATTGATCTCGGCAGCATGCTTTGATCGCTTGGTATACGCGATGACCATGCGATTTCGCGCAAACTCCGCGTACCACGCCGCGTACCGCGGAACGAGAAGTTGCGGGAACACTTCGACGTCGGCCAAGAGCAGCAGATCGGGGACGCGATGCAGTTCCGTGATCTTCCGAACATGCTCGAGCGACGCTCCGCTCTCGCGCTGGACGACGATCCCGGTCCTTGCCGAAAAGGTGTCGAGAACGGGTTGAATGGGCCGCGTCAAACTCGCGGCGACGTATATGATGAGCGTATCGGCAACGATGCCAAGCATGCTGGTAGGCATGCTGAAAAGAAAGCCTCCGGCGAGCGCAGCCGCCACGGTGACTAGACCCCGCGGACGAAACTTCCCGCGAGCCGTTCCGTTCTATAGGATCAAGCGGGCTATCTTGCTCGCTCCCCTCCTGCCCTCCCCTTCTTAGCCAACTATATGTCCGATCTCGCCATCGACATTCGCCATGTCGAAAAGCGGTTCGAGGAGCACGTCGCGGTTCGCGACCTGTCGCTGCAAGTGCCGCGCGGCTCGGTTTACGGTCTCCTTGGCCCAAACGGCGCCGGGAAGACGACTACCATCCGCATGATTCTCGACGTCATTGCGCCGGACGCTGGAACGATCAGCATCTTTGGCGTCCCGCATGACTCGCCCGGCGTCCTCGACAAGGTCGGCTACCTCCCCGAGGAACGCGGGCTCTACAAGAAGATGCAAGTGCGCCGCGTGCTGCTGTTCCTCGCCGAGTTGAAAGGTGTCAGCGTGCGTGACGCGTCGCAGCGCATCGACGAGTGGCTCGAGCGATTTAGCCTCACGAGTGCCGACAAGAATTGGGGCGACGCAAAGGTCGACGAGCTCTCACGCGGCATGCAGCAGAAGGTGCAGTTCATTGCGACACTGCTGCACGATCCCGACCTCGTAATTCTCGACGAGCCGTTCAGCGGACTCGATCCGATCAATGCGCAAGCGCTCAAGGATGCCGTCGTCGATCTCAAACGCCGCGGCAAGACCGTCATCTTCAGCACACACGTCATGGACAACGCCGAGAAGATGTGCGACTCGGTGTGCATCATCGCGCGCGGTGAGAAAGTTCTGGACGGCAGCATCGCCGAGGTGCGACAGACGCACGGTTCCCAGAACGTCGCCCTGAGCCTCGCCAACGGCGCGCAGAACGGTGTCGGAGCGATTCTGCGCGATGCTACTCTCGTGAAGAAGCTCGACGAGAACAATCGCTTCTTCGAGATCGAGCTCGCGGCGGGTGCGGATCCGCAAGCCTTGCTCCACCGGCTCATCAACGCGGGCGCGACCATCGAGCGTTTCGAGCTCGTGCAGCCATCGCTCCATCAAGTGTTCATTCAACGCGTCGGCGCAAACGGCGTAGAAACCGGGATGTCTGGTCATGGATAAGAAAATCTTCGTCGTCGCCAAGCGTGAGTATCTCGAGCGCGTGCGGTCGCGTTGGTTCATCGCGATGACGCTGCTCGTTCCGGCCCTCATGGCCGGAGCCTTCCTCTTTCCGATTTGGATGGCGGCACGCGGAAGCGTCTCCAATCAACTCGGCCACATTCGCATCCTCGACGCAACCACGACCGGCTTAGGCGACCGGATCGCCAAAGCGATGCTGGCTGACTCGACGCTCGGCCTCGTCGCCGGCGATACAGCGGCGCCGCGCGTCGACGTAGTAGCGCCCACGGATCTAGCGGCGAAAGAGAAAGCCGCTATCGCCGAGGTACAGCAGCGCGACCACATCGCCGGCGTGCTCACGCTAACGGATAGCGCGATTGCCGGACGGTCGGCGCGCTACGCGGGGCGCAACGCGTCGAGCATCTCGGACATGGACAAGCTGACTACAATCGTCCGCCAATCGGCGATGATGGTGCGGCTCGAGCACGAAGGCGTACGCGCGGAGATCGTGAATGACCTCGCGCGCTCGAACATGCGGTTGAACACCGAGCGCGTGACGGAAAGTGGGAAGAGCGGTTCCGGCACCTCGGGACTCTTCGTGGGAATCATCGTCGCCGTGCTGCTCTTCATGTCAATCATCTTCCACGGACAGAACATTCTTCGCGGCGTTCTCGAGGAGAAAGCGACGCGCGTGGCGGAAGTCGTATTGTCGAGCGTAAAGCCGGAGTCGTTGCTCGCCGGAAAAGTGCTCGGCGTTGGCGCTGTCGGACTGACGCAGCAAGCAGCATGGCTTGGCATCGCGACATACCTCACGAACTTCATGGCGCCGATCGTCATGAAGAGCATTGCCGCCAAGGGCGGCGCCGCCGCTGCGGCGAGCGCTGCCGCCGCGTCGCCAGTGGCGGGGGCGCTCGGCGGCATCTCGCTGTCGATCATTGGTATCGCCCTAGCCTATTTTCTCGTTGGCTTCGTGTTCTACGCGTGCCTGTATGCGGCCGCCGGCTCGATGGTGAACAGCGAGCAGGAAGCACAGCAAGCCGCGACGCCTGTGATGTTCCTGCTCATCAGCACATGGCTGATGGTGAATCCGGTGCTCGTGAATCCGACGAGCCGACTCGCGGTGGTGTTGTCATGGCTCCCGTGGTCGTCGCCAATCATCATGCCGATGCGTATCGGACTAACGAGTGTCTCGCCGTTCGAGATCGTCGGCTCGTTGATCGTTGCGGTGATCGGTTGCATCGCGGCGGTGTGGCTCTCGGCGCGAATCTATCGCGTTGGGATGCTGATGTACGGCAAGAAGCCGAGCTTTGCTGAAGTGGCGAAGTGGATTCGATACGCGTAGCGCCGCGTAGCCAGTAAGGCTTCGCGCATCGCGATGGCCGCCGGGATTGGGGACGACGACCCTGAGCCGGAATTCGCGATGCCAGCTATTCTCAACGATCCTCGAAACGCGCGGCTCCCTTCTCAATTCGGCGATCCGGTACAAGCCACACCGCCGCCAGTCCGATGTAGATGATGTCCGAGATCACCGGCTCGACGAACGCGAGTGGGATCGCCGAAACATACGCGAGCAGTGAGAGCTTTCCCTTGCGATCCTTGCCGACGGCACGGGCCAGCTTCGACCCTGGTCCTTGCTGTCGGATGATGGTCGTCTGCAGAACTTCATAGCTCAATGCGGCGCACGTGAGCAGCACCCCGTAGAGCGCTGTCGGCCAGGCGGCGCGGCCGTTTTGGCCGATCCACGCCGTGCCGAACGGCACGAGCGACAACCAGAACAATAGATGCAAGTTGGCCCACAGCACCGCGCCGTTCACACGCTCCGTGGCGTTGAGCATGTGATGATGATTATTCCAGTAGATGCCTAGGAAAACGAAGCTCAAGAGATAGCTGAGAAACGACGGCAGCACTTCGCGCAGCGAATACAGATCGCTCCCGTGTGGAGGTCTCAGCTCCAACACCATGATTGTGATGAGAATCGCGATCACGCCGTCACTGAATGCTTCGAGTCGTCCTTTGTTCATGCGCGGCGAATGGCGATCTAGAGTGATAGATTGGCGGCGTCCAGCTTTATCCTGACCTCACAATCTGCCTCGACTCGGGTGCTACCGGAACGGATCGTGACGCGCCGATTGGTGCTGCGCCGCGGGCGACGCGAGGATGCGCCGCTGCTCAAACGCGCCATCGACGCGAATCTGGATCATCTGCGCGCCTGGATGCCGTGGGCGATGGAAGAGCCGTCGCCGCTCGACGTCATCGAGGAGCGGCTCGATCGCTTTGCGTCCGCCTTCGACGCCGCGGCCGATTGGGCATTCGGGATCTTCCCTCCGGACGAAAGCGCCGTAATCGGCGGCGCCGGAATCCATCGCCGCGCTGAACCTGACACTTTAGAGATTGGCTATTGGATCGACGCGCGGCATACACGGCGCGGTTATGCGACCGAAGCAACCGCGGCTTTGATGCGCTGCGGCTTCTCGATGCCTGGGATCGAACGCATCGAGATCCGCTGCGATCCGCGCAACATCGCGAGCGCGGGCGTGCCCAAGAAACTCGGCTTCCGTCACATCGCGACGCTCGAGAACGACACCACGACGCCGACCGGCGACCCGCGCGATACGATGGTGTGGGAGATGACGCGTCCTTCGTTCGATTTACAGCGCGCAACCCTGGAATCCTTTCAATGAGCGCAGAAACGACCACAAGCCGCGAGATGCTGCGACATGCCGTCGCAACGCTCGCCTATCGCGCCAGCAAAGCGATGCGAAACGCGCCAGCGGATTTCGCGAGTTTCAAGATTGGCGATCGCTCTCGGACGCCCGGCCAAATCGTGTCGCACATGTGCGACTTGCTCGATTGGGCAACCTGGCTCGTGCGAGGCGAGCACCGGTGGAATGATTCCACTCCTGGCGACTGGGATGCCGACGTCGCGCGTTTCTTCAAGAGCGTGCGGACGTTCGACGACTACCTCGCTTCAGACGCGCCGCTTGGCCGATCCGCCGAGTTGTTGTTTCAGGGTCCGGTCGCGGATGCGTTGACGCACACAGGCCAACTAACGATGCTGCGACGCCTCGCCGGTTCACCCATCCGCGGCGAGAGCTACGCGCGAGCCGATGTCGCAATCGGACGCGTGGGCTTTGAGCAATCCCCACCGCGCGTCGAATTCGACTAGGCCTGAGCGCGATACGTGTGCAGGGAGCAACGAGGTAACAAAACCGGAGCTTTCCCACTTCTGTGGCGCTCTACCGTCGCGCGCCACATCACTCCTAACAAAGGGAAACGGACACTAACGGAATTGGACAGACACTAACGGAGAACTGCCGAAGGGAATGGGTCTCCTCACCAGCAGTGCCACCGCTGACCCCGCCGGCAACCACTGGCCGCCTCCCGGGGTACTAATCACGGGAGGAATTCAGAAATGACACTACACAAGTTGGTTCGCGCCTCTCTCGCGACCGCGTTCTCTGCCCTGGCGCTAGCGACACCAGGCTCGGCGATGCACGCGGCGACAGTGGCGCCGGCTCCGAACGAGGAGCCTGTCATCCGAGTCACAGCCGACGACATCGCGGCGTCGAATCAGAAGATCGCAATGGCGTACGGTTCGCTCGTCAACATGTGGACGAATCAATTCAAGCAGGT
>Ga0068855_100004736_pt1 | contig 16613 bp, 14 predicted proteins | sample KBSCornC52_FD_66592 | JGI IMG/M metagenome (GOLD analysis project Ga0068855, IMG submission 66592) | Corn rhizosphere microbial communities from Kellogg Biological Station, Michigan, USA - KBS Corn C5-2 | ecosystem: Host-associated > Plants > Roots > Rhizosphere > Soil ...
GAAAGTCACCTTCGCCGCCGCCTTGGTTCGTCGTCTGGTCGCCATGGATTACTCCTTCCACTCCTTCGCGATCTGGACCGCGCGCTTGATATCCCCATCCTGCGTGCGCTTATCGCCGCCACACAAGAGCACGATCACGAATGCACCGCGCTGCTGGAAATACACGCGGTAGCCAGGACCGTAGTCAATGCGCAGTTCGCTGACTCCAGAGCCGGCCGGCTTCACGTCACCGGGGTTACCGTGCCGCAGGCGATCTATACGGGCTTGAATCCGTGCCCGAGCCTCCCGGTCGCGGAGCTTCCCGAGCCAGTTCGCGAAAACGTTGGATTGCAGAATTTCGCGCACCGGGAAAGTGTAGCAAATAGTTTACAGTGTGTGAATTATCGGATACAGATCCCACGCGAGCAGCTTGCGTCGGCGAGTACGCAGGCGGCTGTCGCCCCCCAAAAAAGCCGTTCGTTTTTGCTGGCGCAGTCGGGACCGGATGCCTCGACGAAGGCCGGACGCTCAACGCCGCGCCAGTAGAAAGGCGCTGCGTGAGCGCGATACACGCGCTGCAGATGGGCAGGCTATAGATGGAATTGGAAAGAGCCTCGGAGAGCGAGACCGAACGAGCAGCAGCCATGTTGAGCACCCCGGCGCTTGGCGTAGCCGCTCGTCACAGCTACTGAATCAAACTCCGAGTGCTCCAGGCAGAGGGTTCTTTTTGAAAGTGGCCACACAGGTGACCACAGAGATTCTCAGAGCTCTCGAAAGAAGTTGGTCGGGGCGCCGAGATTTGAACTCGGGACCCCTTGCACCCCATGCAAGTGCGCTACCAGGCTGCGCCACGCCCCGATCCGAACCGACTTCTCGAGAGGACGCGCGAGCCGGGGAAGGGCCGCGCGGGATGCTGATTGTACCCTGTTTTGAGAACTGCGGCGTAATCAGCGGCGCAGGACCTTCATGAGCTCCTCGAGCTCGGTCCGGACCTGGCGGACGATCTGCTGAGCCTGGGTGGTGTCCGTGCGGGCCTCTTCGCCGCCCAGTTTGTTACGGGCACCGCCGATGGTGAAGCCCTGGTCGTACAGAAGGCTTCTGATCTGGCGGATGACAATGACGTCCTGGCGCTGGTAATAGCGACGGTTGCCGCGCCGTTTGACGGGTTTCAGCTGCGGGAACTCCTGCTCCCAATAGCGCAGCACATGCGGCTTGACGCCACATAACTCGCTCACCTCTCCGATGGTGAAGTAGCGCTTGCCGGGAATCGCCGGCAGCTCGGCGTTATTCTTTGGCTCCAACATAGGCTTCGACCCGCGCCTTCAATTTTTGTCCGGGACGGAAGGTCACCACGCGCCGCGCGCTGATGGGGATCTCCTCGCCGGTTTTAGGATTGCGTCCGGGACGCTGATTCTTGTCGCGCAAATCGAAATTGCCGAACCCGGAGAGCTTCACCTGCTCCCCGTTCGAGAGTGCTGCGCGAACTTCCTCGAAGAAGAGATCCACGAGCTCCCGCGCTTCGCGCTTGTTGAGGCCGAGCTGGTTGAACAGCGCTTCCGCCATCTCCGCCTTGGTCAGGGCCATCTCGTTATTCTCGTATTTTTGCGTTCAAGCTCTCGCGCAAGTCCGTAACGATGGCAGCCATCAAGCGCTCCACGTCGTCGTCGGTAAGAGTGCGAGAAATATCCTGAAAAATCAACCCCAAAGCGACGCTTTTTCGCCCTGTTTCTACACCCGCGCCTCGATACACGTCGAAGACGTGCATGCTCTGCAAGAGGGTTGAAGCCGTGAAGACTACACGGTCAGCCAAGGCACTTAAAGCCACGGATTCGTCGACAACCACCGCGATGTCGCGCCGCACCTGGGGAAAGCGCGAGATCTCTCGATGTTGGGGTTTATCCACCGCAAGCGCCTCGGGAAACGCTGCTTGCACCCCATTCTGTTGCTTCTGCGCGGAATGGCCGGCGGCGGCCGAGACTGTGCCCCCCAGATCGAGCTCGAACAGAACCGGTGAATATGTAAAGTCCAATTCCCTCACCAGCACGGGATGCAACTCACCGACAATACCGACCTGGCGCCCCGCCCGGAGAATCCGCGCGGCGCGCCCCGGGTGCAAGCACGCGAGGGAAATCGGCTCGAACGCGAAAGAACCCGAAGATCCAGTGCCCGCGAAGAGCGCCTCGAGATCGCTCTTGACGTCATGGAAATCGACCGCTCCGCGCAGCTCGGGCGCGATGCCCCACTGCTCCGGTGATCGCGGGCCGCTGGCCAAACCGGCCAAGGTGTCTATTTCGCGGGTTCCGCCCCCGCCGACCTCAAAGCGGGCGCCGTGCTCAAACAGCCGGATCCGGTCCTGTTGCCGCCGCTGATTTTCGAGCGCCGCGCGCAATAAGCCGGGCCACAACGACACGCGCATGACTGACATATCGCTGGCAATCGGATTGGCGAGCGCCAGGCCTTCGCGGTCGGGGAAGAGCCGTGCCTGCAGCGCCGGATCCACGAAGGCGTACGTGAGCGCCTCATGGTAGCCGCGCATCGCGAGCGCCTCGAGGATGGTGTGCTCCTGCGGCTTTTCTTCGGGCGCCGGACGAAAGCTCTGCGGAACCAGCGCGTCCGCTGCCGGGATCGCATCGAAGCCCACGATGCGCGCAACTTCCTCGATGAGATCCGGCTCAATCGTGATATCGAAGCGATATGCCGGGGGGATGGCCTCCCAACCTTCCGCGGTCGGCACGACCTTCATCTGCAGGGATTCCAACGTGCTCACGACACGCGCGTCGGGAATCGCCACTCCAAGCAGGCGCTGCAGGCGCGAGCGACGCAGCGGAACTGGCGCGCGTTTCGGCTGATGCTGCGTCGACTGGGTCACGCAGATGGGGCCGGGTACACCACCACTGATTGATAGCAACAGGGAGACGGCTCGCTCAGCCGCGCGCTGCTGTTGCGTTGGATCGACACCGCGCTCATAGCGTTGGCTGGCATCGGTCAGCATGCCCCAGCGGCGTGAGCGCCCCGCGACCGCCTCGGGAGTGAAATAGGCGATCTCGAAGAAGACATCGACGGTGTCGTCACTGACTGAGGTCCGCTCGCCACCCATAATGCCAGCGAGACCGATGGGGCCTTCGCGGTCGGTGATGAGGAGAACGTCAGGAGAAAGCTCGATGCTTTTGCCATCCAGCAAGGTGATCCGCTCGCCCTCGCGGGCCAGCCGCACTCGGATCTCGCCGTGTAGCTTCCCGAGGTCGTAGGCGTGCATCGGTTGACCCAGCTCGAGCATGACGTAGTTGGTCACGTCGACTACGGGGCTTATCGAGCGCACGCCAGCCCGGCGCAAGCGCTCGCGGATCCGCAGCGGTGTCGGAGCTCGATTGTTGACGCCGCGGACGACACATCCCACGAACGTGGGACAGCTCGCCGGGGCGTCGAGGAATACGGGAAAGCGGTCACCGGATGCCTCTGCGCCGACCTTCGGCAGAGCGGCGTCTTTGAGGCGTTTGCCCGCAAGCGCCGCCACCTCGCGCGCGATACCAACTACCGACATGGCATCACCGCGATTGGCGGTGATGTTGAGCTCGAGCGTTGAGTCGTCGAGCTCCATATATTCGCGTAGGGAAAGGCCGATCGGGGCGTCCGCGGGCAACTCCAGAATGCCGTTCGAGCTCTCGGCGAGCCCCAACTCCTTGGCGGAGCACAGCATGCCGAAGGACTCTACGCCCCTGAGCTTCGCGGCTTTGATATCCAACCCACCGGGCAAACGAGCGCCCACCGTGGCGAGCGCCGTGTTCAGACCCGCCCGCGCGTTGCTCGCGCCACAGACAATCTGCAACGGCTCGCCCTGCCCTGTCGAGACCTTACAGACCTGCAGCTTATCGGCCTGCGGATGGCGCTCGGCAGAGATGATCCGGGCCACGACAACCTGGCTAAATTCCGGCGCCGCAGGCTCGAGACCATCGAGCTCGAAGCCGGCCATGGTCAGACGCGAGCCGAGCTCTCGCGCAACCCAAGGCACGTCGACCCATTCAGCCAACCATGAGTAAGGAATCTTCATCGTCTCAGAATGCCCGGAACTGACGCAGGAAGCGCAGATCGTCCTCGAAGAACAGCCGCAGATCGTTCACACCATAACGGAGCATCGCCAGACGGTCGATACCGGCGCCGAATGCATAGCCGGAATAGCGCTCGGGATCGACACCACTCGCTTTCAACACGTTGGGATGGACCATGCCGCAGCCGGAGATTTCCAGCCAGCCGGTTTGTTTACAGGTGCGGCAGCCCTTGCCCTCGCAGAAAACGCACGACATATCGACTTCCGCGGAAGGTTCGGTGAAGGGAAAGTACGAGGGCCGCAGACGCATGGCGAGATCGCGCTCGAAAAAAGCCTGCAAGAAACCATGCAGCGCCGCCTTCATGTTTGCGAAGCTGATGTTCTCTCCGACTACCAGTCCTTCGAGCTGATGGAACATGGGCGAGTGGGTCATATCGTGATCATTGCGATAGACCCGGCCCGGCGCAATGATCGCAATCGGCGCACCGTGGGCGAGCAGCGCGCGGACCTGCACCGGGGATGTGTGAGTCCGCAGCAACCTGCCATCCGGGAAGTAAAAGGTATCGTGCATCGCCCGAGCCGGGTGGTTGGGCGGAATGTTGAGGGCCTCGAAGTTGTGGAAGTCGTCTTCGATTTCCGGGCCGGAAGCGACGTCGAAGCCCGCACGTCGGAACAACATCTCGATCCGCAGGCGCGCCTTCGTCACAGGATGCAGGCCACCCCGCTCTTCACCACGCCCCGGCAGTGTTACGTCAATACGCCCAGCTGTTAGCTTGCGGTCGACATCGGCGCGCTCGAGGTCGCCCTTGCGAGCCTCGATCGCTGCGCTGACGCGCTCCTTGAGCTGGTTGATGCGCTGGCCGGCGGCGGGGCGCTCCGCCTTCGGAAGCGCGCCCAATGACTGCAGTGCTTCGGTCAGAACTCCCTTCTTTCCGAGCCACCGGATCCGCGCCTCATCGAGCGCTGCAAGGTCGTTACTGCCAGCGACCTCCGCGAGCGCCACGTCGTCGATGTCGCGGGCAAGCCGCTCTATGTCTTGCATACGCTTGCGTTGGCCTGGTAGGCCCTGCGGAAATGAGCGTCTCCAGTTGGCCCGCGCCCTTGCGCAAGCGACACTCGATTCCCGCAGGTGGTCCCGTTCTGACTCTAGGAGGCAATACCGAGCGCGGTTTTCGCCTGCTGCGCGATCGCACCGAAGGCTTCGATATCGTGTACAGCGATATCAGCGAGCACCTTACGGTCGACTTCGACGCCAGCCTTCATCAGGCCGTTGATGATGCGGCTATAGCTCAATCCGTATACGCGGGCCGCCGCGTTGATACGCGTGATCCACAGTGCGCGGAACTCACGCTTTTTCTGCCGTCGGTCGCGGTAAGCGTACTGGCCGGCCTTGATGACCGCCTGCTTCGCTGCGCGATAAACCTTGCGCCGGGCGTTGTAGTAGCCCTTCGCCTTGCCAAGAACTTTCTTATGACGGCGCCCGGCCGTCACGCCACGTTTTACTCGTGCCATGTGTTAGACCTCGCGCTCGATTACTTTTGATAGGGCAGCAGCTGAACGAGCCGGCCCGTATCGGTCTTGTCGACCAGGCTCGAGCCGCCGGAGCGCGCGTGGCGCTTCAGCTTGCGCGGTTTGTGTCCGAGGTTATGGCGACGGCCGGCCGCATAGGCTTTGAAGCCTTTCGCTGTCTTGCGAAAACGCTTCGCCGCGGCCCGGTTGGTTTTCAACTTGGGCATCGAACGATCTCCTGTTTGTATGGCTACCGCTCACAAGGCGCCACCGGGACATGCGTCCCGTGAGCACCCGCTTGCGGGCGAACGGCTCGTCTTCCCTAAAGGAAGACGGGGCCGTTACTTCTTCTTCGGTGCAAACACCATGACCATCTGCTTGCCCTCCATCAGAGGGTTCTGCTCGATCACGGCATGCGGGCCCAGATCATCGGAAACACGCTGCAGGAGCCTGCGCCCGATGTCCTGGTGCACCATCTCACGGCCACGGAACCTCAAGGTCACCTTGGCCTTATCGCCCTCACTCAGGAAGCGGATCAGATTACGCAGCTTGATCTGGTAATCCCCCTCTCCTGTGCCAGGTCGGAATTTTACTTCCTTGACCTGAATTTGCTTTTGCTTGCGCTTGGCCGCGTGGGTCTTCTTGTTCTGCTCGAACAAGAATTTCCCGTAATCCATGATGCGGACTACCGGTGGCTCCGCTGTCGGAGACACTTCGACCAGGTCCAGCTCCGCGGCCTGCGCCATTTGAAGCGCGTCATACCTGGACATGACTCCGGCCTGTGAGCCATCCGCTGCGATCACTCGCAGTTGCGGGGAAGTTATGTCCTCATTGCGCCGAACGCGCTTCGTTGCACTAGCGATGCGTCAACCCTCCACCAATTGGCGACCGCGGCTCTCGAGCTCGACACGAAGACGCTCAGCGAACGTCTCCGGGGTCATTGTGCCCAGATCCTTGTTGCCGCTTGTCGCACGTACTGAAATCAGATTTGCGGCCACTTCCTTGTCGCCAGCTACCAATAGATACGGAACACGCTGCAGCGTGTGCTCGCGAATCTTAAAGCCGACCTTTTCGTTGCGCAAGTCGAACGCAACGCGAAATCCCTGATTTTTCAGGGTTTCCGTAATTTGTTTGACATAGGCGTCCTGGCGCTCCGTGATGCCTAGGACTACGGCCTGCACGGGCGCTAGCCAAGCCGGCAACCGGCCGGCATGGTGCTCGAGCAGGATGCCAATGAACCGCTCCATCGAGCCGACGATGGCCCGATGCAGCATCACGGGCACATGGCGTCCTGAATCAGCGCCGATGTACTCCGCGCCGAGTCTGGCAGGCATCATGAAATCCACCTGCATCGTGCCCAGCTGCCACGTGCGACCGATCGCATCCTGCAGGTGGTATTCGATCTTCGGCCCATAGAAGGCGCCCTCGCCCGGCAATTCCTGCCACTCAATCCCGCAGGACCTGAGTGCCGTGCGCAGGGCGTTCTCCGCCTTATCCCAGGTCGCATCGTCGCCCAGGCGCGGATCCGGCCGCAGCGCGATCTTGATCTGAATATCGGCGAAACCGAAATCGGCGTAAACCTCGAGCGCCTGACGGTGAAACGCCGTGACCTCCGCCTCGATCTGATCCTCGGTGCAGAAGACGTGACCGTCGTCCTGCGTAAAGCCGCGCACGCGCAGGATGCCGTGCAGTGCACCGGAAGGCTCATTGCGATGGCACGCACCGAACTCGCCGTAACGGATGGGCAGGTCGCGGTAGCTGCGCAGGCCATGATTGAAAATCTGCACGTGGCCCGGGCAGTTCATCGGCTTCAGCGCGTAGACGCGCTTCTCCGACTCGGTGAAGAACATGTTGTTCTGGTAGTTGTCCCAGTGGCCGGACTTTTTCCACAACGACACGTCGAGTACCTGTGGACCGCGCACTTCCTGATAACCGGACTTCCGATAGACGCAGCGCATGTACTGCTCGATCGACTGCCAGGTGGCCCAGCCCTTCGGGTGCCAGAACACCAGGCCCGGGCCTTCCTCCTGCAGGTGAAACAGGTCGAGATCCTTGCCGATACGGCGATGATCGCGCTTTTCGGCCTCCTCGATGCGATGCAAGTACTCATCGAGCTGCTTCTTATCGGCCCAGGCGGTGCCATAGATGCGTTGGAGCATCTCGTTCCGCGAGTCGCCGCGCCAATAGGCGCCCGCGACCTTCATGAGCTTGAATGCCTTCAATTTGCCGGTGGATGGCACGTGCGGTCCGCGGCACAGATCCACCCAGTTACCCTGCCCGTACAGACTGATCTGCTCTTTCGCCGGGATGCTGGCAATGATCTCGGCCTTGTAGATCTCCCCCAGACCGGTGAAGAACTTGACGGCCTCATCGCGCGCCATGACGCGGCGCTTCACCTGCTGATCGGCCTTGGCCAGCTCCGCCATCCTGGTTTCGATGGCGGCGAGATCCTCGGTGGTGAAAGGCCGCTTGTACGCGAAATCGTAGTAGAAGCCGTCTTCGATCACCGGCCCTATGGTCACCTGGGCCTCGGGAAACAGCTCCTTGACGGCCTGCGCCAGCAAGTGCGCGGTCGAGTGCCGGATCACGTCGATGCCGTCGGGATCCTTGTCCGTGACGATCGCCACTTTCGCGTCATGATCGATGACAAAAGTGGTGTCGACGAGCTTGCCATCCACCCGGCCGGCCAGCGCAGCCTTGCGTAGGCCGGCACCGATGCTGGCGGCGACTTCGTCCACCGTCACCGGGTGGTCGAACGGACGCTGACTGCCGTCTGGCAAAGTAACAACGGGCATGGAGAGCGGAACTCCGGCGCTTTTCGGTCGACTCAAACAAAGACGCTCCGGACCTGACCTGATCCGGAGCGCCTGACAGCAACTGGTAGGCGCGAGTGGGATCGAACCACCGACCACCACCATGTCAAGGTGATGCTCTACCACTGAGCTACGCGCCTGAAGGCTTCCCTCGACGAGGGGTCGCGAACGATACAAGACCGGCGCCGTTGGCGCAAGCTAACCCGAACTATTCCAAGCACTTACGCTTCCAGGATTGCTCCGTGCTCGGAAGCAGCCAAAGGGGGCGGCGCCGCAGCAGCCGGGGCGAGCGCCTCCAGCGCCGTGACACACTCGGCAAAGCTCACCACCAGGCATCGGGCACCGGCGGATTCCAGCCTCTCCCGCGGCTTTGTGAGGTCGCTCTCCGGGTCCCAGAGCCCGACTATGAGGGGAACCTGCTGCGTACGGCTTCGAATACCTCGGCACACGGCGCGCGCAGGCGCCACAGCCTCAGGCGGTAGCGCGGAGACGACCACCGCATCGACGCCGCGGTCCTTATCCGTCAGGGGTACCTGTTCCAGTGCCTCGGCCCGGACCAGACTGGCGTCGATCCCACGCTCCAGAAGGACCAAGGTCAGCAGCTTGGCCACAATCTCATCGGCCCGATCGGCGGCGGGAACACAGAGAACCCAAGGTGGCTGTGCCGCCGTACGGGTGCCCTGCGCCTTGTTGGCCTTGGACTTGCGGCTTTCCAGCGCCTCCAGATGCTCTTCTACCCAGTCGTTCACATGATCGAGGACGACCTTGCGCCGGGCGGGCGTCAATGCGCGCCGATCGTAGTCACTTTCCAGCATGCGCACGGCAGGGACAATCGCCACGTCGGCAGCATGTTGCATGGAACCGCCGGAGCGCAATGTCTCATCCAACAATGTATCTGCATCGTCACGATTGCCGGCAAGCAACCGTTGGTACAGGCGTTGGTGCGGCTCCAGTACCGGCTCATCTCCCAGCAGTACGCGCAAGAACTCCAGTTGCGGAATGTACTTGCTCATGACAGCAACACACACCGTCATCGGAACTGCCAGAATGAGCCCCATGCCGCCCCAGAGCCAGGTCCAGAAAGCCGCGGAAAGCAACAAGGCGACCGAGGAGATGCCGGTATGGTTCGCATACAGCCACGGCTCGAGCACCACGTAGTTGAAGAGCTCCAGGCCAGCGAACAGCGCCATGACCGACAGGGGCCTGGACAGATCGTTCGTCACCGCGAACGACAGCGCAAACGGAATGACCATCGCGGACCAGATGCCCACGTATGGGACGAATCGCAGGACCAGGGCCAGCCCTCCCCACAGGATCGGGTTCGGGACATGCAAAGCCCACAGTCCAACCCCTACAACCAACCCCGTCCAGCTGTTGATCAGCAGTTGCATTGCCAGGTAACGGCTGACTCGCTCGGCCGCGTCGCCGAGGGCTTCCGTCGTCGAGTGGATGTTGCGCTTACCGAGCACCCGGATGAGTCGCTCGCGCAGATCGGGCAGACGCAGCAGCATGAAAGCCACCAGCGTGATCACCACCAGCACCGTGCCAAAGGGCTTGACCAGAGGCCCGACGAAGTCACGCACCATTTCCAGTGGTGTTGGAGAGGGCTCGATGACCTGGACTTTGCGGACCTCAGTGGACGGCGGCGCCGTTGGAGCGACGCGTTGTAGCTCCTTCCCGAGTTGCTCGGCCGCTTTGGTCACGTCCGCCACACCGCCGCGAACAGCACCGCGGATGTGGGTCAGGTTTTCGTGTAGCTGACGTTGGTACCCGGGCAACTCGTGCACCAGGTCATTGATCTGGTTGAAGGCAATATCCGCCAGGTAGCTCACTACGGTGAGCGCGAGCGCCATCGAGAGGATGACGGCCAGGGAGCGTTTGACTCCCCAGGCTTGCAGACGACCAACGAGCGGTGCGAGCAGAAAGGTGAGCAGGATGGCCATCGCAAGCGGAATGAATACCTCCTGCGCCAGACGCAGCACTGCGACGACAATGACGACTGTCAAAAGAACCTGGCGAGTCCCGAATACTTGGCCTGGGCCATTCATGCCCGTAGAGCAGCAGGAATCGTTCCGGTGTCGCGCGCGGGCGTTGGCGTGGGCTCGGAGCGGTGCGCTAGGGCTGAGGGTTTTTGCAATCGGCGGCGCAGCACGTTGCGGTTGGCGGGGCCGGCGCTCAGCGCGACGAGCATCGCGCTTAGCCACGGAGCCTGCAGTCAGCGCGCGCGGCATCGCATTACGCGCGCGGCCTGCGCTCAGCATGACTCGCATTGCGTTAGCCACGGCGCCGGCGCTCAGCGCGGCCGGCATGCGTTAGGCGCGCGGCCTGTGCTCAGCGTGCCCCGGCACCGCGTAACGCCGCGCCAGTCGCCGCGTGCCTCAACAGAGGCTCTTAGCCCGCTAGCTTGTTCGGCAATCCCAATTCGATTTGCTTGAGGCGCTCGATTTCATCGCGCAGCCGGGCCGCCTGCTCGAACTCGAGATTGCGGGCCCTCTTGAACATTTCGGCTTCCAGCTTCTTGATCTGACGCACGATCGCTTCGGGTCGCAGATCGGCCGGTTGCGCGGCGGCCTCGGCGCCCTGCTTACCGCGTTTGCGGCCTGCGGGTGTCGGAGCCGAAGAGCGCGCTCCTTCCATAATGTCGGCAACGGCCTTCTGGATCCCGCGGGGGGTAATGCCGTGCGCTGCGTTGTAATCCAGCTGTTTGCGCCGGCGGCGACTGGTCTCGTCCATCGCCCGTTGCATCGATCCGGTAACCCTGTCCGCGTAGAGAATCGCGCGGCCATTTAGATTGCGAGCGGCGCGGCCGATGGTCTGGATGAGTGAGTTGTCCGATCGCAGGAAACCTTCCTTGTCGGCGTCCAGGATTGCAACCAGGGAGACCTCGGGCATGTCGAGCCCTTCGCGTAGCAGGTTGATACCCACCAGCACGTCAAATTTCCCGAGACGTAGATCCCGGATGATCTCGGTGCGCTCCACCGTCTCTATGTCAGCGTGCAGATAGCGCACCCGCACGTCGTGCTCGTGCAGATAATCGGTGAGGTCCTCGGCCATACGTTTCGTGAGAACCGTGATCAGAACGCGCTCGCCCTTTTCGACGCATTTCCGGATCTCCGACAGGACGTCATCGACCTGGGTGCCCACCGGCCGCACTTCGACTTCGGGGTCAACGAGACCGGTTGGGCGCACCAACTGCTCTACCGTTTGCGCGGTATGGCTGGCTTCGTAGCCGCCAGGCGTGGCGGACACGAAAATCATTTGTGGCGCGATGGATTCCCACTCCTCGAACTTCAAGGGACGGTTGTCGAGTGCCGAGGGCAAACGGAACCCGTACTCTACCAACACTTCCTTGCGCGAGCGGTCGCCGCGATACATGGCGCCGAGCTGCGGAATCGTCTGGTGGCTTTCGTCGATGATGAGCAACGCATTGTTCGGCAGGTAGTCGAACAGGCACGGCGGTGGCTCTCCCGGTGCGCGGCCGGACAAGTAACGCGAGTAGTTCTCGATACCCGCGCAATAGCCGACTTCCTTGATCATCTCCATATCGAACATCGTGCGCTGCTCGAGGCGCTGCGCTTCGAGCAGCTTGCCGGTGTCGCGTAGGTCCTTCAGACGCAGGCGCAGGTCCTCGCGGATCTGGTCGACAGCCCCGATGAGCCGATCCCGTGGCGTTACATAATGAGTACCCGGATAGACGGTAAAGCGCGGAACCTTGCGGGAGATGGCACCCGTCAATGGATCAAACAGCGTAATGGCATCGATCGTCTCGTCGAACAGCTCGACCCGGACGGCCTCGCGCTCCGATTCCGCGGGGAAGATATCGATGACGTCGCCGCGCACGCGATACGTGCCCTGCGTCAGATCCAGCTCGTTGCGCGTGTACTGCATTTCCGCCAGGCGCCGCAGGAGCTTCCTTTGATCCGTACGGTCTCCCCGCACCAGGTGCAGGATCATCGACAAGTAGGCCTGCGGGTCACCCAGGCCGTAGATCGACGAGACGGTGGCGACAATGATCGAGTCGGAGCGCTCGAGCAGCGCCTTGGTCGCTGACAGCCGCATCTGCTCGATGTGCTCGTTTACCGAGGAATCCTTCTCGATATAGGTATCGGAGGATGGCACGTAGGCTTCCGGCTGGTAGTAATCGTAGTACGAGACGAAGTACTCCACCGAGTTGTGGGGAAAAAACTGGCGGAATTCGCCGTAAAGTTGAGCGGCGAGTGTTTTGTTGTGGGCCAGGACCATCGTGGGGCGTTGGACCTGTTGGATTACTTGCGCCACGCTGTAGGTTTTGCCACTGCCCGTCACGCCGAGCAGCGTCTGATGGGCGAGTCCCTCGTTCAAGCCCTCGACGAGCTTCGCGATGGCTTGTGGTTGGTCACCGGCAGGCTCGTAGTCGGCCTCGAGTTTGAATGGGATCTTTTCCATGCTGCTGTTTTCCAATGCCTGCCCTTCCGATGCGTGAGCGATGCGAGATTCGGAGCCGCGGCCGCCGGAGCGGCGACGGGCTGCTTGTGATAAAGGACCCGAAGCTCGCGCTGAACTCGAGCGTGGCGCCTCCGCCACGCTCTTGGTGAGGAGCACCTCAATCCCGTAATATAGCTGCGCCGCTCGACTTCCGGTGCACCACAGGTAATCCCGTGACTCTATCTCTTTCACGACGCGTCCAGCGCGTCAAGCCCTCGCCTACGCTAGCCGTCACCGCCCGCGCCGCCCGCCTCAAAGCGGAGGGTAAGGACGTGATCGGTCTCGGGGCTGGCGAGCCCGATTTCGACACGCCCACGCACATCGCGCAGGCGGGTATCGATGCGATCAAGGGCGGATTCACGCGCTACACGAACGTTGATGGCATCAACGAGCTCAAAGACGCGATCATCCAGAAGTTTGACGTCGACAACGGCATCAAGTACGAGCGCTCGCAGATCTTGGTCTCATCTGGGGCCAAGCAGACGATTTACAACCTTTGCATGGCAGTGCTCGATCCGGGCGACGAGGCCATCATCCCGGCACCCTACTGGGTTTCGTACCCGGATATGGTAATGCTGGCAGACGGTCATCCGGTGACCCCCTTCGCGGGCCCGGCGCAAGGCTACAAGATCACGCCGCGCCAGCTTGCCGCTGCCATCACGCCGAAGACGCGCTTGGTGCTCCTCAACAGTCCATGCAACCCGACCGGCGCCGCCTACACGCGCGCGGAGCTTCGGGCGCTCGGTGAGGTGCTGTTGCAGCATCCGCGCATCATCATCGGCACCGATGATATGTACGAGAAGATCTACTGGGCGCCCGAGCCGTTCTGCAGCCTTTTGACGGCTGTTCCAGAACTATACAACCGCACCGTGACCATCAATGGCGTCTCGAAAGCCTACGCCATGACCGGCTGGCGGATTGGTTATTGTGGCGGTCCGAAAGAAATCATCACCGCCATGGGGACGATCCAGGGTCAGTCGACCTCGAACGCCTCGAGCATCTCGCAGAAGGCGGCGGCGGTCGCACTCTCCAGCGATCAATCGTGCGTGGCGAAGATGAACGAATCCTTCAAGGCCCGACATGACTTCGTGGTACAGGGACTCAACTCGCTGCCGGGTGTGAGCTGCCTTCCTGGTGCTGGAACGTTCTACGCTTTCGCCGATGTTTCGAAGGCGATCGTCTCAATGGGCTGCCGCGAGGATGGCGAGTTCGCGGAGCTGCTGTTGAATGAAGGTGGCGTTGCCGTGGTGCCGGGCGGTGGCTTTGGAGCGCCGGGGCACATTCGGATCTCGTTCGCCACCAGCATGCAGAATCTCGAGAAGGCGATCGAGCGTATGGGGCGTGTGCTTTCCGGGCAAGCCGTAGCCAAGAGCGCTTAAACGCAAGGAAGACACAGACGTCAGGCGCTGCGCTGCACGGAAGTGCTGGTGCGCAGCGCCTCTCGCTTCGCGCGGCGATCAGAAAGCGCAGTCGCTTTGTTGACGACAGGCGCACACTACCCTCGAGGTCAGCGAGACCGGTTACGCACGCGCGTGCGAAGACCTGCCCCGGCTGGCGTTGGTGTTTGGAATTGGTATTGGCCGCCGCCGCTTGGTCGACTTAGGCAGCCGCGATAGCTTCTTGTGCGGAGCGTTTTGCGGTTGTCAGCAGGCCCCGTTGCTCCAGCACCTGACGCATCGTGCCGAAGCGGAAATCCCCAAGCACCCGGCGCAGGCGTGCTTCGCAGCGATGAAGGTTCGTGTAATGTCGGAATCGCGAGAACGCTCCGACTTTCACCCGCGGCTGCTCCGGATCAACTTCCCACGGATGCAGATAGAACGTAAACGGCCGGCCAGACTTTTCGTTGATCTGCTTCAGGCCGGCCCGCGTGACCCAGTACGGCAGGATGCGGAAATAACCGCCACCTGACACCGGCACCTGCACACCAAAGAACGTGGCAGCCGACATCGGGAACTCAACCAACGTGCGCTGTGAGGGCGCGGTGATCCGATTGGGCTCAGGCGCAGCGCCGGGAATCCCATAGCGGTCGTGACGAATGGGGAACACGGAAGAGTCGTACTCGAAACCCGCATCGATGAGCACATCGAGCGCCCACAGGGACTGTTGAGTGATGGAAAAGCTCGCCGCGCGATAGCCCGTCACGCCTTTGCCGATCAAGTCCTCGAGGAAATGCTTCGCGCGCAAGGTCTCCTCGCGGAAGACTTCCTGCGTCTGCGTATAGATGAGCTGGTGCGAAAAACCATGGCACGCGATCTCGTGCCCGGCATTGGCGATCTGCTTTACCAGCTGGGGAGACTTCTCCGCGACCCACCCTAAGATAAAGAACGTGCCCCGGACCTTCTTCTCCTGGCACAGCTGGAGAATGACCTCGGTATTGCGCTCGACCCGGTATTCACGCGTCGGCCAGCTCTCACGGGAGATGGCGGGCGCCAAAGCGGCCACCTGGAAATAGTCCTCCACGTCCACCGAAAAGGCGTTCAGGAAGGCGGTCGCGGTGGGCTCTCGGGGTGTGCTGGATATCATGGAGCGCCAATTGTGCCATTGCGGGGCGCGCCGCCGGCGGAATTTGTCGTGCTCCGGTGGCGGGGTCACATTCCGGCACCCACCCCGGCCACCCGCTTGCTTTGCCCACCGTGCCCTTAACCGCATGAAAAATCACGACGCATATTCCTTGACGATCCCAGCGCGGTGCCCGAGAATTCGCGCCCTTCGATGGGTGACCACCCTAGCTTCCCCGGTAGCTCAGCGGTAGAGCGTCGGACTGTTAATCCGTTGGTCGTTGGTTCGATTCCAACCCGGGGAGCCATTATAAATCAGCTAGTTACGCTAGCTGGCCCGCCTCGGTACCCTCACCCAATTTCCCGTTTCGCTGCAGTATGGTTGCAGTAGCGCGCTGGTCTGCGCGAAGCAGCTTTGCCGCAGCTTTTTGTCGTCCCTTGAAGCGCCCCACAAGGCGCCGCCCGCCCGGGCGTCAACACGGAGCGAGCGGCTAACCTCAACCACGTACTACTGAGGTACACGGCTATGGGTTCTTCAGGCTCGCGAAATTCTACCTGCGCCAAGAGCGCACGCTCTCATCGATCCGCCTCCCCGCCCGCCCCTGCCACCGTAAGCAGCACCTGCTTCACCCGCGGACACTCGCGCCCGTGGGTCGCGCCGTTGCAAGGGAGGACCGGCTATGAATGTCGAACGCTCCGTTCGTCGATCTGCCCCGCTGTTCCACGACAGCGAGCAGCAGGCGGCCAAGATGCGCAAACGTCTGGAGGAGGTCTTCAGAAACCTTTCGCTGGCCCCCGACGTCGTGGGCGTTTGCATCGAGCTTAGCGAACGCAACTCCGGAGACTTCAACACCTAAAGGGCGCACGTCCTACCGCGGTGTGCCGCCCACAAGCTGCACTTTCAGATGGAGGTTCTGACCAAAGTCATCGAGCGCCTCGGCGGCACCACGACTTTCAGCAATGAGTGATGCAACACTCCAGGAGATGTTAGAATTACGCAAAAGGCGGCCAGCCGCAGGAAGAAATTAGCTTGTTGCGCCATTAGCGCTGATTGCCTGGCTCACAATAATCGCTGGAGCAATTCTCACCAACTGGGTTCTCTGGTGTCCGCTCTGTGAGCGAAACGTCATTCGCGGCGCAGGCGAATATTGCCCAGAGTGTGGCTCCCGCTCGATGAAGCGTGAACATTGGTGGGAACCCCGCACCTGCTCGAGCTGCGGGTGCGCGTTGCGCTTTCGTGGGCGTGGCAGCAAAAGACTGTTCAAAGTGCGCTACTGCGGCCACTGCGGCTGTCGCCTGCATGAG
>Ga0068855_100004747_pt1 | contig 16594 bp, 14 predicted proteins | sample KBSCornC52_FD_66592 | JGI IMG/M metagenome (GOLD analysis project Ga0068855, IMG submission 66592) | Corn rhizosphere microbial communities from Kellogg Biological Station, Michigan, USA - KBS Corn C5-2 | ecosystem: Host-associated > Plants > Roots > Rhizosphere > Soil ...
CAAACCGATTATGCTACGGTTCATTTCACCTATATACCGCCCGATAATGTTCCTTTACAGGGAAAGGATCTGTTCCTGATCGGTGAGATGAATAATTATAATCTCGATGATAGCGCTAAAATGGTTTATAATAATGAAACTCGCGTATATGAAAGAACGCTTTTTCTGAAACAGGGCTATTATAATTATAATTATGTAACCATCGATCAAAGCGATCCCAAAAGAGCGGCTGTTTACGATTTTACCGAAGGTAATCATGGCGATACCGAAAATGATTACATGATCCTTGTGTACTATCGTTCTTTATCGGGCCGCGCCGATGAACTGGTAGGTGTTGCGCATGTAAATTCACTTACAGGGCGGCAGGGGATCGGTCAATAGACAATGGGCAATAAGCAATTAACAAAAGTTGTTCTGTATAATAATATTCTTTTTGCATTTATAACTTTTTAAAAAATTGTCTATTGCTAATTGCTAATTGCCTATTGTTCACTACATTTGCACCGGCAGGTCTTACACGACCAGCTCCTGCTGAACCCCCCCAGGGCCGGAAGGCAGCAAGGGTAGGTGGTTGAGCGGTGCGATGTAAATCGCCTGCCTTTTTTCTTTTAATTTGAATATTCTGAATTCAAATTACAGGCTACATTCAACTTTTTTCGGCTGCTACAGGTTATAGAATTAACTACTGACTCACCCATACTTCGCTAAAGCATATTAAAAGGAAGTCGTAAATTTGCAATCATAAATTTGAATAATCATGAAGTTTTTTATTGATACAGCGAATCTTGCCCAGATTAAAGAAGCCCATGACCTCGGAATTCTGGATGGTGTTACAACCAATCCTTCTCTTATGGCCAAAGAAGGCGTGAAAGGCGAAGATGCTGTAAATAAGCATTACCTTACTATTTGTGAACTGGTTGACGGTGGTGATGTAAGTGCCGAAGTGTTGTCAACCTCACTCAATGACATTATTGAAGAAGGAAAAAAGCTGGCAGCTATTCACCCCAACATTGTGGTGAAAGTGCCCATGATAAAAGATGGTGTAAAAGCATTGAAATGGTTTTCTGACAACGGTATCAAAACCAACTGTACACTGGTTTTCTCTGCAGGTCAGGCTATTCTTGCTGCCAAAGCAGGCGCCAATTATGTTTCTCCTTTTATTGGCCGTATCGACGACAGCAACTGGGATGGCGTTGAATTAATTGCACAAATTGCTCAGATCTACACTGTACAGGGATATAAAACAGAGATCCTTGCTGCATCAATCCGCAGCGCTTTACATATTGTAAAATGTGCTGAAGCTGGTGCAGATGTGATTACATCACCGCTGGAATCCATTCTGGGCCTGTTGAAACACCCGTTAACTGATATCGGACTGGCCAAGTTCCTGGAAGATGCGAAAAAAATGCGTGCTGAATTAGCTACCGCTAAATAATTCATAAGGCACTATAAAATATAAGGCACAAGGATTCAATGCTATTGGACCCTTGTGCCTTTTTTATTTGAATGAGGCTCGCTTTTAATCTAATGTTGTCTATGTACCTCTGTTGCGTCTTCTTCGCGAAGAAGGCGAATTCATAATTTCATCAACTGTTTTCAGTCGCTCCGTTATTTCTACCTTTTTGATATAAATAGTGACTTCCCTCCAGATCGACGGATTGCTTTTCAATACCGCTTTCACGGTTACCTTTTCGCCTTTAAAAGCAGTATCAAGCACCAGACTGTTTCCTTCGAACCGTCCGCCGGAAGTAGTAAAAGTAATTTCTTTATTAGTAAGCGGCAGCCAGTGGCCGTCTGAATATTTAGCATCTACGTTGATGTAATTGTAGGTGCCTTTTTTCAAACTATCGGTGTACAGATCGAAATATATGCTGTCTACCTGCTGGGCGCGCGCGGCCATACTGCAACCGGCAATAAAAACAAGTAATAGAAATTGTTTCATCAGATTGATATTCAAAAACGGTCATATTCACAGACCTGGTATTAAGACTCCCAAATCTTTGCACGGTTTGTATGGCAATATGTTAAAATCCGGTCCTAAGCGTCCTGAGCGTACCCGAAGGATCGAAGGATCAAAGCGCTAATCAACGGGCACCAGAGTAAACACCTCGGTGTAATGCCGCACTACCGGGTCGTACCGTACCATCATATCCTGGGCAACCTGAGGCACCACGGCTATATCGGCATTGCCGCCCGCAAATTCCTGAATGGCCTCTATATTTTCCCATTCTGTTACAACCAAAAACTCTACACCATCGGTTACCTCGCGTTGCAGGATGCTGCCGTTTACAAAACCTTTTATGTTCGACAGCTTTTTGAAGGTATCCTGCCGAAGGTGAGCGATGTAGTCATTTACACGTTCGGGCTTTACAACCCCTGTCCAGTTTCTGCTGATCATAATATATGGTATTGATTGTTATCAGGTTTTATTAACATGTATAAATACTGGTGTAGCAAAATTTGAACCTGTCCGAAAACCGCCACAATCAACGGTGTTCTTAACAAGTTAAAGAAGAAATGCCAATGGGCAATAAACCAGGCGAAGGAAGAAGTCCACACCGGACGCGATACAAAGGCAATCTTTATCACCTGTTTTGCAACTGTTTGATTATTAGTAACAAATGAGCGAAATCGAAACCGGAACGATCACTTTTTTGGGGGCGGCCCGGGCCGTAAACTAACACTTTATTCCCAGCCATTTTCCCCAAAAGTGTACAACTTTTAATTTGTATAAGCCCTTCCGGCACTATTTTGTATCGCTATTCATATATTTGTCGTTTCCATAAAAAATAGATCAAGTGCGTTTAAAGAGCCTAGAAATCAAAGGATTCAAGAGTTTTGCCGACAAAACCGTACTCCACTTCGATGAGGGCATCACCGGTGTGATCGGACCCAATGGTTGTGGTAAAAGTAATATTATCGATAGCATCCGCTGGGTTATCGGGGAGCAAAAGATCAGCCACCTTCGTAGTGAAAATCTCGAAAGTCTCGTTTTCAACGGGTCAAAAACCCGTTCTGCAAGCGGACTGGCAGAGGTTAGTCTCACTTTCGAGAACACCCGCAATCTTTTACCTACCGAATTCAGCACTATAACAGTTACCCGCAAATTCTACAAAAGCGGGGAAAGTGAATATCGGCTTAACGACGTGCAGTGCAGGTTGAAAGATATCCAGAACCTTTTCATGGATACCGGGGTGAGTACCGACAGCTATGCCATTATTGAACTGGGTATGGTTGACGAGATCATTAAAGACAAGGAAAACAGCCGCCGCCGTATGTTGGAGCAGGCTGCCGGCATTACCATCTACAAAACCCGTAAAAAAGAGGCCAAACAAAAACTCGATGCCACCGAACAGGACCTGGCGCGTATTGAAGACCTGCTTTTCGAGATCAACAACCAGTTGAAAACACTCGAAAACCAGGCAAAAAAGGCTGAAAAATATTACGAAATAAAGAAGGAGTATCGTGAACTGAGCATCGAACTGGCCAAGGCGGCCCTCGAAGGCTTTAACCTCACTTACCGCGATCTCAACACGCAATCTGAAACAGAAACCGATAAAAAGGTAAAACTGGACGCCGAGATTGCGAATGAAGAAGCCATCATCGAGCAGGAAAAAGTAGGGTTTATTGAAAAAGAACGCGCTCTGCAAAGCATGCAGCACGAGTTCAATGACCTGGTACAAACCCTGCGTACCAAAGAAAATGAAAAGAACCTGGCTTCGCAGCGCCTGAACTTTTTAAAAGAACGCGAAAGCAACCTGCAGGAGTTTTTAAATAAAAGCGAAGGACAATTAAAAGGTCTGGAAGAAAGCATTGAATTCACCCGTATACAGGTAGGCGAAGAACAGAATAAACTGGAAGGTTTGGAACAACAGGTTGAAGAGCATAAAGAAGCCGTAGACACACAACGCGCCGTTTTCGATGAAAAACGCGTACATGTTGACCGTTTGCGCGCCGAAAACCTGAGTCTGCAACGTAGCCAGTTTGAAGCAGAGAAAAAAGTAGCGGTAGCTGATACATCTATCCAAAACGTACAGAAAGCAATTAACCAGATAGAAGAGGAACGTGAAGTACGTTACAGCCAGTTAAAGCAACTGGAAGAAGAGAAGATGGTGAAGGAGCAGGATCTGGAAAAACGCCAGCGTGATCTGCGGATGTTACAGGAGCAGCACGAAAGAACCAAAGAACAGATCTTACAAACGCAGGGCGAACTGGAAGTGCTACGCCAGCAGCTAGCCGAAGAAAGCAGAAAACTCGACGCTAAAAAGAACGAACGCGATCTGTTGAAAAGCCTTATCGACTCTATGGAAGGCTATCCTGAAAGTGTGAAGTTCCTGCATAATAATCAGGGCTGGAACCATACCGCCCCCATTTTATCGGATATAATTTATGTAAAGGAAGATTTCCGCGCTGCGGTTGAAAACGTGCTGGAACCTTACCTGAACTATTATGTGGTAAATAACCTGCAGGAAGGTATGCAGGCTGTTCATCTGCTTGATCAAAATAAAAAAGGGAAGGCCAATTTCTTCCTGCTTGATAAATTAAACGAAGGTGCAGCTACTTCAAACGGTCATGCGCCATCGGGAACCATTCCGGCCATGGATGTAATTGAGGTAGATGCTCAATACCGCCAGTTGGCAGAATATCTGCTGGGTAATGTATTCATTGCAGAAAGCGAAGATGCACTGGCCAATTCAAATGGTTCTGTAGTACTTGAAAAAACCGGTAAGTATGTAAAAGGAAAATATTCACTCACCGGTGGCAGTGTTGGTTTATTTGAAGGTAAAAAGATCGGTCGTGCCAAGAACCTCGAAAAACTGCACGAGGAAATTTTAGCCCAGGAGGGCATTGTGCAGGGTTTGAAAGATGCCATTCAGCAGAAACACAACGAAGTAATTGCCTATAACGAGCAGCTGAAAGAAACCGCCATCAAAGCGGCGCAGGAAGATATCAATATGCTTACCAACCAGGTATTTTCTCTGGAAAATAAAATGGAAAACCTGCATGGTTCGCAAAGCTCATCACAAAACAGGCTCGAAGACCTGCAGATGAACCTGGAAGAAACATCTTCTTCTATTGCAGGCACCCGCCAGCAGTGGATGGAGCTGGTAAATCAGCTGAAAGACCTGGGCGAGCAATTGAAAAGTGTGGAAGACGAATATAAATCTGCCGAAGCAGCGTACAGCAATGCACAGGCTGTGTTCAATGAATATAATCTGCAACTGACCCGTCAAACCAGTAAGATCAATGCGCTTACACAGGAATTGCAGTTCAAGAGCAAGCAACTGGTTGACCTGCGTAATCAGGTTGAAGCCAATGTATCGCAGTTAAAACAAACTCTGGAAAATATTACGGAGAGCGAAGAGCAACTGTCTAACGCCGAAAACGGACTGGTAGGCATGATGCGTAAGAAGGAAGAAGAAGAAAGAAAATTGAACGAAGCCGATCAGGCTTACTATAACATGCGCAATGCGCTGGGTGAAAAGGAAAGTGAGCTGCGCCATAAAGTGAAAGAAAGAGAAATGACCGAGCACTTGCTGTCTGAAATAAAAGACAGACTGAATGAGCTGAAGCTCCAGCTGGCTGGTATGAAAGAACGTTTGAATGTAGAGTTTAAAATTAATCTCGACGATATTATTGATCAGCCGCGTACGGGTGAGGTGCCGGTAGAAGAATTACAGGAAAAGAGCGACCGCATGAAAAAGCGGCTCGAAAACCTGGGTGAAGTAAACCCTACCGCTATTGAGGCTTTTCAGGAAATGAAAAAGCGGTATGAGTTCATTCTGGAACAAAAGAACGACCTCGTTACTGCTAAAGACAGCCTGTTGCTGACTATTCAGGAGGTGGAAGCTACTGCCAACCAGCAGTTCCTCGATACTTTTAACCGGGTGCGCGAAAACTTCCAGAAAGTATTTAAGGCTCTGTTCACCGAAGATGACTCGGCCGATATGATCCTGGAAAATCCCGAAAATCTGGCCGAAACCAGCATCGATATTGTAGCCAAGCCCAAAGGCAAACGCCCTTCCTCGATCACGCAGTTAAGTGGTGGTGAAAAAACACTAACCGCTACGGCCCTGTTATTTGCGATTTATTTGATTAAGCCTGCTCCGTTCTGTATTCTCGATGAGGTGGATGCGCCGCTCGACGACGCTAACGTGGGCAAGTTTACCCAAATGATCCGTAAGTTCAGCACGGAAAGCCAGTTCATTATCGTTACTCACAACAAACAAACCATGAGTTCGGTAGACGTAATTTATGGGGTTACCATGCAGGAGCCCGGCGTAAGTAAACTGGTGCCGGTTGACTTCAGAAATCTGGCGAATTAAATTAGTCCTTCGCTTCGCTCAGGACGAAAAGATAGTAACGCAAAGGGCGCAAAGAATACGCAAAGAGCGCAGAGGATAGATTATCTCTGCGCTCTTTGTATTTTTACTTTTGTGTTTTCTTCTTTGCGTCCTTTGCGTCTTCTTAGCGTTCTTTGCGATGCTTCTGCCTACCCTCTGGTTTTACACGCTCATCAGCCAAAACTGCACGCTTTTGGGCTAAAACTGCGCGTTTACAAATCTGCAGGGTGGGTTGTTGTATTTACTTTTAATTTTGCCGGTCTTACAGCAACTCTCCATAGCCATGAACTTAAATTGCTGTAATAAATTAGAAAAGTCCCGCCAAAGGTGGGATTTTTTCATTTCCCAAGTTGCAACTTCGAAATTTTCAAATTTTCAAATTGCCACGGTACATTTGCCCTTCAATTATGAGAACTATCCTTTTACTGTTTTGCTCCAATGTATTTATGACCATTGCCTGGTACTGGCACCTGAAACAGCATAACCTGCCTTTATGGAAAGCCATTCTGCTCAGCTGGGGTATTGCGTTATTTGAATATTGCCTGGCGGTACCGGCCAATCGCTGGGGATTTAGTAATGGTTTTAATGGCTTTCAACTGAAAATGACGCAAGAAGTGATCACTCTGGTGGTTTTTACCGCTTTTGCAATGTTGTATCTGCGCGAACCTTTCCATTGGCGCTACCTGTTGAGCTTTATTTGCTTACTGGGCGCCGTTTATTTTATGTTTAAAAAATAAAACTGTGGGCAAATTTGAAAATGTAAGTCGCGCAAAGGCATTACGACATTTGCATATTTGCAAATTTTCACATTAAGAGTTTTGCTATTCTCCCATTGCTTCCTGCCAGAAAAACGCTTTTTCCCTTTTTCGCTTTGCAGCACACATGAAACCCGTCGCGGGTGATAAGGCGCCAGTTCATACCGCCATCGGTAGAAAGATCTACGCCTGAAGTGCCACAGCACAATAGTTTTTTATTGCTGAGGTAGATTATGCAGCTGCGGTAACCGTGGGGCGGGGTAGCGGGATGGATCCAGGTATGCCCGTCGTCGTGGGTGATCAAACAATTCTGTGTTGTGTCCTGGTCGTGTTTGAAATCGCCCCCTACAATGATAAAATTGTCGCCCACTTTAGGTCCGTTATGGCGAACTGCAATGGAGTTGGCGCCGGTACTTTCCTGTCCTTGTATAATGGGAAGCGGGCGACCACCTGCATCATCATGTAAACGGCTTGCCGTGCCGCCGCTTACAAATAAAAAATCTTTATTGCGAAAGTAATGAACATTCGTGCCGCTGCTGGCAAAACAACCTTCGCCGGGGATCGCTTTTGACTGCATCACAGAAGGGGTTTTGCGCCAGCTGTTGCCACTGTTGATGGTTTTGGCTATAAAGAACTTTGAGTCTATAGGATCGCCTACCACAATGCCGTGTTTCGCGTCATAAAAATCCATCGCATCGAGAAACATGCCTTTGGTAGAATCGGTGAATACAATTTTCCAATTTGCGCCCCCGTCAGTAGTTTTTAAGATCATGGCCGGTTCGGCAATTCCCATAATAATGGCTGTTTGCGCATTAAAAGCTTCTATATCCCTGAAATCGGTTTTTTCAAAACCTGGTACTGTTATCCATTGCCAGGTTTTTCCGGCGTCCAGGGAGCGCCCTACAGAGCCGTTGGTGCCGCTTACCCAAATGATGTTATCATTTACCACGCTCATGCCGCGAATAGAAACTTTTGTACCACTGGTAAGCAGTTCAATAGTTTGTGCCGTACCGGAGATATGTAAACTGAAAAAAATGACAAACAGCAGGGTAAAGCGGGCGAGCATGGGCTGATTAGTTTTGATATGGGTTGTAAGTTAAACATTGAGCACTGAAAACAAAAAACCCTTGCTGTGAAACAGCAAGGGTTATAATTATTTCAGTCGACCTACCAAATGTAAACTGTTTTCAATGGTATCGGATTTTTTTCAGAGATAAAACACGTTTTTGGTGACGGGTTTTCAGGATATCGACTGGGTTTTCCAGGAACAATGGATCGGATTTTTGATACGGTTATTGGATTTCAAGTTTTCAGGATACGATCTACTCTTTTAGTTATTGCAATTTCGGATAAAGCTTACTGGTTAATTTTTGAACTAAAGGCGATTTCATTTGATATTGGATACCGGATATTGGATTTTGAAACCTCTTATGAACTTCTACCAGTGAATTCTGAATCAGTAAATCAAAAATATATGTTAAACCTATACATTCATAGAGCAAATATGCCCGATTTATAACCTTCAGTTATTACGTTGGGTATCGGTGAATCAACATCGGCAACGAGGAAATAACCAGTTTGTGGTATAGTAGATTTACTAGACTTTAGCCCAAATAAGGGGTAAAAAGCCGTAAAATGGCTTAAAAACAGCCGATCCAGGGGGTTGGAAATACCACTAACCGGTTATAAAACGGGTATTTTCACCTTGAGATGAGGTAATCCCTAAACTACGTGACCAGGATGTGTTAATATCGGTTGTTGAATGCTGATATAACCATGTGGTTTAAACGATACCAGTTGCACTAAAAACAAGTATAAATACAATATGTTCTACTTAATTGCCGGGGCAATTTCTCTTATGCAAACGGTTGTGTAATTTTTATTTTTTTACATCGTATTTTATGCAGGTTTTTGCAAAAGTACAATTACTGAAAAACGTGCAGGGAGCAATATTTTGCGTCTTTTTAGCGATTTTAGTGCGTAATCCAGTTAATATTTGAAGTAATACAGTTAATATTTGAAAAGTTTATTTTACCAGATCGTATCTTATGTGGCTGTGGGATCGTATTTCATACCCATACTTATTGTTATAGGTAAAAAGCTTTGGTCACAGATTCCTTTCAGGTTATTTGCCTTATACTGGCTTATCAGCGGACTTGTGAACGTGGTAGAGTTCTTTCCCCTTTCAAAAAGGGCGGTCGAGCTGTTTACCGTAATCTATAATATGCTTGATATGCCAATGGTGCTGGGTGTATTTTACTTTGCCACCTGCTCCGCAACTATTAAAAAATTCATCAGAATAACCGGGCCGGGTTTCCTGGCAGCAGAATTTACCAATTGCCTGATCCGCGGGTTTAACTACGACGCGCTAAAATACCTGCTGGGGGCGGGAATTGTAATAGTATTGAGTGTTATTGTGTGGGAAATCATTTGCAGGCTGCAAAAGATCAAACATACCGGTCAGGAAAAGGGCCTGCTGCTGATCTATGCTGCTATGTTATTTGAATACGGGACCTACGTGGTGATCTATATCTTCGATTACTTTCTTCCGGGGGCTTCCTCTACTACAGATAATTTCCTGGTGTATTACTTATCTTCTTTTGTGGCGCTTGCGGTGGCTGTGTGCGGGTTTTTAACTAAGGGTATAAACACGCCTGCTGTTAAAGAAAGGTTCGAAACCGAAGCTGCTTATATTCCTGATCTCTGGTTAACAGAAGAATTTGAATAACGGCAGACGGCAATCGGCAGTCGTGAATCGGCAATAGCGATTCCTGTTTAATCAGTGATTAAAAATTTCAGCAACCATTGCCGACTGCCGATTGCCGACTCACGGTTACAGGTTAATAATTGCGTATGCTGTTTCGCTCACATATGGTCCGCCGGGATAGTGTGCGGTATAGTCGAGGTTGATCCAGTACTGACCATTTTGCTCATGGTAATACATGTTATCGATGGTTTCATTACCGAACAAATGGATCACCGCCTGCTGCATCAGTTCGAACTGCTTTTCATCGCCGCAATACAGCTCAGGATACAGATGTCCGTCGGTTAAGATCATACGGCAGCGGGCGCCGATCGATTTCATGCACGAAGCCATTAGAATAGAGTGATCGTCGCAATCGCCTCCCAGTCCGTTAAGGATCGTTTCGCGGGCTGTAGCAAAATATTCATCTCTTTCTGAATCGGAAACATATTTGAAGTGGCCATTAACATATTTGAATAATGATAATAGCCGTACGAGTGAGCCGTATTTGGGATAATATTCGTCGAAATTCTCCAGCGAGTGCTGAACTGAAAAATTGCGCACCACCGAATCGGTGGCAATTACTTTCGACTGAAGTTGTTTTACTGTTTTGGTAAGCGGGCCGTCAAAGAAAGTAGGGCGCAATACCAGGTCGATTTCTTTTTGCTCTTTATTTCCCCAGTTATTTTGCACCATCGTTTTGTAATCCCTGATCATATTACCGAAACCATATCCGTTGGTAAGCTGGTTGTAAATTAAAACAAGTATCAGCAGACCAACCGCCGGTAACAGCAGGAACCGGAAAAGCCGGAGCGTAAGCCACGTGAGAACGGCAGCAAGAATAATGGAAACAGTTAAGTCAAGGTTCCAGTTGCCGATCACCAACGGCGGAATATACCGGTTGATAAGCGGCGCCAGAGGAATTACTGCCAGTATACTGATTATTACCAGCAGCACCTTTCGGGTTTGGCTATATTTATCCTGGACTTGGGTCATATCGCACTAGTTTACAGACAACGCAAAATCATGCCTTTTTTTTATATGGCAAGTGTTAAAGCTTCTGTATTTTAATCAGTAAAGAATTTACCTGATAGCGCAGTAAAACATTATATGGAGGATATCAGGCCTTTATGAGCAGCTTGCCGGAAATTGAATCCCCCTCAGGCATACAATAATGGGCAGCGGCTTAAGCAAATCTACTAAAAACAGGCCAATTTGAAAATGACCAAATGTGAAATGTGCAAATATGAAAAAAGAAATGTGCAAATCAGCCGATGTGCCAAGTCATTTGCACATTTGCTAATTTGCACATTTACTAACTAATTCGTTATTCGTCGTCCTCTTCCTCATAATAAGCATCCTGACTGTCGTTGTAAACTGCTTCCCACTCTTTTACTTTGTCGTCGCTCAGCAGTTCCAGGATGTCGAAAATAGGATCCGTTTTCTTTTTCCACTGTAGTACCGGCATATCTTCATATTGTGTGACATACAGGCACTGATCTGTTTCCACCGTTATTTTAATAAGCGTTACAGGTTCGTCTTCTTTTTCCTGTATCAGATAATAACAGCCGGGCTCTAATAATGCATACGAATACATACTAATATCCTCCACCTTTTTTAATGTTTCAAAAAAGAAGAATCAACAGGTAGCAATCCGAACTTAATGGGTAGTGTACGTTTTCTCGATCTCAGAATTTAATGGGTACGTTGTGTAGTATAATGGGATGTGTAAGTAAAGTTTTTCGATAGGCGTACCTCCCAAAATTAGGACAAATAATGACAATGGCCATATTCCCTGTCGTCCGCGGCAGGAATTTAAAAAATATTCAAAATTGACTATTGAAAATCAATTGATTGAGCGTTTTCCCGTCAGCACCCGGGATTATTTAATTGAGGAAATTTAATTTTTCCAGATTTTGTTCACAACCTGGGTAAAGGGTGGCCCACCCTTTACCATTCAGGCTGCATAAGTTCGAAAATCCGCGGAATTCAACCCTTGGGTCATGCCGCCCGTTGCCGTGCTTTTACGCGCATCAACTGAATACCCCTTATTTTTTGGTTTTTAACCGTATGAACAGATAGTTGCAAACGGCGGGCTATCTGGCGGTTACTGAGCCCGCCAACATAGCTCATTAACACAATTTTCCGGCACTGAAGGGGTAAAACCTCCAGCATCGAATATATTTCGTGCAGTACCTCGGTACGGGTGATCCGGTTCAGTACAAAATCTTCAAAATCGTCTGTAAGCAAACAAAGTGTTTCTTTTGCCCGGGCCCGGTGGCGTGCCTGTAACAGATAGTTTAAACACGCATTGCGGGTACTGATATACAGAAATGTTCTTACGGCCAGCGGTGAGTTGAAGTCTTTTTGTTTTTGCCAGTATTTGAGAAATATCTCCGTTACAATATCTTCGGCGGCCAATACATCGGGCAATAATTTCCGGGCAAAAAATACCAGGGGATTATAAAAGCGTTTAAAGTTCGTGGCAAATGTGCCGGGTCCATCTTCATGTGCCGGATGAACGACGTTACAGGATTTTGATTTGTGCATACAAAAGGTTTACTGGTTATTGTGAAGCGCGCAGACTGTTCATCGTTGGGAAAAATGCATAACAGGAATCCACCTGATTAATACCGTTATGTTCAGGAAACCCGATAGCTATCGGGAGATTATGCGGGTATTACAGGTAAAAGCTATAAAAATGCGGTTACAGGGGATCGCATTTTCATGGCTTTGCCATTAAGTGTGTTATTAATAATGCTATCAAAGCATCGGGAAACAAAGATAGGTAAAAAGTGTAATGTGGGGCTACTGTCCCACGATATTTAGACGATTTTCGGGGATATTACCCCGTTTTTTAAAACGGTATAATGGCTCAGGGGCAGGACAAGGAAATATTAAAAAAAATCGGCGATAATTTGAAAAAGATCAGAACAAGCAAAGGTCTGAGTCTTCGCTCCTTGTCACATAGATGCTCAATTGATTTCAGCGATATAGGAAAAATTGAACGTGGCGAAAACAACGCCACTGTGCTAACGCTGAACCAGCTCGCCGAAGCCCTGGAAATACCGTTATGTGAATTGTTCAGGTTTGAACCGGATATTAAAGAGTGAGCCATCCCTGGTCTTTAGCTTGATACCCACTGAGCAATTAAGGTAACTTACCCGGTGTAACGTTGAAGTATGAGCTGAACAATTGTTTTTCGTGATGCGAAAGCCAGCATATCCTTCTCTTCAATTATTTCTACCAGGCTTGCTAATTCCTCATCGTGTACCGAATATCTGATCCAGTTAGAATAATCTTTTCTTTTCAAATGAAACAACCAGGTTTCTTCATCTACACCCTGTGCCATTTGGGTAAAGATCATCAGGTTATAGGCTTTTAAATTCAGCTTGCCTTCGGGCCCCCGAAAATAAAAACTGTTATAATCCATATCTCCGGTGGCGTATTTCTTCTTATGCCTTTGTAAAAGATGAATGGGAATACCGGTTTTTATAAGGAACGGTGAAGTACCTGCTTCGGCTTCCCAGACCCAGGCATGGCCTTTTTGCAGTGGCGTTACTGTGTTTTGAGTAAATGTAAGTCCGGTCAGCCTGCCGAATTCGTGAACAGCTTTATCGGCATCATCGCCCATAGAAATTAAGATCGAGGTTCTATTCAAAATAGTTTCATTCATTACCTGGGGCGTTGTGGTTATGAACAGGAAATTTCTGAAATCACCGGGCAGGTCGTAGAAGGAGGGCGCTGCAGGCGCCGGCAGCATATGATGTGCTTCATCGCCAATGATCCAATGCGGATGACCCGTTTCTTTGCGCATTTGCGTGAGCGCGGATAGCAAGCTGTTAAAAAAACGTGGTCTGTCTTCAAGCGGGATAGCCAGAATGCAAACCACAACACTATGCGCAGGATGCTGTAACAGCGCAATAACTTCTTCCACAACAGGCGCATGAATACTGTCGCCGATCTTAATAACACCGGGAAGATCTACATAATCTCCTTCGGGATCAACCAGACAGAACTGATAATTTTTTTCAATTAGTTTTTCCAGCACAAAAGTGGTCATAGTGGTTTTACCGCTTTTAGTGGTACCTGAAAGCAGAATACCGGGGCCGTACGGGCTGATCCCATATTCCTCTCCGTTTGCCTGCTGACCGAGACGTAAAAAATGCCTGGTTAAAACAGTATCCAGTTCCGACAGATCATTTTCGAGTAACCGGCTCATTAATTGAGTAACGCCTTTGCCATGCGGATAACTCGTGACCCAGTCGGCCATTTTTTGAACAGCAGGTAAAGCATTTGAAACTGCAACAGCGCATTCTGCCGCCTGCAGCATGGCGCCGTCATTTTCAGCGTCACCAACAGCTACCACATTATGCAGTGAAATATTTAATTCTTTTAATGATTCCTTTAAGCCTCTGGCTTTGTTAATGCCTGTTGGCAGGATCATTACAGCGCCCTTATTAAAGATCACCTGAAGCTCAAGCCCTGAGTTTTTAATTGTTTCCAATACGGTTGTATGATGCGGTTCCCATGTGGCAACGATCACTTTTCCTACTGAAAGAGGAGCAACACCACGGCGGCGCAATTCTTCAATAAAAGAAGGCGGGGGCAATTCGCCTAATAATCTTTCTTCTTTTGTAGCGGGATTATATAACAAGGCGCCGTTTTCGGCAACAATTCTGTCGAACAGCACATGCTCAGGAAAAACTGTTTTCAATTCTTCCAGTTCGCGACCGCTTACCAGTATTAATTTTCGGGTAGATGCTTTAAAACGGTACAACGCATCAATAACACACTGATCTACTTTTCCGTGAGTAGCCAATGTTCCGTCGTAATCTGCCGCCAGGCTTAGGTATCTCATATTACTTATAAACTAACAATCATTCGGCCAGTATATTGACAGGTTTTCGTTTTTTTCTCTTAAAACAATCTGTGCAAAAAAATACCCATTTGCAGCGTTTTGCGCAGAAATATGGCCTTACAATTATTAATCGGCAGGACGCGAATCGCAAAGATGGGTTACAGGTAAAATCTACTTGTTTTAGTTACTTTCAACTGGCATAAAAGTTTAAGAAACTTATTTAAAAACAGACTATTTATGCGAGCCATTTGGACCGGAGCCATCGGTTTTGGGCTGGTGAACATCCCCATAAAAATTTACAGCGCTACGCAAGGCAGTGAGCTGGACCTTGACATGCTGGATAAAAAAGACCATTCCAATATTCGCTTTCAGCGGGTTAATGAAAAAACAGGAAAACAGGTTCCGTGGGAAAATATTGTCCGCGGATACAAACTCGACGATCATTATGTTGTATTAACAGATGAAGACTTTGAAAAGGTAAGGCCCGAAAAAAATAAGATCATTACTATTACAGAGTTTGTAAATGAAACTGATATAGATTCAATGTTTTACGAAACTCCGTATTACCTGGCTCCTGAAAAAAGCGGCGTTAAGGCGTATAATCTGTTGCGTGAGGCGCTTCAGGAAACCGGTAAGGTCGGTTTGGGAACCTACGTATTGCGGAACAAGGAAACGCTGGGATTAATCAAACCGCACGACGACGTATTGGTTCTGAATAAGATCCGTTTTGCCGAAGAGATCCGCGATGCCAACGAACTGGATGTAAAAACTTCAAAAAGCAACCCGGCTGAGCTGAAAATGGCCATTGCACTGATCAATCAGTTGACCGGAGAGTTTGATATTACCCAGTATAAGGACACCTATTCATCGGAACTGATGAAACTTATTAAGAACAAGGCAAAAGGAAAGAAAATACCTGCTCCGACCATGCATGTAGTGCATTCGAGATCAAAAGACCTTATGGAACAATTGAAAGCCAGTCTGGAGAAAAAAGGGCGTAAGGCCTCATAAAGCATTGAATATTGAACATTGAATGCTGAATATTCAATATTTGAAGGCGGCGCACTCTGGTTCACGATTGCGGGAATGATTTTTTATTACAACACATATTACACATAAAACTTCACGCTGTGGAATATCAACAAATTAAAGAAATCCTGAATGACCTGGCGACTATTAACCGTGAACGGGCTAAGGCTTACGAAGAAGCGTCTTTTCTGAACTTTATTTTTAATCTTGAATTGCGGGGCACCTTTGCTCTACTGGCTAATCAAAGCCGGCAGAACAATTTTATGCTCCGTCAGCACCTGGAACAATTACCTGCCCATAATGCATTTGGGAAGAAGGGGTTGCCCGAGCTCACTTTTGGTGACCTGTATAACCAGTGGAAAGACATGGCCATTTCCTTTACCGGTCCCAACGTACACGAAATGCTGAAATCGTGCGAACAGGGCGAAGAAGCCGTTCAAACCATTTACAGAAAGGCTATGGAAATGTTTCCTTTAGACAATCAGTTGCAGTATGTGCTGGAAAACCAGTTACGCGGACTACAACATTCTCACAGCATTATAAAAGGGATCCTGAATCATCCGCATCAGCCCAAAGCTAAGAGGGTATAAGAGATGAAAGAGAAAAAGAGCGTTTATTCCTGAACCGCTCTTATTTTGAATTTCTCCTTTCCTCTTTTTACTCTTTTAATCAGAGTGCTAATAATAAGTTCATTCTACTCTTAGCTTATCTCATTAATTCTCGCAAGCACTTTCTTCATATTAATTCCTTTGCCGAGTACCGGTTTAAACAGATCACCTGTTTCTTTTACCCGGTCGTACATGTTTTTAATAGTGAAATCCTGAATGCTTAATCCTTTTTTTACTTCTTCCCAATCTAAGGG
>Ga0068855_100004748_pt1 | contig 16593 bp, 18 predicted proteins | sample KBSCornC52_FD_66592 | JGI IMG/M metagenome (GOLD analysis project Ga0068855, IMG submission 66592) | Corn rhizosphere microbial communities from Kellogg Biological Station, Michigan, USA - KBS Corn C5-2 | ecosystem: Host-associated > Plants > Roots > Rhizosphere > Soil ...
CTCGCGCAGATGTTCTCCGAACGTACGTTTCGCGACCGGCTGACGCAGGCGCCCGACGCGCAAACCGTCGCGGATGTCTTTCGCGGCTGGAAATCGGCGGCCTGACCGGCCGGGACAGGCACGACATGCGCCAGGTCAGCGTCGAAGCGTTTCTCGAGGACAACCGCGAGCGGTTGGGCCTCGTATGGCTCGCCGGCCGCGACGGCGGCAACCGGATGCTCGTCGGCGAGAGCACGCTGCGCCCGACGATCGGCCAGGTCGGCCACATGAACCTGATTCACCCGTTCCGCGTGCAGATTCTCGGCGCCGCGGAGCTCGCCTACCTGCGCGCGCTGCCGGAGGACGAGCTCAACCGGTCGATCAACCGGCTGTTCACCACCGAGCTCGCCGCGATCGTCGTCGGCAACGGCGAGCAGGTGCCGCGCCACCTGCTCGACATGTGCAACCAGCATCGCGTCGCGCTCGTCACGTCGCAGCAACCGTCGCCGCACATCGTCGACGTCTTCCGGATCTACCTGTCGCGCGTGCTCGCGCAATCGACGACGCTGCACGGCGTGTTCATGGACGTGCTTGAGCTCGGCGTGCTGATCACCGGCGCATCGGCCATCGGCAAGAGCGAGCTGGCGCTCGAGCTCATTTCGCGCGGCAACGGCCTCATCGCCGACGACATCGTCGAGCTCTTCCGCATCTCGCCCGACACGATCGAGGGCCGCTGTCCCGAGGTGCTGCGCGACTTCCTCGAAGTGCGCGGCATCGGCATCCTGAACATCCGCACGATTTTCGGCGAAACCGCCGTGCGCCCGCACAAGCTGCTGCGGCTCATCGTCCACCTCGAGGATCACGGCAACGAGGCGATTTCCGATCTCGACCGGCTGCAGGTCAACGCGACGTTCCAGGAAGTGCTCGCGGTGCCGATCCGCAAGGTGACGATCCCCGTGGCGGCCGGCCGCAACCTGGCCGTGCTCGTCGAGGCGGCCGTGCGCAACTTCGTGCTGAACCAGCGCGGCATCGACAGCACGAAGGAATTCATCGAGCGCCAGCAGAAGCTGATGGACGAAGGGTCGGGCGAGTCTTAGCGGACCGATACAGACGACGATGGACCTGCTGCTGATCGGCGGTGTTTCGGGATCCGGCAAGAGCGTCGCGCTCGCGGCGTTCGAGGACGCCGGCTACTACACCGTCAACAACCTTCCCGTGCCGCTGATCGTCGAGACCGCCGACTATCTGGCGCGCGCGGGACAGCAGCGCGTCGCCGTCGCGCTCGACGTGAAGACGGGGCCGGGACTGCCCGGCCTGTCCGAAGCGATGGCGACGCTCGAAGCGCGGGGCTGGAAGGTGCGCTTCATATACCTCGACGCGACGGTCGAAACGCTCGTCAAGCGCTTTTCCGAGACGCGCAGGCGGCATCCGTTCTCGAGCGGCGATCGCACGCTGACCGAAGCGATCGAATACGAGCGCGACCTGCTTGCCGATGCGCGCCAGCTCGGCATGCCGTTCGACACGTCGGGATTGCCCGCGGCCGGCTTGCGCGGCTGGATCAAGGATTTTGTCTCGGTCGACCCGTCGCAGCTCACGTTGCAGCTCGAGTCGTTCGGCTTCAAGCACGGCTTGCCGCTCGACGCCGACACCGTCTTCGACGTCCGCTGCCTGCCCAATCCGCATTACGAGCCGGCGCTGTCGCCGCTCACCGGCAAGCACGCGGCCGTCGTCGCGTTCCTCGAGACGATTCCCGAGGTCGAGCGCATGTACGGCGACATCTACCACTTCGTCGCGAGCTGGCTGCCCGACTACGCGCGCGACAACCGTAATTACCTGACGGTCGCCATCGGATGCACCGGCGGACAGCACCGCTCGGTGTACCTGGTCGAGCGGCTCGCCCGCCAGTTCTCGCCGCGCTACCAGGTGCTGATCCGGCACCGCGACATTTCTCCGTCGGACCGGCGCTCGGTGATTCTGCCGGTCGCCGACGACAGAAGGACCTACTGATGAGCGACGTAACGCGCGGGCCGCGCAACCGCCCATGAGCGCGTCGCGCAGGATGACGGTCGCGTTCACCGGCGCGTCCGGCCTGCCGTTCGGCCTGCGCCTCCTCGAGTGCCTGTTTCGCGCCGGCATCCAGGTGGACCTCGTGTACTCGGCCGCCGCGCAGATCGTCGCGAGGCAGGAGTGCGACCTGACGCTGCCGTCGCAACCGCGCGAAGCGACGCGGATGCTCGGCGAGCGCTACGGTGCGCGCGACGGGCAACTGACCGTGTACTCCCGCGACGACTGGATGGCGCCGATGGCGTCGGGATCCAATCCGGGCGACGCGATGGCGATCTGCCCGTGCACGATGGGCACGCTCGGCGCCGTCGCCAACGGCCTCGCCGACAATCTGATCGAGCGCGCGGCGGACGTGATGCTGAAGGAGCACAGGCCGCTCGTGCTCGTGCCGCGCGAGACGCCGCTGTCGGCGATTCACCTCGAGAACATGCTGAAGCTCGCCCGCGCCGGTGCTGTAATCCTGCCGCCCGCCCCGGGTTTCTACACGCATCCGCAAACGGTTGCGGACCTCGTCGACTTCGTCGTCGCGCGCATCCTCGATCACCTGGCCGTCCCGAACACGCTGCTGCCGCGCTGGGGCGACGCGCGCTCCGAATGAGTGCATCGTCGCCGCGCACCGACCGCAAGCCGTGGACGCTGCCGCTGTTCCCGCTGCGCACCGTGCTGTTTCCGGGGGGCCTGCTGCCGCTCAAGATCTTCGAGCAGCGCTACATCGAAATGACGAAGGCATGCATGCGCGACGCGCTGCCCTTCGGCGTCTGCATGATCACGCAGGGCGACGAGGTCGCGCAGCCGGGCGGTGCACCGCTCGAGTTCGCGAACGTCGGCACGCTCGCGCGGATCACGAACTTCGACATGCCGCAACTCGGCATCCTGCACGTGCAGACCGAAGGCCTGACGCGCTTCGAAGTGCGCGGTCATTCGGTCGATGCGAGCGGCCTCGTCATCGGCGAAGTGATGACGATCGCCGACGAGCCGCGCCACCCGCTGCCCGAAGCCTGTGCGCCGCTCGCGCGGATGCTGCAGGTGATCGCAGCGAAACTGGGAGCCGACAACTTTCCGGCGGCGTCCGATTATGGCGATGCATCGTGGGTCGGCTACCGGCTCGCCGAGCTCCTGCCGCTGCCGCTGTCGATCAAGCAGCGAATGCTCGAAGTCAACGATGCCAACGTCCGGCTGACCGCGCTCCACCAGTTCCTGGAACGGCAAGGGCTCGTCTGACGACTTATAATCGCGCTCGATACCTCGAATCGCGATAAAGCTCATGGCAGGCCATAGCAAGTGGGCAAACATCAAGCACAAGAAAGCCGCTGCGGACGCGAAGCGCGGCAAGGTCTTCACGCGGCTCATCCGGGAAATCACCGTGGCAGCGCGCTTGGGCGGCGGCGATTCGTCGGCCAATCCGCGGCTGCGCCTCGCGATGGACAAGGCGATGGACCAGAACATGCCCAAGGACACGATCGAGCGCGCGATCAAGCGCGGCTCGGGCGGCCTTGAAGGCGTCCACTACGAAGAGATCCGCTACGAGGGGTACGGCATCAACGGCGCCGCCGTGATCGTCGACTGCATGACCGACAATCGCACGCGCACCGTCGCCGACGTCCGGCACGCGTTCTCGAAATACGGCGGCAACCTCGGCACCGACGGGTCGGTCGCGTACCTGTTCAAGCATTGCGGGCAGATCGTGTTCGAGCCGGGCACCGACGAGAACGCGCTGATGGAAGCGGCGATCGATGCGGGCGCCGACGATGTCGTCACCAGCGACGACGGCAGCGTCGAGGTGACGACCGGTCCGCACGATTTCATCGCCGTCAAGGATGCGCTTGCGAAGAAGGGCTTCAGGCCGGCGTTCGCCGAAGTGACGATGAAGCCGCTTGTCGACGTCGAGATGCACGGCGACGACGCGCAACGGATGCAGAAGCTGCTCGACGCGCTCGAGTCGCTCGACGACGTGCAGGATGTCCACACGTCCGCGGTGCTCGACGAGTAGCGCCGCATGCGACGCATCCTCGGCATCGACCCGGGACTTCGCGTCACCGGATTCGGCATCCTCGAGGCGCGAGGCAGCGAGCTCGTCTACATCAGCAGCGGGTGCATACGCGCGACGGGCTCGAGCCTGCCGGTGCGCCTTGGCGTCATCGTCCGCGACCTGGCGCACGTGATCGCCGAGCAGTGCCCGACCGAGGTCGCCGTCGAAAAGGTGTTCGTCAACATCAACCCGCACTCGACGCTGCTGCTCGGCCAGGCGCGCGGCGCCGCGATCGCCGCAGCGGTGATCGCCGGCCTGCCGGTCAGCGAGTACACGGCGGGCCAGGTGAAGCAGGCCGTCGTCGGTGCCGGCCGCGCGCTGAAGCCGCAGGTGCAGGAGATGGTCCGGCGCCTGCTGTCGCTGCCCGGCCTGCCCGCCTCGGACGCCGCCGATGCGCTGGCGGCGGCGATCTGTCACGCGCATGCGTCGACCGGCATCGGTGCGCTTGCGCGGAACGGCTATCGCGTCCGCGGCGGGCGCCTGCTCGTCATCTGAGCGCTTCGCGGAAGGCAATCGTGGCGGTACGGGCGCACATCGCGCACCGGTCCCCATGCGATAATCGCGACGTGTCGACGCTGAAATCATGATCGGACGCCTCTGCGGCATCCTGCTCGAGAAGAACCCGCCGCAGTTGCTGCTCGACGTGCAGGGTGTCGCGTACGAGGTGGATGTGCCGATGAGCACGTTCTACAACTTGCCGCAGAACGGCGAGCGCGTCACGCTCTTCACGCACCTCGTCGTCCGCGAGGACGCGCACCTGCTCTACGGCTTCGGCACGGACAACGAGCGCCGTGCGTTCCGCCAGCTGCTGAAGGTCAACGGCATCGGCGCGAAGATCGCGCTGTCGCTGCTGTCGGGCCTGTCGGTCGCCGAGCTCGCCCAGGCGATCACGCTGCAGGAGACCGGGCGGCTGACGCGCGTCCCGGGCATCGGCAAGAAGACGGCGGAGCGGCTGCTGCTGGAGTTGAAAGACAAGCTCGGCGCCGACATCACGCAGTCCGTTGGCGTGAACCGCCCCGCCGCGGCGACGTCCGACATCACGCACGCGCTGCTGTCGCTCGGCTACAGCGAGCGCGAGGCGATGGCCGCGGTCAAGCAGCTGCCGGACGGCGTCGCCGTCGCCGACGGGATCAAGCAGGCGCTGCGGCTGCTGGCCAAACCCTGATGCACGCGCGCATCGCAACCAGCCACCGACCGGTCCGCGTGACGAACGGCGCAGGACTTTGCGATGGCGATTGAGAACGACGTGCTGGCCCGCGTGGTCACGGCGAAGCCCGCGAGTCCGCAGGAGGAGGCGCAGGAGCGTGCGCTGCGACCGCGCCGCCTGGATGAATACATCGGTCAGGAAAAGATCCGCGACCAGCTCGGCATCTTCATCGAGGCCGCGAAGCGACGCGCGGAGGCGCTCGACCACGTCCTGCTGTTCGGGCCGCCGGGGCTCGGCAAGACGACGCTGTCGCACATCCTCGCGCACGAGCTCGGCGTCAACCTGCGGCAGACGTCGGGGCCCGTGCTCGAGCGACCCGGCGATCTCGCGGCGCTGCTGACCAATCTCGAGCCGCGCGACGTGCTGTTCATCGACGAGATCCATCGGCTGTCGCCGGTCGTCGAGGAGATCCTGTACCCGGCGCTCGAGGATTTCCAGATCGACATCATGATCGGCGAGGGCCCTGCCGCGCGCAGCGTGAAGATCGACCTGCCGCCGTTCACGCTGGTCGGCGCGACGACGCGCGCAGGCATGCTGACCAACCCGCTGCGCGACCGGTTCGGCATCGTCGCGCGGCTGGAGTTCTATTCGCCGCCGGAGCTGACGCGCATCGTCACGCGGTCCGCGCAACTGCTGTCGATACCGCTCGCCGACGAAGGCGCGCTCGAGATCGCCCGCCGCTCGCGCGGCACGCCGCGCATCGCCAACCGGCTGCTGCGCCGCGTGCGCGACTACGCCGACGTACGTGCGAACGGCGACGTGACGCTCAAGGTCGCCGATGCCGCGCTGTCGATGCTCGATGTCGATCGCTCGGGCCTCGACGTCATGGATCGCAAGCTGCTGTCGACGGTGCTCGACAAGTTCGGCGGCGGACCGGTCGGCGTCGACAACCTCGCCGCAGCGATCGGCGAGGAGCGCGACACGATCGAGGACGTGCTCGAGCCGTACCTGATCCAACAGGGCTTCCTGCAGCGAACGTCGCGCGGCCGCGTCGCGACGGCGCTCGCGTATCGCCATTTCGGATTGGCGACGCCCGCCACAGGCGCCGATCTGTTCCCGGGCACGTGATCGTTCGTGCACCGTTCCTGCCGTCCGCATCACCGGGGCGCGCGATTGAACGATCGTCCGGACAGCCCGGTCGAAGCGCTCGATCGCGCGCCGCGCATTGACACCTACCCGATGACCTTCCCTTCAACGGCACCCGCGTGAACGTCCACACGGATCTTTCGTTCCTGACGCTGATACTGAACGCGTCGGTCATCGTGCAGGCGATCATCGCGCTGCTCGCACTGCTGTCGCTGTGGTCGTGGTGGCAGATCTTCCTGAAGATGTTCCAGTTGCGCCGCGTCCTGCGCGAGACCGACACGTTCGAGGACGAGTTCTGGCAGGGCGGCAACCTCGAAACGCTGTACCGTGCAGCCGGACAGGCGCGCGTCGGCGGCGGGCTCGAGCACATCTTCACCGCCGGGTTTCGCGAATACTCGAAGCACCGCAAGCAGGGCAGCCCGTCGGACGTCACGCTCGACGCGGCGCGCCGCGCGATGCGCGCCGCGTACCAGCGCGAGATCGACGCGATCGAAGCCCACCTCGCGGGCCTCGCCACCGTGGGGTCGGTGTCGCCTTACATCGGCCTTTTCGGAACCGTGTGGGGGATCATGAACGCGTTTCGCGGGCTCGCGAACGTGAGTCAGGCCACGCTCGCGAACGTCGCCCCCGGCATCGCCGAAGCGCTGATCGCGACGGCGATCGGGCTCTTCGCGGCCATCCCGGCGGTCGTCGCGTACAACCGCTTCACGCACGACGTCGACCGCCTCGCCGTGCGCTTCGAGTCGTTCATCGAGGAGTTTTCGAATATCCTGCAACGGCAGCCGTCCCCGTGACGAACGCGCGCCACCACCTGCGACAGACAAACCGATAGATGCGCCGCACCCGCAAGCCGATCAACCAGATCAACGTCGTTCCCTACATCGACGTCATGCTCGTGCTGCTCGTCATCTTCATGGTGACGGCGCCGCTCGTCGCACCCGGCGAGATCCAGCTGCCGTCGGTCGGCAGCAAGCTGACGCCGGCGGTCAACGCGCTTCGCGTGCGCGTGAATCCCGACAAGTCGATCGTGCTCATCGACGAATCGGCCGCTACCCGCACGCAGGTGAAGACGACGCTTGATTCGTTCGTGGCGCAGGTGCTGGCGATCCAGGCGGGCCGTGAGCAGCCCGTCGTCATCGACGCCGACAAGGGCTCGCGCTACGAAGACGTGATCGGCGTGCTCGATCGGCTGCAGCAGGGCGGCGTCAAGCGCGTGGGGTTGCTGGCGCGACCCACGCCGTCCTGACGCTGGAACATGCTCGCCTTCACGTCCGATCGCCCCGAGCGCGCGCAGGACGCGCGTGGCAAATGGACGGCGCTGATGCTCGCGCTGTTCGTCAACCTGCTGTTCATCGGCGTGCTGGTGTTCTCCGTGTCGTGGCAGAACCGCAAGCCCGAAGCTGTCTCGGCCGAGCTCTACGCCCCGCCGCCGGTCAACACGCCGCGACCCCAGCCGAAGGTCGAGCCGCCTCCGCAACCGAAGGCCGAGCCGCCGCCCGAACCGAAGCCCGTCATCAAGCCTCCTGCTCCGGTGGTCGAAAAGCCGGACAACAACGAAGCCGATATCACGCTGAAAGCGAAGCGCGAAGCCGAGCGCAGGCAGCAGCTCGAGGCCGAGCGTGAGCGCGCCCGCCAGGAAGCCGAGGCGAAGCAGGCGGAGGAGAAGCGTCAGGCCGACGCGCGAGCGCGCCAGCAACAGCAGCAGCTCGAGACGCTGAAGGCGCAGGCGGAACGCGAAGCGAGGCTGCGCGCGCAGGCCGAGCGCGAGACGCAGCTGCGCGCCCAGGCGGAACGTGAATCTCAGCTTCGCGCGCAGGCGGTGCGCGAATCGCAGCTGAGAGCGCAGGCCGAGCGCGAATCGCAATTGCGCGCGCAAGCCGACCAGGAAGCGCGCGGACGGGCCGCGCAGGCTGCCGCGGGCGCGGCGCGCAACAAATCACAGCTCGACTGGATCGACAAGATCCGCAGCCGCATACGCGGATACATCAACCTTCCGCCGGACATTCCCGGCAATCCCGAGGCGATCTTCGACGTCGTGCAATTGCCGACCGGCGAGATCATCGACGTGAAGCTGCGCAAGTCGAGCGGTGTGCGCGCCTACGACGACGCCGTCCAGCGCGCGATTCTCAAGGCGTCGCCGCTGCCCAAGCCCGTGCCGGCGGACCTGTTCCAGCGCAACCTGGAACTGCGGTTCCGTCCGCTCGATCAATAGCGAATGTCAGGCAACGCGGCGTTCGCCCCAAAGTAATCGGGACGCGCAGCTGTCGATGAAGCAGCGTTTCAGCAGCGTGCGAGCTTCTCGATGATGGATATCGCCGTCCAGCTCCAGTCGGCACGCTGCTCGACGAGCTGGCGCATGGCGACCGTGTAGATCGAGCGGCCGGTCGTCAAGATGATCTTGCGGCCCTCCGCGTACTCGTGCGTCGGAATGATCAGCGTCTTGACGACGAGCGGCTTGTCCGGACGGGACGGCGGCGGCAGGTAGAGGCCGTCGATCTTCGGTCCGAGCAGCGACGCGTCGAAGCCGTTCACGACGATGCCCATGTCCTGCTTCACTTCGCGCTTCGCATTCAGCGACACGGGGACGACGCGTTCGGCGATCAGCGAAACGCCCGCCTCGACTTCGTCGGTGGACAGCTTGTTCAAGCGACGCACGACGCCGAGCACCCAGCCCGACAGGTCCGACTGCCGCACGGCGACGAGCGCGCCGAGCGTCAGCGACTGACCGACGCCACTGCCAGCGTAGATGCGCAGGCCGGCGACGCTGCGGTCCTTCACCTGCCACACCGGAGCGGAAAACGTCGCGAGGCTCGCCGACAGCGTGTCGGCTTCGTCGGTCACCGGGCGCGTGGCGCGCAACGGTCCCGCGACGGCATACACTTCGATCTGCTCGTGGTTGCCGACGACCGAATCCGGCCGCTCCGCGTCGTCGCCGGGCGGCTTCGACAGCTCGTGCAGGATGCGCGACAGGCCGATGCGAACGCGCGCGGCAACGACGCAAGGCGTGCGCGGATCGCGCCGCATGTCGGTGTTGAGATTGGGTGCGACCGATGCGCGCGCCTTCTCGAGAATCAGTGCGCGCTGCTGGTTGACCGGACCGACGGGTCCCTGGTCCGTCTCTTCGGAGTGCCGCAACGCGGCGAGCGTCATGTCGAGCTGCTCCGCCAGCGCCGTCGTATCGAGATAGCGAAGCATCGCGCCGGAATCCTGGCCGGTACGTCGCGCGAGGCCGACGCGGCCGGCGAGATCGACGAAAAAGCCTTCCATCGTCTTGGGCAATGCGACGAGCTCGAGGCGTCGGCTCCACGCGCGAATCTGCGTGATGGCCCAGTCGAGGTTCGCCGGGGACAGGTTGCCGCTGTTGAGCTGGTGGACAAGCAACGTGTAGACGTATTCCTGCTCGACCGTCCATTGCGTTCCGCTGCCGTGGCTGCCGCCGAGCGACGTCGCGACGCGATCGACGCCGAGCTCGCTCGCACGCATGAACGTCCGGTGCAGCTCGACCCACTTGGCAGGAATCCAGTGCTCGTGCCGGCACACGCGCAGCTTGGCATCCGTGCCGTAGTAGTGGATCAGGCGCGCAAAGAGGATCGGAACCTGCGCCTTCCAGCGCCCGAGCGCCGACGGTGCGAGCGCGGTTTCGAGCACGTGCTGGTAGGTGGCGATGAAGCCCTGCGTGAGGTCGAGGCTGGTCTGCCATATGCGCTCCGACACTTTCGGCGCGGACTCCAGGCTCTCCACGTATTGCTTGAACAGTTGCCGGCGATCGGCGCCGAGCGCCGCATCGACGTATTGCAGCGCATGCGCACGCGTGAAATCGACCGGACGGCGCGACTGGCGCATTCCCTCGAACGCGCGCAGCACCATTTGCTGGCGTGCCACGATGTCGAGCGACGGCAACTCCCGCAGCCACGCCGAGGCGGCCTTCGCCGAGATGATGGGATCGGTGGCGTCGCGTACGCTCGGGTTCAGGAAGGCGAACATGGTCCCTCGGATAAAATGCGCGAACCGGCATCGAGCGGCACCTGCCGTCCGTCGTCGTTACGCCCAGAGATCTCGTCAATGCTCATTCGAATGCGGTTGTCGTCGCCCAAGCTGTCGAACCTGTGCAAGTCGCTCGTAATAGCCGCGTCCGTGACGATGCTGTACGGCGTGGCCGTAGCGCCATCAGCGGCTCAAACCCCAACCACACCAAGGGATAGCAAGTTGGATGCCACACCGAACGTGCTACAAAAAATCGATGTTAAACAAGGAACTGGCACTGAAGCGACGCCGGGCAAGTCCGTTGTAGTCCACTACACAGGCTGGCTCTACGACACATCGAAGCCCGATTCGCATGGTGCGAAGTTCGACAGCTCGCGCGATCGCAGCGACCCGTTCGGCTTCGCACTCGGCGCGGGCCAGGTGATCAAGGGTTGGGATGACGGCGTCGCGGGCATGAAAGTGGGCGGTAAACGCACGCTGGTGATACCGCCGCAGATGGGCTACGGCGCGCGTGGGGCGGGTGGGGTCATCCCGCCGAACGCGACGCTGATCTTCGACGTCGAGCTGCTCGACGTGAAGTAGACGCTTAGCCGATGTCCATACCGATGTTGCCGCGCGACGCACGAGCCGGGACCAAGCGCCGCGCCGACTACCGGGCGCCGCCGTTCGTCGTCGACGACGTCGCGCTCGAATTCGACCTCGATCCGGATGCGACGCGGGTGACGGCGACGTTCGCCTTTCGCCGCAATCCCGCGGCGGCAGCCGTCGACGGTCGTGCGCCGCTGGTGCTCGACGGCGAGCAGCAACAGCGCATCGGCATCACGCTCGACGGCCGGCCCGTCGCGCCGGAGCGGCTCACCATCACGCCGTCGACGCTGACGCTGCTCGATCCACCGGATACCGGGACGTTATCGATCCAGTCGGTCATCGCACCGTCGCGCAACGTCGCGCTCGAGGGGCTCTACGTGTCGTCGGGCGTGTTCTGCACGCAATGCGAGCCCGAGGGCTTTCGCCGGATCACGTGCTTTCCGGATCGTCCCGACGTGCTCGCGCGCTACGACGTGACATTGCGCGCGAACCGCCTCCGCTATCCGCAGCTGCTGTCGAACGGCAATCTCGTCGATGCGGGACCGCTCGACGACGGTCGTCACTTCGCGCGATGGCGCGATCCGTTCCCGAAGCCGACGTACCTGTTCGCGCTCGTCGCAGGCGACCTCGCGTCGCTCGACGACGAGTTCGTCACGGCGTCGGGGCGGCGCGTCGCGCTGCGGATATTCGCCACCCGCGCCAACATCGGCCGGTGCCGCCATGCGATGGATTCGCTGAAACGCGCGATGCGCTGGGACGAAGAGCGGTTCGGCCGCGAATACGATCTGGACACGTTCATGATCTTCTGCGCCGACGACTTCAACCTCGGTGCGATGGAGAACAAGGGACTCAACATCTTCAACAGCCGCCTGCTGCTCGCCGACGCGACGATGGCGACCGACAACGACTTCAGCGCGATCGAGGCGGTGATAGCCCACGAGTACTTCCACAACTGGACCGGCAACCGCGTCACCTGCCGCGACTGGTTCCAGCTGTCGCTGAAGGAGGGGCTCACCGTCTTTCGCGACCAGGAATTCTCGAGCGACCAGGGCTCGCGGGCCGTCGAGCGCATCGGCGCCGTCGAGTACCTGCGACGCGAGCAGTTCGCCGAGGATGCCGGACCGATGGCGCATCCCGTCCGGCCCGACGAGTATCAGGAGATCAACAATTTCTACACGGCGACCGTCTACGAGAAAGGCGCCGAGCTGATCCGCATGCAGCACGCGCTGCTGGGCGCCGAACGGTTTCGCGACGGCATGGATCTGTACTTCGCGCGTCACGACGGTCAGGCCGTCACGTGCGACGAGTTCGTGCAGTCGATGCAGGATGCGTCCGGCGTCGACCTCGCGCAGTTCCGCAACTGGTATGCGCAGGCGGGAACTCCGGTGGTGACCGTGCGCGGCAGTTACGACGCGCCGGCGCGAACGTACGTGCTGGACGTCGAGCAGAGCGTGCCGTCGGCGAACGGCAGCCGGCGTCGACAACCGCTGCATCTGCCGCTCGCCGTCGGACTGATCGGCCCTGATGGGTCCGACATGCCGTTGCGCCTTGCCGGCGAGCCGGCGGCGGTGGGCACGACGCGCGTCCTCGAGCTGAAATCGGTCGCGCAGCGCTTCGAATTCGTCGACGTGGCGGCCGCCCCCGTTCCTTCGCTGCTGCGAGAATTTTCTGCACCCGTGCGGCTCGTCTGCGACCATGACGACGAGGCCCTCGCCCTCCTCGCGTCGCACGACAGCGACGCCGTCAACCGCTGGGATGCCGCGCAACGCACGTACGTCAACGCGATCCTGCGGCTCGCGCACGCCCACCGCAACGGTATTCCGCTCACGCTGCCGCCGCTGCTGACGCAAGTTGTCCGCCGGCTTCTCGACGACGATGCGAGCGACCCGTCGCTGCGTGCGCTCGCGCTCGAGCTGCCCGATGCCGCCTACGTCGCGTCGCTCGAGCCCGTCATCGATCCTGATGGCATCGGCGCCGCGCTCGCGTTCATCGAGCGGGCACTCGCGGCGGATCTGCGCAACGCGTTCGAGAGCGCGTACCGCCGCCATCGCCTCGGCGGCGCCTACGTGTGGCAGCCTCGTCCTGCTGCTGCACGCAGCCTGTCGAACCTGTGCCTGCGCTTTCTGGGCGCGCTCGACGACGACCCCGTGCACGGCCTCGCGATCGAGCAGTTCGACACCGCCGACAACATGACCGATTCGATCGGCGCGCTCCGTGCGTTGCGCGATTCACTGTCGTCGCCTGTGCGCGATGCGATCTACCGGCGATTCGAGGCGAAATGGCGTGACGAGCCGCTGGCGCTGGACAAATGGTTCGACCTGCAGGCGCAAAGCGCACGCGGCGACACGCTGGCCGTAGTCCGCACGCTGATCGCCCACCCGCGCTTCAACACACGCAATCCGAACCGCGTCCGCTCACTCGTCGGCGCGTTCGCGCTGCGCAATTTCGCGCGCTTCAATGCGGCGGACGGCGCTGGCTACACGTTCGCCGCCGAGCAGGTGCGCGCGCTGGATGCGATCAACCCGCAGCTCGCGTCGACGATCGCCGGCGCGTTCACTCTGTGGAAGCGATTCGCCGAGCCGCGAAGGACGCAGATGCAGCGCAGCCTCGAGCGCATCGCCCGCACCCGCGGCCTGTCGCCCGACGTCGGCGAAGTCGTGATGCGCACGCTGGCCCGCTGATCCACCGCTCGGCCTCGTTGACCCATCGTGCTGATTCGGCACGGCGGAGTGTCGGCCTCGAGCGCCGACTCGCATTTGCCGCGGACATGCGAGTCGCGCGGAGCGTCAGCGACGCGAAAGGCCCGCAGGGCCCGACGACGAGCGTGGAAACGCGAGGCCGATAACTCGATGCGCCGTATCGGTCCACTCGCGCAGGAGGCCGTCGATCCCCGCTGCGCGGGGCGACTGGCGACGCCGGCTGCTCGCGTCCTCGGCCTCCTCGTCATGCCATGCTGATACGCAACGGCGGAGTGTCGGCCTCGAGCGCCGACTCGCATTGGCCGTCGATCCCCGCTGCGCGGGGCCCCTCGCCGGCTGCTCGCGTCGCTACCAGTACGTCTCGAGCGTGATGTGCCCGGGCTCCTTGCGCCGATGACGCCGCATGCCCCGCGTCGCGAGCACCTTCTGCACGTCGTCGACCATCGCCGGATTGCCGCACAGCATCGCGTGCGCGTTCTCGGGCGTCAGCGACAGACCCACGCGCGTCTCGAGGCGGCCATCGTCGATCGCGCTCGGGATGCGGCCGGCAAGCGCGTGGGGGTGCGAATCGCGGCTGACCATCGGCACGTAGTCGAACGATCCTCGGTGCTCCCGCTCGATGTCGGTAATCGCGTCGCGATACGTGAGCTCTTCCGCGTGCCGTACCGAGTGAACCAGCACGACGCGGCCGAACTTCGCCCACGGATCGCCCGTACGCAGCATCGAGAGGAAGGGGCCGATGCCTGTTCCGGTCGACAGGCACCACAGCGATTCGGCCTCCGCGGTCTCGCCGATGCTGAAGAACCCGTTCGCGCGCGGCGCGAGCCACACGCTCTCGCCGGCGCCCAGCGTCGCGAGTCGCGGCGACAGCGGTCCGTCGGGCAGCACGATGAAGTAGAACTCGTGGGGCTGCGTCGTGGGCGGATTCACGAACGAATAGGGTCGCCCGATCATCGGTTCCTTCGATTCGGGGGGCGCCGGAAGCGCAATCCGGGCGAACTGCCCGGCGACGAACGTGACCTGCGGTGCGTCGACCTGCAGCGAGAACAGGCTGTCGCTCCATCGACGCCGACCCGCCACGCGACCCTCCACCCACGTACTCATGAATTTGCCGGTTGTTAAAATGGCAATTATGCCTACGCGCATGAAGTCGTCCGTGATGATGGGCAAACGGGTCCATCTGCGCCCGCCCCGGCGCAACGACCAGAAGGCCTTCATCGCGCAGGCGCGGGCGAGCCGGCCGCTGCATCGCGGCTGGGTCCAGGCACCCGAGACTCCCGGTGCCTTCGCCGCCTATGTCGCGCGTTATGGCACCACGTCGAAGTCGCCGCGCCATGCGGGCTTCCTCGTCGTGCGCAACGACGACGATGCGCTCGCGGGTGTCGTCAACTTCTCGGAGATCGTCCGGGGCGTCTTCCACAGCGCGTACGTCGGCTATTACGCGCTCGAACCGCTGGCCGGCGACGGCTACATGGCGGAAGGCTTCGCACTCGCGCTCGAGTTCGCCTTCCGAAGGCTCAAGCTTCATCGCGTCGAAGCGAACGTGCAGCCGGCCAATCACCGTTCGCTGGCGCTCGTCGAGCGGCTCGGTTTCGAGCGCGAAGGATATTCGCGGCGCTACGTCAAGATCGGCGGTCGCTGGCGCGATCACGTCAGGTTCGCGATGTTGACGGAAGACTGGAAGAAGCGACGCGCGGAGAGCAGGCGCAACCTCGCTTCGGCGCAGGCGGGTTGAGCGATGCGCCGGCCATGGGCCGTGTGCGGCGCAGCGCTGGCTGTCGCGGCTGCCGCGTGCACGACGGCGCCGGTCGTCCCGGGCGTGCCACGCGACGTCGCGCGCGTCGTCATCGCGCCCTATCAATCGCACGACGAGTGCATGCGCCTGGCACAGGGCGACCGGCTCGACTGGCGCTACGAAAGCACGGAGCCGCTGGCGTTCGACATCCAGTATCGGGAAGACAAAGCCGTGCTGTCGCCGGTGGTCCGCGAGCATTCGACGACGGATTCCGGCACGTTCGTTGCGCGGCTCGCGCAGGACTATTGCCTGACGTGGGAATCCGGACCGCCCGGCGCGATCATCAGCTATCGGGTCCTCGTGCGACCTGCGCCTCGCTGATCGGCGGAATCTCAGGGAGCCCTACAGCTCGGCGTAGCTGTACGTGCGGCCGTGCTCGACGGGTGCGAGGACGAGACGGTCGACGATCTTGCGTGCGACGACGTCCGGTGGCACGAGCTTGCCGCTGGCGTGGAAGTCCTTGAAGAGATCGACGCTCGGCAACGTCGTCTTCGATTGCGTCCGGGCGAACGTCTGCATCGCCGTGTCGATGATGCCCGGCCGCACGGTGATCGCGCGCAATCGGCCGGACGTGTGCTCGGCGGCCAGCGAGCGCGTCAGCATCTCGAGCCCGGCCTTGGCGACGCAGTAGAGCGCTTCGCCCGGCAGTGTCGACTGCGCGGCGCCGGACGAGACGTTGACGATCCGCCGCTCGACCGAATCGTCGTCGAATACCGCGCAGAACAAATTCGACAGCACCGTCGGTGCGACGAGGTTCACCGCAAGCGACGTCGCGATATCCGCGGGCGTGAGCGCACCCAGCACGCCGACGCCGGCTATCGTCGCCGCGTTGTTGATCAGGCAGACTTCCGCGGGACGCCCGGCCGCGATCGCATCGAACGCGGGTCGCGCGACGTCGGCGAGCGTCGCCGTCTCGCCAAGATCGCAGCGCACGAACCGGTAAGCGGCGTGCGCCGCACGTTCCGGCGGCGTACGTGCAAGCCCCACGACATGCCAGCCTTTCGAGAGCAACTCGGCGGCGAGGGCATCGCCCAGGCCCCGCGATACACCGGTGACGATTGCTGCGCGCATGGGATCAGTTCCTTCCGGCCAGCGACATGAAGATCAGCACGACGATGAGGACGACGAGCACGAGCAGCGCGATCTTCCACGGGCTCTTCGG
>Ga0068855_100004749_pt1 | contig 16589 bp, 11 predicted proteins | sample KBSCornC52_FD_66592 | JGI IMG/M metagenome (GOLD analysis project Ga0068855, IMG submission 66592) | Corn rhizosphere microbial communities from Kellogg Biological Station, Michigan, USA - KBS Corn C5-2 | ecosystem: Host-associated > Plants > Roots > Rhizosphere > Soil ...
TTCCTTTTTAGAGAGAAAAAATTAAAGAGGACAAAGGAATCTATCGTGAAGACCGTAAAATATAGGGATATATTTTACGATCATAGGGATATGGGTTCGTCTGAACGATGATTCCTTTGTACTCTTGTGCGCTCTCTGCGTAACATGAGTTAGAAATTGTCATCCTGAAAAATTTTCATCAGAATTAACAAATTTTTTATCAACCAAAAATTCATGCGCAACAATATTTATTGGCATCTTTTCGATATCTACTTTTTTATTTAAACTTTGCATGGTATCGGTGTCAATTTGATTCTCTAATAAATGTAATACTTTTTCAAGATCAGGATATTTATTTAATGAAGATTGATTAATTAATAAAGCAGCTCTGTAAGTTGGAAAGATTTTTTTGTCGTCATTTAATAATTTAAAATGAAATTTTTCAATTCTGGGATCAGTTGTAAATGCCATGATGACATCAAGTTTATGTTGCGCCAATGCGGCGTAGGCTAATACAGGTTCCATCGCAACAATTTTTTGAAATCTCATACCATATTGGGTTTTGAGATTTACATACCCATCCAGCCTATCTAAAAATTCTGGCGGCGCACCAATGGTTAATTTTGGAGAAAGCAACGCTAAATCAGATAAAGTTTTCACACGATATTTTATCGCAAATTCATTATTCACAGCTAAGGATTGCGAGTTGTTCAATCCTAATAAACCTAACCATTTAATATGATATTTTTCCAGGTAATTATTTTTCACCATTTGGTATATTTCATTTGATGATAATTCCGGTCGATAATTTAAATGCAAAACCGTCATATATGCAGTACCCGTATACTCAGGATAAATATCAATATCCCCTCTTTGGAGGGCTTTCATACATATCTCTGTGGTACCTAAATTAAATTTTCTAACCACTTTTAAAGATGTTTTTGCTTCAATGAGTTGCGCAGTAATTTCGCCTAAAATAAATTGCTCTGTAAAATTTTTTGTACCAATGGTAATTGTATTTTGAACGGTTGATTTGGAATGTTGATAAAATCCCAAATAAAATAATCCAAATATAATGATTAAAATAGTTACATATAAAAACTTATACGATTGAAAATATTTTTGCTTCGATTGCATAATACTAAATAGACCATCTAACGCTAACGCCATAATTGCTGCAGGAATTGCACCCATGAGTAAAAGTTTATTATCATTCATCGCAAGCCCTCTTGTAATAAAATCTCCTAATCCTCCCGCCCCAATAAATGCCGCAATAGTTGCAATACCCACAGTCATGGCAATTGCAATTCGAATACCTGAAATTATCATCGGCATAGCAAGCGGCAGCTCAATTTTTATCAAACATTGCCAATAAGAGGCGCCCAGATCTTTTGCAACCTCAAGATAGCGATGAGAAACTTCTGATAACCCAACTAATGTATTTCTTACAATAGGCAATAAGGCATAAAGCGATAAGGCAATATAGGCAGGCTTAAATCCAATTCCAAAAACTGGTAATAACAAAGCAAGCAATGCTAAACTTGGAATTGTTTGAATAACATTAATTCCTCCCAAAACAATCATTTGCCATCTAGGTAAATTTTTTATCAAAATAGCCGTAGCCATTCCAATAATGACAGCAGTCAGCACAGAAAGACCAACTAAATACAATTGTTCAAATATTTTATCCCAGATTAAAATCATATTACATTATTCCTCTAGCCTGCACAGGGATGTAGATTCGTTTTCGCACTGTCGACTGACCTCGTATTTACATATCCTGCGTACAGATGAAATTTTTCAGCATGACAACTTCCATAAATTAGAAATGCAGCGCAATAAGGTTTAAAACAATTTCGAAAAAAATCAGTAAAATAATTATAATTTCTAACATATTGCTATGTTTGTGCTGTAATTGGCTGTTTAACACATCTAACAGTTCATGCAATACATTTAATTGCTGATTTAACGAATTTACACGCCGCGAAATATCCAAAAATTTTTCAGTCATTGCATAATAGCTTTCCAAATGCGCAGACTGCCAAAAATATTCTGGGATATCTAAATATTCACTGCTTAAATTAACCAAACTTCTTTCTAAATATATTTCGCCAATTCTTTTGAGAATTGATTTTCCAGATAAGCTTATTTTTCCAAATTGTGCTAATTCCAAAGGTAAACTAGTATTTTTTTGAATAGTTTTCTGAACAGATTCCTCATAATATTCCAGCTTAACAGATTGTGCTAAACCATAAGAGATGGCTAACTTTATTTGAACATCGTCATTTTCCAATTCAATCACATCTGCATTAAATCTTCGATGACTCGACAATTCCGTTTTCTCACCATAATGATAGGAAAAATAATCTGTTTCAATTGGCGTAAAAGGCCCTGCTGTAAATTTTTTGAGTGCTGTTAATAATATTTTTTCTTCTTTTCTGAACATTCCCCAAGTAACAAAACATCCTGATTTAAAAAAAAACAATTCTGCTCTATTGCTGGTTGGGGAAACATATAATACACCTCGATACAATCTATTGTCGTAGCCTTGTTTTTTAAAAAATTCCTGGATCGTTACTAAGTCCAACCTTTCTGCAATACAATAGGCAACACATCGCATAATCGTCTATCCATTCATTAATTGAGCAATTGCATTTGCCGCTTTTATAGCGGCATCGCATCTTAACTCTTGGTGTATTTCACTAAATTTTTTTTGCAGTGATTTAATATTGTCCATAGATTCCATATATTTTTCAGTCTGAATCACAATATTTTCAGGTACAGCATTCTGTTGAATCAACTCTGGCACCAAGTTGGCACCCGCTAAAATATTTGGCAGTGAAATATTTTTAATTTTTATCAGATTTTTTGCAATTTGATAAGATATTTCAGAGCCCTTATAGACAACGACCATTGGTCGCTTTAACAATAAAGCTTCGAGCGTTGCAGTTCCAGAAGCCAATATCACCAAATCACTTTTTGTCATTATTTCCCTAGCGTTTCCAATCGAGACGTTCAAATTTTTGAATAAATTAGGTGCGATTAATTTAACAATTTGCAAAAATTGGTCATAACGCTTCTGGTTTATCATCGGAGCTGAAAATTGCAGGTGTGGATATTTATGAAGTAAAAGCTGTGCAGACTTAACTAAAACAGGAGCGATATATTTAATTTCCCCTGCACGAGATCCGGGTAATAGAGCAATATGGTTGATGGTATTTGGAGTCCTATATTCCATAGGGATCATATCAGCAAGCGGATGTCCAATGTATTCTACGGGAATTTTTGCTTTGTTGTAATATTGTTTTTCGAAAGGAAACAAAACTAGCATTAAATTGACGGAACGTTTGATATTATGAATTCTGTTTTCTCGCCATGCCCAAACAGTGGGGCTATGACAATGAATTGTTTTAATGCCTTTTTTTTTGAGCGTTTTTTCAATCGGCAAATTGAAATCAGGTGAATCAATTCCAATAAAAACATCAGGCGGATGTTTTATAAAATATTTTTTAACTATGTTTCGATATGACAACAACTCATGCAACCGAAAAAATACTTCTGTAAATCCCATGACCGATAATTTGTCCATGGGAAATAATGTGGTCGCTCCTTCTTCACACATTTTTGGACCTGCGACACCCATAAATTCTGCTTCTGGATAATGGTGTTTTAAAGCCTTAATAATACATGAACCTAATAAATCTCCGGAAGGTTCCCCAGCAACGATTCCGATCCGTATTCGCGACATTATCGCGATATTCCTCGCTCTGATTTTTCTAGAAGATCAATCATGATTTGAATTTCTGGACACTCTTTTACAATTGACTTTAATTCTGTAATTGCATCTGGTACGGTGAGATTTTGTCTGAAAATAACTTTGTATGCACGTTTTAAATAAGAAATAGTTTCGTCTGAAAAGCCTTGTCTTTTAAGCCCAACAACATTTAATCCAAATACTTTTGAGTCATGGCCAACACCTGATATCAAAATATAAGGTAATACATCTTTACTAATTCCTGTAGCAGCAGCGACAAAACTATAAGCACCAATGATGCAATACTGATGAACCAATGAAAATCCGCTTAAAATAGCATAGTCTTCAACTATCACATGACCTGACAGTGATGCACTATTTCCAAAAATTGTATTATGTTTAATATGACAATCATGGGCAATATGGACATAAGCCATCAATAAATTTTGGTTTCCAATAGTAGTTTTTCCTCCACCTTGGAGTGTTCCGCGATTAATGGTCACAAACTCTCTAATGATGTTTTCATCACCGATTTCTAATGTTGTTGCTTCACCCTGATATTTTTTATCTTGAGGATCTTCTCCCACAGATGCAAATTGATAAATTTTATTGTTTTTACCAATTATTGTTGGGCCATTAATTACTGCATGAGGTCCAATCGATGATCCAGCTCCAATTTCAACATTTTTCCCTATGACTGCATACGGCCCAATTTTCACATTTTCAGCAATTCTTGCGCTTTTATCAATTATTGCTCTTTCATCAATCACTTGCGCCTCTCCTTCCTGCAATCATAAAATCAGCTGAACACGCTAATTTATTTTCAACCATTGCTTTTCCATTTAACTTCCAAACATTTTGACGTGATTTATCTACGGTGACATATAATCGTAGTTGATCACCGGGTATCACGATATGTTTAAATCTCACGTTGTCGATCCCTGCAAAATAATAGAGTAATTTCTCTGAAAACTTATCTGCAAATAATGTATCTAAAGCAAGAATTCCACCTGCCTGTGCTAAAGCTTCCAACATCAATACGCCAGGCATGACAGGATTTTCTGGGAAATGTCCCATAAAAAATGGTTCGTTTATGGTGACATTTTTCAAAGCAACAATCGACTTGCCTCTTTCAATTTGCTCTACACGATCAATTAATATGAACGGGTATCGATGGGGTAAAAATTCAAGTATCTTATGAATGTCCATTTTCATCTCTCAATTTCTTTTCTAGATTTTCAACACGCTGAAATAAATCCTGCAAGTGTCTCATTCTGACAGTCATTTTTTGCCAATCCATTTTTTTCTGTGCAACAGGTGGGCCTGCATAAACACCCGGTTGATGAATCGATTTAATAACCGCACTCATCCCGCCAATCATGACTTGATCACAGATTTCCAAATGACCACTAATTGATGTCGCCCCGCCAATCAAACAATATTTTCCAATTTTGGTACTACCTGCAATAGCAACACAAGCAGCTATTGCTGTATGGGCACCTATTCGTACGTTATGAGCAACCTGAATCAGGTTATCTAACCTAACACCATCCTCAATAACAGTATCTTCCACAGCACCTCTATCAATTGTTGTATTTGCACCGATTTCAACATCACTACCAATCACAACTCTTCCCAACTGTGGAACTTTTAGCCAATGTGTACCTGTATGTGCATTTCCAAAACCATCACTTCCAATGATAGCACCACTATGTATGATCACTCGGTTACCCAAAATAACTTCATCATAAAGTGTCACATGTGGATACAAACAACATTCAGGACCAATTTTACAGTAATCTCCCACTACACAATAAGCACCAATTCTGGCACTTTCATGTATTTCGCAATTTTTTCCAATGACTGCGGTTGAATGTATGCCTGCTTCTGGCAAACTGCGGTGATTAAACAATTCAGCAATTTTTGCATAAGAAACATACGGGTTTTTAGATATCAGTACGGGAACATTAGAATTTGATTTGTGTTGTTCTGAAAGAATAACGGCGGATGCTTTTGTGTTCTGCAAATATTTCAGGTAACTTTTATTTTCTAAAAAAGTGACTCTACCAAGGCCTGCATTTTGCAATGTACCCACGCCTGAGATAACTGTTTCTGGATGATGACAGTTCTCAAGCGTAAGTTTAAATTGGTCAGCAAGTTCTGCTAACGTATATGTTTTCATGAAATTAATCAATTAGTTAGAATGACTCATTGCATCTAAAACTTGCTGTGTAAGATCTGTGCCTGCGTCCATATAAGGTACAGCTGCTTTATATAACACGAAGTTGTATTGCCCTTGTTTTGCAACAGTATTTACAGAAGCTTGTACTTTTTCCATAAAATGCTGCATGTCTTTGTTGCGTTCTTGGTTAACATCATTTCTAAATGTATCGACTTGAGACTCATAACCCTGTTGATCGGCAATAATTTTATTTTTTAATTTAGCTTGATCTTCAGCTTTCATCACAGCTTGATTTTTTGAAAAATCCTGCATTTCAGCTTGTAAGGTTTTTTTTGCCGCCATTAATTTTTCCTGACGTGGTTTAAATTTATTTTGCAACTGTGCATTTAATTGTTGGTATTCAGGAGATTTTTGAATAATGACCTGCGCATCTACAACACCAATTTTTACATCGGCTGCTATTGCAAGGTGAGAAAAACCCAATAAACTTGTTAAAAGTAAAGATGATCCAAGTAAACGCTTAAACATCATAACACTCCTCTCAAAATTAAAAATTTGTACCTATGTTAAAACTAAAGTATTGTGTTTCATCACCCACTTGAGTACGCAGCGGTTTTGCAACGTCAAATTCCAATATTGTATTGAATACGGGCAATTTAACTTGAAAATCTAAACCTGTAGAATATCTCAAATCACCTAAATGTATACCTGTCATAGATTGTTTATAAGTATTGTACATATTCCATGTTGTATACACCTGACCTGCATCCACAAATACAGATGTTCTAAAAATATCCCCTGACAGCGGATGCGGCAAAATCACTTGCGCTGTCCCACTGATAAACGCATTACCTCCAATAGGATTATTCTGAGAATCACGCGGCCCTAACGTACCCGTTTGATAGCCTCTTACTTCACCCTCTGTAGCTAAACCACCGGCAAAATAGTTGGCAAAAAATGGCAGTCCTTGTGTACTTCCATAAGCTCCACCATATCCAAGATTTCCAGTTAATCCTCCAACGAGCCCATAACCTAAAGGATAGAACCCTCTATATTTATAGGTTAATTTGTAATAATCTAACTGTGCACCTGATAACGGCGCTGAAATTTGAGCCACTGCATTCTGGTAAGTTCCTTCATCAGGAAATTGAGGATGGTTTAATCTATTTCTTGTCCAACCAAAGGTCAACATAGTTTGATTAAACATGTTTCCTTCATTTCTAATAAATTGTTCTATTTGTAATGATGGATTAACGCTTTGTGAAAGAGAAGTTCTTTGTAAACCAATCCCTGCTTGATAAGAATTATTTAAACTAAATGGAATAGAATAAATGATGTTGCCGCCGTATTGTGTAAACTGATACGCCGCTAAATCCAATCTATCAGGCATAGTTTTGATATTATAAAGACTAAAACCCCTTTGTACACCATCCGGCGTGTAATAGGGATTATTGAAATTAAAACTATAACTTCGTTGATACACACTGTTACTAAAATTAACACCAACTTGATCGCCAGTTCCTAAGAAATTTGATTCATTAACACCCGCATTCACGATAAATCCATCCGTACCATATCCAGCGCTGAGAGTCGCTGCAGCCGATGGCTGTTCGGTGACATCGTAATCGAGATCAACTTGATTATCGGAATTCTCAACGGGGCTGACGTGTTGCTTAATGCCTGTAAAATAACCTAGCATATTGAGCTGCTGTATAGATTGGTCTTGCTTTTTGGATGAATACAACTCTCCTTCCGATTGCTGCATAGCATATCGTAACACTCGATTATCTGTTGTAGTGTCTCCATGAAAATTAATTTGTCGAACGTAATAGAAGCGACCCGGTTGAATTTGGAAATTGACAGCAACTGTTTTGTTACTTTCATTAATGACAGGAATTACATTAATATTGGCTAACGCATAACCTCTATCACTTAATGCAGACTGAATAGCCTTTGTTGCAGCAACGACGCGCTTACGTGAAAAATAGCCGTCTTGTTTTAATGCTTTCACTTCAGGCAATGCATCATAGGTGGCGGCGGGCAGAACTAATTGACCAGAATATTGGTATCCTGAAAATCTATACTGTGATCCTTCAGTAACGTGTATGACTAATGTCACTGTTTTTTTATCGTCGCTTAAGACTGCATTTGCACTATCTATTTTAAAATGCAAATACCCTCTATCAAAATAAAAATCAGAGAGTGTTTCAAGTGACTCGTGAAACCCTTCTTTCGTGTAATGATCGGCGTGTGTATAGAAAGAATTCCATTTTGGAGTAGTCAAAGTGAGTTCTTTTTGTAATTCTTTTTCACTAAAATCATGATTACCTGTAATGTTAATTTGTTCAACGAGTGCTACACGACCTTCCGAAATATGAAGAGTAACATTCACTCGATGACGTTCAAGTGGAGAAACGTCAGTAGAAACTACCGCGCTGTAATGACCTTGGGAATCATACGCACTTTCCAAACTTTTTTTGACTTGATCCAATATGGATTGATCCAGAGTTTGTCCTTTTACAAGACCTACATCTTTTAAAACACTATTAATTTGCTCGGTTGAAATCAAGGAATTTCCCGTCACATTAACATTATATATAACCGGCCGTTCTGTGACATGTACGATTAATGTATTGTTGTCTCGAGACAAACTGACATCACCGAAAAAACCAGTTTGGTATAACGCAGCGATGATACCCGCTGTGTCAGACTCTTTGAGTACTTGACCTGTCTTGATAGGCAAGTAATTTAACACCGTTCCCTGGCTGACGCCTTCAAGGCCTACAATTTTAATGTTTTTAACGACAAAACTGCCTGTTTGCGCAAAAGCACAAAGGGGTTGAGTGATTAATACTCCAGCTAATACTGCTAAACTTAATTTTTTTCGAATAAAGGCCATTTTTATCTCTCATAGTCCATGGGAAAAGGCGATTATAAACGAAATCAGAAAAAGAGAAATAGATTTTATGTTAATTTCTAGCTCATCTTACACACTCATATTACGCAGAGAGCGCACAAGAGGACAAAGGATGTCTTTTACGGTTTTCATTTTTTCGATTGTTTTCCTTTTTTATAAAGAGATAGTTAAAGAGGACAAAGGAATCCATCGTAAAGATCGTAAAATATAGGGATATATTTTACGATCATAGGGATATGGGTTCGTCTGAACGATGATTCCTTTGTCCTCTTGTGCGCCCTCTGCTTAACATAAGTTAAAAAGAAATTACATGGCTGTTTTGGCTTTGGATGTGTGCTTTTTTATGGTTACCTATGTGAAATGTCAACAGACCCTAATAGTACTCGGTAATTAATGAATTCTCAGGGATGACGTGCCCCCTCACCCCATGGCAAGCGCACTTAGACAAGTGCTATTATTTACCCACACTTTATCAAAATATTGCCTATACTTAGCTTGGAAAAGCACAAACAATAATACTAGCCGAGCTTAAGAAAATCTTAATATTGGGATAATATAATCAAAATAAGCATGAAATGAGGGGGATAAATATGTTCGAACAATTTAATAAATGGTTTAGTGAGTTGGTAGCAGGGGATAAAAAAAATCTTCCTTTGACTCCTCAAATGTTTGAACCATTTAACAAATGGTATTACGAACTTATAGTGTGGGATAACACAAACTACTCTTTTCCTTTCCTGCCAAAAACAATCAAGGATAAAAATTTTATTAAAAAAGCAGCCTGGTTATTCATTGTAACTCAAGAATTAGAAAAAAAAGCTGGCATGGTTATGGGATATCCGGATTTAAGTCGAGCTTTGCATAATTTGCAAAATATGCCTCTGAATGAACTCAAAGAATCCCTAATAGAACTCATAAAATATCACCCTGATTTGGAAAAGTATGAAAAAAAGGTCACTGATGTTATGCCTGAAATCAATATGGTTGAAATAGAAAGTTTTGTAAATGATTTTGAAATTCCAGATGGATTACGGCAAGATTTGTGTATTGAATTAAACCTTTCTGTGACACAAGATTACTATCTCGCAAAAAAAATCCTGATGCGGCATTATCAAAAAAGTCAAAATGTAGTAAATAATATTGATGCTGATATAGAAAAAGTCATAAAAGAAAAATTCAAATTTGATTCAAATACGGAAAATCAAAAAGAAATCAATAAACTAAAAGATGAGATAATTTCATTTATTACCAATAAACAAGATCTTAGTGTACATCTTACCATAGAGAGAATAATCCATAGTATCCGTATAGGTTCAACAGTAAGAGTCTCATCACCTTATTCTGCGTTTGGCTATCAAACATCAGAATTCGACTTCTGGAATTTAGGAAATCAATTAATAAAAAAATTAAATAAAGACAAGTTTGGTGTTTTTCAAGGAATTAGACCTTCTTCGTATGGCGGCGGAGTTGGAAACATTAAAATGGGCTTCGATTATATACAAAAAAAAGTGGATTCTCTATTAAGCAACCCAAGTGTTGATGCTAACGTAATTCTTCATACAATAGAAAATAATGTAAAAGAAACTTTATTAATAAAAGACGATACCACTGATATTTCTGAATTGCTTTTGCTCAATACGATTGAAAATTTAAACGCTATTAAAAATACAAATGAAACAATGTTAAGCGCTTTAAATACCATGATAAATGGATATAAAGAACTCTTAAAAAATGAGAATAAGAAAAAAACAACTTATACTACATCTGAAAAAATCATTAAATTATTAGTATTACAAGAACTAAACTTGTTAATAAAGCAATTAAGTCAAAACAATAATCAAGAAGAAATAGTAGAATTAATATTTAGAAGCAGCGTTGACTTAATAAGTCTCGCCACCATTTTGAGCCTTAGCAAGCAGGACAATAAAAATATGCTCACTACGCAGGATAAAAATCTACTTGATCTTGCTTTAGATTTACAAGATATAAAAATATTGCGATGGGTTTTACAAAATGCTAAAACACTTATTTTTAATCTTGAACTAGATGTATTTAGTAATTATTGTCAAAAAATACGCCGTATTTTCCCTGATTACCAGCAGCTAGAAGAAACGATTTCTGATTATAAAAAAAATAGAATAGAAGAGATTAATCAAAAATTTGAGAAATTCGGGGAAATTACCAGTAAAGAAGTTCCACTCCTATTAGCAGCAAAAATGGGGGATAAACTCTATAAAAATACTATATTTTCTATAACAGATGCTGATATGCCTTCGTTAATCGAGCAAATTAAAAATTTGATTCAAAACGATACCACTGAAAAGATTATTAAATTTCAAATCATACATTTACCGATACCAGTCCCTAGAATTCATGCTATTTTTGGCGAATTTACTATTGATAAAACAAATACTCCACCAACAGTAAAGTATCTACATTGTGATTCAACGCCGCGTTTAACTCCATTTGATGCAATCATTACACGAAATTTTAGAAATGCAATTTCCCCGTTAGCTAATATTGAAATTTATGATTCAAATGTTACTCTACAAAAAGGAGGACAGAGTTGTGCTTATTTTTCAATTGATGGGGCTATGATGCTAGCGACACCACCCGACAAAGATTATGTTGTAAATGTAATTGAATATATGAAAGCACATGGCGAAAAAGAAAAACGACCATTTGAAGAACAAAATGTTACATATATAAAATCTGATTCATTACCAACTAGGTTCGTCAGAGGATCACATTTTATCAAAGCCACTTCATTACCAGATAGGTTCGTCGGAGGATTATTTGTCCCCGCCTCAACTCAAAAAGGACTTGACTTTTTTGTGTTTGAATCTCCAGAAAAAGATAAAATCGTTAATAAGAAAGGTGAAACGGCCGAAAAATCTATAAATAAAGATTTGAAAGAGCGCCCCGCAAGGCTCGATTCAAGCAAAACTGTAACTCATAATGTAAGGCTTGAGCGAAAAATGAAAAATTATCAAGATAGCGTCATGAATTATATAAAAGATAAAGATATTCTCAGCAAGGACTTTTTAGATCAAGTCAATAAATACAAGATAAATGGCTTAGTTCAATTTTGCGAGCAAAAAATAGAAAAAAAACCAGAGCAAAAAATGAAAGTAAGTTTTTGAAAATTAACACCTAATTCCATTTACAAAAATCAAAGCATGCGGGGCAAAGCATCTAAAAATAAATTCATTATTTATCAATGACTTATGTTTTTGATTTTTTAACTCACCTTACGCAGGATATGAAAATACGAGGTCAGTCGACAGCGCGAAAACGAACCTACATCTCTGTGTATGATCGAGTAAAATAATAGGGTCTGTTGACAATTGCTTAATATCTATTTTGAAAAAGGTTGAAGCATGAGAGCTATGATGTGGTTTAGAGAAAGCGATTTGCGCTGCCAAGATAATACTGCTCTCTACCACGCAAGCGTGGAAAGCCCGGCTGAAGGCTTATTAGGATTATTTATTATTTCACCTGACGTTTGGCAAAGACACGATATGTCAGATTGCCGCAAAGAATTTATTTTAAAACATTTGGCAAGTCTCAGCACAGAATTAAAACATTATAATATTCCGCTCATAGTTCTCACGAGTTCACCACAAAATAATGAAATTAAAAGCGTGTTAAGCATGGTTCAAAAATACAGCATAAAAAAATTATTTTATAATCAACAATTTGGTGTAGACGAAATTAAGAGAGATGAGCAAATTCAGCAATTTTGCACTTCAAATCAAGTCATGATAAAAAACTATACTGATCACGTTGTTATCAATCCTGATGAAATACTTTCTACAAGCAAAACAAGATTGACAATCTTTACACCTTTTAAGAAGGTATGGCTTTCTAAGTTATTACAGTTAATCAAAAATAATACTTTCCAAATCTACCCCCTTCCAAAAAAGCAAAAAATAGTCTTTGCACAACCCACCCCAATAAATGAGTTGACCTCATTAACACATATGCCGCAGCACGAAGCGTCCAGCTGGAAAATTGGTGAAAATCAGGCGCTAAAAACACTCGACAATTTTATCGAACATAAATTAAAGAAATATCACGAGGTGAGAGATTTTCCTGCCATTGACGGAACCAGCAAATTGTCTCCCTATCTTGCATCTGGTATCTTATCTCCAAGACAATGTATTCAAAATATTATAGACGTGAAACATAGAGGTGCAGAGACCTGGCTCTCTGAACTCATTTGGCGAGAATATTATCATTATGTTTTATATCATTTTCCTCGCGTGAGCATGAATAAACCCTATAAACTTAATACAGAGAAAATAAAATGGGGCAACGATTCAACTTTATTTGAAGCTTGGAAAAATGCCCAAACGGGTTTTCCACTCATTGATGCGGCCATGAATCAGCTTAATCAAACAGGATGGATGCATAACAGACTCAGAATGTTAACAGCTTCATTTCTTGCAAAAAATTTACTGATAGATTGGAGAAAAGGTGAGCAATATTTTATGCAAAAATTAATTGATGGCGACCTTGCTGCAAATAACGGCGGGTGGCAATGGTGTGCATCAACAGGAACTGATGCCGTGCCTTATTTTCGAATATTTAATCCAATACTACAAACCAAAAAATTTGATCCTCAACTTGAGTTTATCAAAAAATACTGCCCTGAATTTCAAACAACAAGTTATCCTAAACCTATCATCGATTTAGCAGAGTCTAGAAAACGTGCACTTGCATCTTTTAAAATAACTTAAGGCTTTTTTTCAGACCTCAATAGGTGAAAATTTTTTGAGATGACAATATTGTATGGTTTCTTTATAACATCTTCAGTATGTTGCAATTTTTACCAGATAAACTCATCTGCACTGTTTTTTTGCTTTGAAATAATATTTTAGGAGCGAATAACTAATGTAAAAACTTGAACACAGACATAAGCAGAGATAGAACAGTCACTGACGCTCCCATTAGTATCATCATCCACTTTAAAATATAATTTTGAGACTCTTTAATTTCCACTCGCGTTTCGTAAATTTTGATTTCTAAATTTTTAATATCGTCTTTTGTTGAGTAGTTTTTGAGATCATCTTTTGTTGCAAATATTTTCAGATCATCTTTTGTGGCAAAATTTTTTATATCATCCTTTGTGGCAAAATTTTTTAAGTCGTCTTTTCTTACAAAATCTTTTAAGTCATCTTTTTTTGCAAAATCTTTCAGGTCATTTTTTGTTGCAAAATCTTTTAGATCATCTTTTGTAGCCAAATGAGATTGTGTTAATTCAATAAAAAGTTCTAGCTCAGATTCAGCTAATACCTTAGCCTGTGCACGCGTAAAGCCTGCATTTTCGAAACGATCAACGAGTTTAAAACTATCAATAGCGGCCAATATCATATAGAGTCCTTAATAATTTATTAAATTGTAAGTCCACATTATCACAATATTGTACTAAATAAAATAAATTACGATGTTTTATTCAATTGTATATTCTGGTAATTGATCAAAGTTTAAATATCGATAAAGCTCCGCTGCCATTGTATTTATTCCTGCAATTTTTTCTTGATACTCTTTGACTGTGGGTAATCTTCCTAAAACTGCTGTAATGGCAGAGAGTTCTGCCGAACATAAATAGACATTGGCATCTTTGCCCATACGATTGGGAAAATTTCGTGTAGACGTAGAAACTACTGTTGCACCATCTTTGACGCGTGCTTGATTACCCATACATAATGAACATCCTGGAACTTCTGTTCTTGCACCCGCTTGACCAAAAATCGCGTAAAATCCCTCTTCCATTAATTGATGGGCATCCATTTTTGTAGGCGGCACAATCCATAATTTAACAGGTGCTTGTTTGCCATAATCCTTAAATAATTTTCCTGCGGCCCTGTAGTGTCCAATATTGGTCATACATGATCCAATAAATACTTCATCTACTTTATCGTTTGCGACTTCTGATAACGGTTTAATATTATCAGGATCATTTGGACATGCTAATAAAGGTTCGGTGATTTTATCTAAATCAATCTCAATGATCTCAGCATACTCAGCATCTTTATCTGCTTCTAACAATTCAGGCTGATTGATCCAATGCTGCATAGCATCAATTCTACGTTGTAACGTTCTAGGATCTTGATAACCTGTTTTTATCATATATTTTAGCAATGCAACATTAGAATTTAAATATTCTATAATAGGTTCTTTATTTAATCTTACCGTGCACCCATTAGAAGAACGTTCAGCGGATGCATCGGCAAATTCAAATGCTTGTTCAATTTTAAGATAAGGCAGCCCTTCAATTTCTAAAATTCGACCAGAAAAAACATTTTTCTTATTTTGGCTGGCGACTGTTAGTAACCCTTTTTGAATAGCCGCGTAAGGAATCGCATTAACTAAATCTCTTAATGTAATTCCAGGTTGCATTTTTCCTTTAAATTTGACTAACACCGACTCTGGCATATCCAATGGCATAACACCTAGCGCAGCCCCAAATGCGACTAACCCCGATCCACCTGGAAAACTGATTCCAATAGGAAATCTTGTATGTGAATCACCGCCTGTTCCTACTTTATCGGGTAATAACATTCTGTTTAACCAGGAATGAATAATTCCATCGCCGGGTTTTAAAACAACACCTCCACGCGATGCAAAAAAATCGGGCAACTCATGATGAGTTTTTATATCAACAGGTTTTGGATAAGCGGCAGTATGACAAAAACTTTGCATGACTAAATCAGCTGAAAATCCTAAGCAGGCCAATTCTTTTAATTCATCTCTTGTCATAGGACCAGTTGTATCTTGTGATCCAACAGTACTCATTCTAGGTTCACAATAGGTACCCGGCCGTACACCTTCTATACCACACGCTTTACCTACCATTTTTTGCGCTAATGTAAAGCCTTTCGTCGACACTTTTGGAGGCGCAGGTCTTATAAAGACGGTTGATGTCGGAAGCTTTAAAGCTTCTCGTGTTTTGTCTGTTAATGATCGTCCAATAATAAGTGGAATGCGCCCACCTGCTCTGACTTCATCCAATAATGTAATAGGCCGCAATGAAAATGTTGTGATTACTTTTCCAGATTCATTTTTTATCTCACCGGTGTAAGGACAAATGGTAATCACATCGCCAGTATTAAGTTGACTGACATCAACTTCAATTGGAAGTGTACCCGCATCTTCGGCTGTATTAAAAAATATGGGTGCAATTTTACCCCCCAATATTACACCACCTTGCCTTTTATTGGGAACGTGAGGAATGTCGTGTCCAATATGCCACAGCAATGAATTAATGGCTGATTTTCGTGATGATCCTGTGCCAACGACATCTCCAACATAAGCCAATGGATGATTTTTTTGTTTCAGTGTTTGAATCGTTTTTAATACATCAGGCATTTTATTCATTAACATCGCATTTGCATGAAGTGGAATGTCAGGTCTACTCCATGCTTCAGTGGCTGGCGATAAATCATCTGTATTTGTTTCACCTGGTACTTTAAATACGGTTACAGTAATACTTTCAGGTACTTTTGGTTTTGTGGTAAACCACTTTGCTTCAGCCCAACTTTCTACCACAAGCTCAGCAAATTTATTTTTTTTCTGTGCTTTTTCCAATACATCGTGATAAGCATCAAACATTAATAATGTACGAGACAAAGCAGCTGCAGCAATTGAACCTAGGGTTGGACTATCTAATACATCAATTAAAGGCCTGATGTTATAACCACCATACATGGTTCCTAATAATTCCGCTGCTTTTTCGGGTGATATTAACGGTG
>Ga0068855_100004752_pt1 | contig 16582 bp, 11 predicted proteins | sample KBSCornC52_FD_66592 | JGI IMG/M metagenome (GOLD analysis project Ga0068855, IMG submission 66592) | Corn rhizosphere microbial communities from Kellogg Biological Station, Michigan, USA - KBS Corn C5-2 | ecosystem: Host-associated > Plants > Roots > Rhizosphere > Soil ...
CAACCCGTGGCTCGCCGCCGTGCTGATCGGCCTTGGCTTGTTCGCGCACCAGGGCTTTTCGACCAACATTTTCGGCATGACGGCGGATATCGTTCCCCCGGTGCGCGTCGCCAGCGTGATCGCGCTCGGGGCAATCGCCGGGAACCTGTCGGGCACGGCGATCATCGAGTTCGCCGGATGGTCGCTGACCAACGGGCATGGCTATGTCCCTCTGTTCGTGATCTGCGGCAGCGCCTACCTGGTGGCGCTGGGCTTCATCCAGCTGATGCAGCCGCGGCTGGTGCTGGCGGAGGTGTGATCGCTTACCTCCCCTCCCGCAGGCGGGAGGGGTCGGGGGTGGGCATGCGGCCGCGCGCCGCGTTGCAGCGCCAGTGCCCACCCCGCTGCGACTAGGGCGCTTCGCGCCCAAGTCTCGCTGCCCCTCCCGCTTGCGGGAGGGGATTGTCTTACTCCCCACATGGAAGAAGGCCCCCCGCGCGAGCGGAGGGCCTTCCTGCGATCCCGAAGGGCAGCCCGCCTGAGCGGGCCCCGCATCAGAAGTTGTAGCGGGCGATCACCCCGAAGTAGCGGTCGGCGTCGCGCGGGATCTGGTAGCGGTAGGCGCCGCTGGGGCCGCCCGAGCTGATCGCGGCGATGTAGCTCTGGTCGAACAGGTTGCGGACGACGAAGCTCAGCTTGTAGCGGTCGTCGGGGTCGACGATCGACACGCCCGCATTGACGATGCCGTAGGCGCCAATGTTGGTCGCCGCGCGGACCACCGGGTCCGGCGTGAGGAACAGGCTCTGGCTCGACTGGTAGGTGCCCTGGACGTTGAGGCTGACGTCGACCGGCCCGCCGGTGCGGATGCGGTAGTCGGCGCTCAGGCTGCCCTTGAACTTCGGCGCGAAGGGCAGGGTCGTGCCATTGGCGACGATGTCGTTGGGAGTGCGGACCGGGGGCGGGTTGAACTGGTCGATGTGGGCGTCGGTATAGGCCGCGCCGCCGCTGATGGTGAGATCGCGCGACGGACGGTAGGACAGGTCCACTTCCACGCCGCGGGTCGAGACAGTGCCGGCGTTGGTGAAGCGGGCGATCGTCGACGAGACGCCGTTGATGACCAGAGTGTCCGGGTTGTTGGCCTGGAAATTGTGGTACTTGGCGTAGAAGGCGGCGATGTTCAGCGTCAGCGCGCCGTTCAGCAGCGTGTTCTTCAGGCCCACTTCGAAAGCGTCGGAGGTTTCCGGCTCAAGCGCCTTGAGGCCCGTCGGCTGGAGGTTGAAAAACAGGTTGAAGGCCGGCCCCTTGTAGCCGCGGGTGTAGCTGGCATAGCCCATCATCTGGCGGCTGAAGTCGAACTGCACGCCCGCCTTGCCCGAGAGATTGTTGGACGAGGTGCTGGTGGTCAGCGGCACGCCGTTGGTCGAGGCCGCGGCCGTCGACTGCGCCGTCGTCGGCGCGGTGCCGGCCGCGACGAGGCTCAGGTAGGTGTTCCACACGCCCGCATCGAACGGCACGTTCGAGGCCAGGTTGCCCGGGCTGGTGATGCGGATGAACTTCTCGTTGAGGTTGTCATGCGTGTAGCGCAGGCCGCCGATCACGCGGAACCGGTCGGAGAGGTTGAGCGTCGCCTGGGCGAAGATAGCGAGGTTCTTCTGGGCGTTGGAATAGGTCGCCTGACCGAAGGCGGTGACCGACGGCGCCGCGAGCGGGCTGGTGCACGGCGTGAGCACGCCCGTAGGCAAGATCGCGCCGGTGGCCGCGCTGCAGATCAGGTTGTCGCGGCGGAATACGCGCTCGGTGAAGGTGTAGGAGTAATAGGCGCCGACCACGTAGTCGAGGAACTGCTTGCCCGGTGAGGCGATGCGCAGTTCCTGGCTCCAGTTCCAGCCGGTCTGCGGGCCGGTGTCGTGCGACTGCGGGGTGCCGATATAGGCCTGCGGATAGAAGTCGCCGTCGCGGATCTCGTTGTTGGCGAAGTTGCGGTAGGCGGTGATCGAGGTCAGCGTGTGATCGCCCAGGCCCACGTCGAACTGGCCCGAGAAGCCATAGCCGGTCTCGATCGTGCGGGTGACGAGGTTCTGGTTGATCGTGCGGGTGTCGGCGCCCTGCAGCGTCGGCAGGACGGTCTGGATCAGCGCGAGGTTGGTGGTGTTGACCGCGCCCGGCGTCGAAGAAGTCGCGCCGAACAGCGGCGGACCGCCGATCACGTCGGCGCAGCAATCGTCCTTGTTCTTGTGATAGTCGCCGATCAGGGTGAGCTTGGCGTCGGCCCCGAGATCGGCCTGGAGGATCGAGCGGATGCCCCAGTGCCTGAAGCCGTTGACCCGGCGGTTCACGTTGGGGGCCACGTTGAAGATGTTGCCGTCGTACTTGTCGAAGAAGGCGGTGGTGCGGGTGCGGACCGAGGGGCTCAGCGGCAGGTCCACCGTGCCGCGCACGCGGTATTCGTTGCCGTTGGTGAAGTAGTACGCGCCTTCGACATTGCCGCCGATCTTGTCGCCCGGCATCACCGAGACGATGTTGATCACGCCGGCGCTGGCGTTCTTGCCGAACAGGGTGCCCTGCGGGCCGCGCAGCACTTCGAGGCGGGCGACGTCGGCGAGGTCGGAGAAGGCTTCCGCGGCGCGGCTGAGCACCACGCCATCGAGCACGGTGGAGACCGAGGGTTCGACCGCGATCGAGAACGAGGTCGTGCCGAGGCCGCGGAGGAACAGGGTCTGGTTGAGCGAGGTGCCGGCCTTGACGAAGTTGAGCGAGGGGACCAGCGCCGCGGCGCCTTCGAGGTTCGAGCGCGAGGCATTGGCCACGGTTTCGCCAGTGAGGACCGAGACCGCCACCGGCACTTCCTGCAGGCGCTCGCTGCGCTTCTGGGCGGTGACGACGATCTCGGCCGGGGCCTGCTCGTCGGCTGCTGCCGCGGCGGCGGGCGCGGGCGCGGTCTGGGCCAGCGCGGGCGTGGCGACCAGCATCGCGGCAAGGCCGGACAGGGCCAGCGCCGAGGTGGCGCGCAGCGTGGACGATAGTGTGGACTGCATCAGGCTTCTCCCCATTTCCCCAAGGAGGCAACGACTTGCCGTTATCAATCGGTGCGGTCGGGCTTGTGCCGTTACCGCTTTGGCACCCTTGATCTGCGTCCACTGGCGCGATATGTCAAGCGGTGTCATATAGGACAGGTCGAACCTGTGGCCGCGATGCCACAGAGGGCTGCGAGAGGAGCGAAATGGGCTCGGATTGGCTTCTGGAGGCAGTCGAAGGCGGGTTCGGCCTGCATTTCGCGGGCCGCCTCGTGCTGCGCCACCGAGTCGATTGTCCTGCGGTGGTCATTGCTTGCGGGCAGCCCACGGTGGAGATGGTCCGCGGCAATTTCCGGATCGAGGATGCGCCGTTCGACGCTACGCCGCAGGCTGAGTGGACGGCGGGCGAGGCCTCGATCGACTTTGCCGGGGCGCGACTCGCCTGGTCGGGCAATCGCCTGACCCTCGCAGCGCGCTACCCCGGTCACGATCGCCTGTGGCTGCGTTTCCATGCCGAGCCTGGCGAGGCCGTCTGGGGCGGCGGGGAGCAGATGAGCTACCTTGCGCTCAATGGCCGGCGCTTCCCGATGTGGACCAGCGAGCCCGGCGTGGGCCGCGACAAGTCGACCGAGCTGACCCGGCAGATGGACGCGGCGGGCATGGCCGGCGGGGACTACTGGAACACCAATTACCCGCAGCCGACCTTCCTCACCTCGCGCTGGCTGGCGGTGCACCTCGCGCAGACCTGCTATTCCGTGCTCGATTTCACCGATGCGGCTGCTCACGTGGTCGAGGTGTGGAGTCCGCTGGCCGAGTTCGAGCTGTTCGCAGCCGAGGGACCGCGCGAACTGGTTGGCCTCCTTTCCACCCGCTTCGGCCGCCAGCCGCCCCTGCCGGACTGGGCGATCGGCGGGGCCATAGTCGGCCTCAAGGATGGCGCGCGCAGTTTCGAGCGGCTCGAGCGGTTCATCGCGGCGGGCGCGGCGGTTTCGGGCCTGTGGTGCGAGGACTGGGCCGGGGTGCGCGAGACCAGCTTCGGCCGGCGGCTGTTCTGGGACTGGCGCCGCAGCGAGCAGCGCTATCCGGACCTCCCCGAGCGGATTGCCGCGCTCCACGCGCGAGGCATCCGCTTCCTTGCCTATGCCAACCCCTACCTGGCCAACGACGGCGTGCTCTACGAGGAAGCGGCCGAGCAAGGCCACTTCTGCCTCAAGCCCGGCAGCCATGAGGTCTATCTCGTCGATTTCGGCGAGTTCGACTGCGGGGTGCTCGATTTCACCCGCGAGGAAACCCGCGCCTGGTTCGCCGAGAAGGTGCTGGGGCGCGAGATGCTCGACATCGGCGTCGACGGCTGGATGGCGGATTTCGGCGAATACCTGCCGACCGACGTGGCCCTGGCCGATGGCTCGGACCCGATGCATGCGCACAACCTCTGGCCGGTGCTTTGGGCCGAGGTGAACCAGCGCGCGGTGGCGAGCCGGGGCCGCACCGGCGATGCCGTGTTCTTCATGCGCGCGGGGTTCTCGGGCGTGCAGGGCCATTGCCCGCTGCTCTGGGCGGGTGACCAATCGGTTGATTTCACGCGGCATGACGGTGTCGGCACGGTGATCACCGCCGCGCTTTCGGCCGGGCTCGTCGGCAATGCCTACAGCCATTCCGACTGCGGCGGCTATACCTCGCTGCTCGGCAACGTGCGGACCGCCGAGCTGCTGGAGCGGTGGTGCGAGCTCGCCGCCTTCGCCCCGGTCATGCGCAGCCACGAGGGCAACCGGCCGGACGACAACCTGCAATACGATTCGACGCCCGAGCTGCTTGCCTGCTTCGCCCGCTGGAGCCGCGTCCACGCCCACCTCGCGCCCTATGTGCAAGCGCTCTGCTACGAGGCTGCAACCGCGGGGCTTCCCGCCCAGCGCCCGCTGTTCCTCCACTACCCCGACGATCCCGCGCTCTGGACCGTGCAGGACCAGTTCCTCTACGGTGCCGACCTGCTGGTGGCGCCGGTGATCGAGGAGGGAGCCGTTTCGCGCGAGGTCGTCCTGCCCGGCGAGGGCAGGTGGCGGCACGCCTGGAGCGGTGAAGACTTTGCCCCCGGAGTGCAATCGATTCCCGCCCCGCTCGGGCGCCCACCGGTGTTCTATCGGCCCGACAGCGCCTTTGCGCAGCTGTTCGCGGCCTTGCCGGAGGCTCTGGGATCATGAGCGAGCGATCGAACATCCGCGATGTGGCGGCCAAGGCGGGGGTGGCGGTTAAGACCGTCAGCCGCGTGCTCAACGGCCATCCCTATGTCAGCGCCGAGACCAAGCGGCGGGTCGAGGAGGCGATGCAGGCGCTGGACTTCCGCCCCTCGGTCGCTGCGCGGATCCTGACCGGGGCCAAGTCGAACCAGATCGCCCTGATCTACGACAATCACAGCCCCTACTACATGTTCCAGATCCAGAACGGCTGCTGGAGCCGCTGCCAGGAGGAGGACATCCGCCTGCTCGCCCAGCCGGTCGACGTGGCCGATCCCAAGGTGGGCGACCAGGTGCGCGGGCTGATCTCGGAAACCCACGTCGACGGGGTGATCCTCTCCTCGCCGGTGACCGACTGCGACCCCGTCCTGCGCACATTGGAGGCGATGAACATTCCCTTCGTGCGGATCTCGCCGGGGACCAATCACGCGCTGACCAGCTCGGTGTTCATGGACGACGCCCAGGCGGCGGACGACATGACCACCCACCTGATCAACCAAGGCCACCGCCGGATCGGGTTCATCAAGGGCCACCCCAACCACATGGCCTCGGACGACCGCCTGTTCGGCTATCGCCGCGCGCTCGACCGGGCGGGGATTGCCTATGAGCCGCAACTGGTCGCCGAGGGCGAGTTCGACTTCGATTCGGGCCTGCGGGCAGGGCGCTATTTCCTTGGCCTCGGCGAGCCGCCGACGGCCGTCTTCGCCTCGAACGACGACATGGCCGCCGGGGTGCTGGCCGCAGCCCATGAGCGCGGGCTGGAGCTGCCCGGCGAGCTCTCGGTCGCCGGCTTCGACGACACCACGCTGGCCCGCACGGTCTGGCCGCCGCTGACCACGATCCACCAGCCGATGTTCGACCTGGCCCATACCGCCACCGAGATCCTCATCGCCGGGGGTGACATCAGTCACCGCCGCCTGCCCCACCAGCTGATCGAGCGCGGGTCCGTCGCGCCGCCCAACAGGAAGATTGCATGACCCTGATTACCCCCCCGCCTGCGACCCGTCAGCTCGGCGCGAGCGGGATTGCCATTTCCCCGATCGCCTGGGGCATGTGGCGCCTCGCCGAGAACGGGCGCAGCGCGGCCGAGGCGGCGCGGCTGGTCCATGCCGCGCTCGATGCGGGGATTTCCCTGCTCGACACGGCGGACATCTACGGGTTCGACGGCAAGAGCGGGTTCGGCGATGCCGAGGCCCTGCTCGGCGAGGTGCTGGCTTCCGAGCCGGGGCTGCGCAGCCGGATGGTGCTCGCCACCAAGGGCGGGATCATGCCCCCCCTGCCCTACGACCAGAGCGCGGATTACCTGCGCAGCGCGATCGACGCCTCGCTCGCCCGCCTCAAGGTGGACAGCGTCGACCTGTGGCAGGTCCACCGGCCGGACATCCTCACCCACCCGCAGGAAGTCGCACGCACGCTCGACGATGCAGTGGTCGCCGGCAAGATCCACACGCTGGGCGTGTCCAACTTCACCCCGTCGCAGGTGGCGGCGCTGAACCAGTTCCTCGGCCGCAAGCTGGTGTCCACCCAGCCCGAGATCAGCCCGCTGCGGATCACCTGCTTCGAGAATGGCGAGCTGGACCAGGCGATGATGCTGGGGCTGACGGTCTTCGCCTGGTCGCCGCTCGGCGGCGGGCGGCTGGCGAGCCCGCAGGTGGCGCGCGACCAGGCCGTTGCCGCCGCGCTCGACAAGGTGGCGCAGGACCAGGGCGTGTCGCGCTCGGTCGCCGCCTATTCCTGGCTGATGGCGCACCCGGCGGGGATCGTCCCGATCATCGGCAGCCAGCAGGCCGAACGGATTGCCGAAGGCGCTGCGGCCTTGGCCGTGCGCTGGACGCGCGAGGATTGGTACGCCGTGCTCGTCGCGGCGCGGGGCGAGCCGCTTCCCTAGGAAGCGAGCCCCCGCACGTCAGAACCGATTGCCACGGGCGGCAGGATGGCGCGATCCTGCCGGAGGGACCCGCTTGCCTTGCGCCACGAATGGGAAAGGGACCGCCATGTCGACCCAAGAATGCGAGATCGCCTGGTTTTCCGCGCTGTGCGACGACGACTACGAGTTCCTCGGCGTGCCCGACGCGGCGCTGAAGTCGAGCTGGGAGCACTGCCGCAATATCGTCCTGCGCGCCGAGGAAGGCGGGTTCGACAATATCCTCCTGCCCTCGGGCTACGAGCTCGGGCTCGACACCACGGCCTTCGCCGCCGCCGTCGCCACGCAGGTGCGGCGGATGAAGCTGCTCTGGGCGACCCGCATCGGTGAGGACTGGCCGCCCCAGCTCGCCCGCCGCATCGCCACGCTCGACCGCATCCTTGGGCCCAATGCGGCGGGGACGGGCGGGCGGCTCAACGTCAACATCATCTCGTCCGACATGCCGGGCGAGAAGCTGGCCAGCGCGCCGCGCTATCGCCGGGCGACCGAGGTGATGAAGATCGTGCGCACGCTGCTGAACGGCGAGCACCTCGATCATGAGGGCGAGTTCTACCAGTTGAAGCTGGACCCGCCGCGGATCAATACCATCTCGGGCAAGTGCCCCGCCTTCTACTTCGGCGGCCTTTCCGACGACGCGCGCGATTGCGCCGCCGAGGGCTGCGACGTCTACCTGATGTGGCCGGACACCGAAGGCAACGTGCGCGAGATCATGGCCGACATGAAGGCGCGGGCGGCGAAGTTCGGCCGCACCCTGCGCTTTGGCTACCGCGCCCACGTGATCGTGCGCGAGACCGAGGACGAGGCGCGGGCATATGCCGCGCGGCTGCTGTCCAAGCTCGACGACGCGACGGGGCAGGCGATCCGCGAGAAGTCGCTAGACGCCAAGAACTTCGGCGTCCAGCGCCAGGCCGAACTGCGCGCCTCGGCCTCGGACGACGGCTTTGTCGAGGATCACCTGTGGACCGGGATCGGGCGGGCCCGCTCGGGCTGCGGGGCGGCGATCGTCGGGGATCCGGACCAGGTCCTCGCCAAGCTCAGGTCCTACCAGGACATGGGGATCGAGGCCTTCATCCTCTCCGGCTACCCCCATGCGCAGGAGGCTGACCTCTTCGCCCGCCATGTTCTGCCGCAGATCGCGCACGGACCTTTGGCCATCTAGCGTGTGGTAAGGCCGGTTTTCGGCCTTGAACAATTTTGGACTTACCAATAGAGAGGAATGACCGGGTGTGCGGCACAGGCAGGTGAATTCGCGTGGAATTTGAACAGCAGCTCTGGGATCTCCTCGTCGTCGGCGGCGGCATCAACGGCGCGGGGATCGCGCGCGATGCCGCCGGGCGCGGCCTCAAGGTCCTGCTGGTCGAGCGCGACGATCTGGCCGCACATACTTCCTCGGCCAGTACCAAGCTGATCCACGGCGGGCTGCGCTATCTCGAGTATTACGAGTTCCGGCTGGTGCGCGAGGCGCTGCAGGAGCGCGAGCGGCTGCTCAGGATCGCGCCGCACATCTCCTGGCCGCTGCGCTTCGTCCTGCCACAGCCGGAGAGCGGGCGACCCGGGTGGATGATCCGCACAGGGCTGTTCATCTACGACCACCTCGGCGGCAAGCAGAGCCTGCCGCGCTCGCAAGGGGTGAACCTGGCCGATCCGTTCTGGGGCGCAGGACTCAAGCCGGGGCTCACGCGGGGCTTCGCCTATTCCGACGCCTGGGTCGACGATGCCCGGCTGGTCGTGCTCAACGCCATGGACGCCGGGGCGCGCGGGGCGACGGTGCTGACGGGCACGGCGCTGACCGGCGCAAGGGTTGATGGCGAAGCGTGGGCCGCGGACCTCGCGCCCAATGCCGCCGCGCCCCGCCCGGGCATCGCCGCGCCCTGCACGGTGCGGGCGCGGGCGATCGTCAATGCCGCCGGACCGTGGGTGGGCGACCTGATCGCGGCGCTGCCGGGCGTGCGGCACGACGGCGGGATCGCGCTGGTCAAGGGCAGCCACATCATCGTGCCCCGGCTCTATCCGGGCGACCACGCCTTCCTGCTCCAGCAGGCCGACGGGCGGATCGTCTTCACCATCCCCTACCAGCACAAGTACACCCTGATCGGGACCACCGACGTGACGGTAGGGGATGACGAGCGCGCCAAGCCCCAGATCACCGCGGCGGAGATCGACTACTTGTGCACGGCCGTGCGTCCCTACTTCGCGCAGGAAGTGACGCCGGACCTCGTGGTCTCGACCTATTCCGGCGTGCGCCCGCTCTATGACGACGGCTCGAAGGACGCCAAGGCGATCACCCGCGACTATGTGCTCCAGCTCGGCCGCGAGGAAGGTCCGCAGGTGCTGAGCGTGCTCGGCGGCAAGCTGACGACTTACCGCCGCCTTGCCGAGCACGCGCTGGACAAGCTCGCGCCATTCCTGCCCAAGGCCGGCCCCGCCTGGACCGGTGCCGCGCCGCTCCCGGGGGGCGACCTGCCCGCGGGCGGGTTCGCCGCGTTCCTCGCCGAGGTGCGCGCGCGCTGGCCGTTCCTGCCCGGCGATGTGGCCGAGCGCATGGCCCATGCCTATGGCACGCGACTGAAGCAGCTCATCGGCAGTGCAACCAGCTGGGCCGAGCTGGGCGAGGACTTCGGCAGCGGCTTGACCGAGGCCGAGCTGCGCTATCTGGTGGATCACGAGTGGGCGGCCAGCGCCGAGGACGTGCTGTGGCGGCGGACCAAGCTCGGGCTCGGCGCCGCGCCGGATCTCGCCGGGCGGGTCGAAGGCTGGCTCGTCGCGCGGCGCGGCTGAAGGGGGAGAGGTTTGATGGGCACGGCCATATTGGCGATCGACCAGGGCACCACCTCCTCGCGCGCGCTGGTCTTCGATGGAACCCGCAAGGTCGTCGGGCTGGCCCAGCAGGAGTTCCCCCAGCACTATCCCGCCGACGGCTGGGTGGAGCACGACGCCGAAGGCATCTGGCGCGATTGCCTCGCCATGGCCGAGGCCGCGCTGGCAAAGTCGGGGCTCACGGCGCAGGACATTGCCGCGATCGGCATTACCAACCAGCGCGAGACCGTGGTCCTGTGGGAGCGCGCCACCGGCCGCCCGGTCGCGCGCGCGATCGTCTGGCAGGACCGGCGCACCGCCGCGCTCTGCGCCCAGCTCAAGGCCGAGGGGCACGAGGCGCTGGTCCAGTCAAAGACCGGGCTGCTGCTCGATCCCTACTTCTCGGCGACCAAGCTTGCCTGGCTGCTCGACAATGTCCCCGGCGCGCGAACCCGCGCCGAGGCGGGCGAACTCGCCTTCGGCACGATCGACTCCTTCCTGCTCTGGCACCTCACCGAAGGCCGCAGCCACAGGACCGACGTCACCAACGCCAGCCGCACCCTGCTCTACGACATCCACGCCCAGCGCTGGTGCCCCGAACTGCTCGCGCTGTTCCGCGTGCCCGCTGCCGTGCTGCCCGAGGTCTGCGACAGCGCGGGCGACTTCGGCAGCACCACGCTGCTGGGCGACGAGATCCCGATCCGCGGCGTGGCGGGCGACCAGCAGGCCGCGCTGGTCGGCCAGTCCTGCCTCGCCGCCGGGCAGGCCAAGATCACTTACGGCACTGGCGGGTTCATGCTGCTCAATACTGGCGCCGAGGCCGTCGCTTCGCGCAGCCGCCTGCTTACCACCGTGGCTTACCGCTTCGACGGCACCACGCATTACGCGCTCGAAGGCTCGCTGTTCGTCGCGGGGGCTGCGATCAAGTGGCTGCGCGACAGCCTCGGCATCATCGTCAACGCCGCCCAGACGCAGGAGATGGCCGCGCGCCTGCCGGACAACGGCGGGGTCTATATGGTGCCCGCCTTCGTCGGCCTCGGCGCGCCACACTGGGCGACCGAGGCGCGCGGGATGCTGACGGGCCTCACCTTCGACAGCGGCCCCGCCCACATCGCCCGCGCCGCGCTGGAATCGGTCGCCTTCCAGACCGCCGACCTCGTCGCCGCGATGCGCGCCGACGGCGCCGCGCCGCTCGCTGCGCTGAGGGTCGACGGCGGCATGGCGGCCAACGACTGGTTCTGCCAATTCCTTGCGGACATTCTGGACATCGCCGTGGAGCGGCCGGAGAACCTCGAGACCACCGCGCTAGGCGCCGCCATGCTCGCGGGCCACGCCAGCGGCGCCTGGCCCGGCGTCCTCTCCCCCGGCGCCACCCCCGCCCGGCTGGACCGCTTCAGCCCCGCCCTCGCCCCCGAAAAACGGGCCCGCTTGCTGGAAGGCTGGCGCAAGGCCGTCAACCGCGCGATGGCCTAGACCCTGATGGGTCTAGCCGGTCAGGCCCCTTCCCCCAGCATGTTCTTGTGGGCGAGGCCGCCCTTCATGATGAGGAGCAGCCTGTCGCGCTCGCGCAGCACGGCGATGTCCTCCAGCGGATCGCCGTCGACCACCAGCAGGTCGGCGAACTTGCCGGGCGCGATCGTGCCGCTCTGCTCACCCAGGCCCATCGCCGCCGCCCCGTTGCAGGTGGCCCAGCGGATCACGTCGAGCGGGGGAATGCCCACGTCCTTGACGTAAAGCTCGAGTTCGGCCGCGTAATTGCCATGGGGCACGTTGCGCGCCCCATGGTCGTCGCCGAGGATGAGCCTGACCCCGGCGGCATTGGCGCGCGGCAGGATGGAGACCACGCGCTCGTAATCCTCGCGCATGGCTTCGGCATAGGGCGAGCCGGCCCCGTGGCGCATGGTTTCGCGCGGGAACAGGAGGCTCGGGGCAACGAAGGTGCCGCGCGCAACGGCCGCCTCGATACAGGCCTCGTCGAAACCGTCGCCATGGTCGACGATATGGATGCCCAGCTCGATTGCGTGGAGGATCGCATCGCGCGAGGTCGCGTGGGCCCTCACCTTGACGCCGCGCTCCGTGGCCGTGCGGAAGGCCATGTCCAGTTCGTCCCTGGACATCTCCCATTGCTGGGCCGACAGCCGCGAGCCGTGGCCGCCGGTCAGGTAGAGCTTGATGATCTCCGCCCCGTCCTTGATTTCCTGGCGGACGGTGCGGCGGAACTCCTCCGGGCCGTCGCACCGGGCGACGCCGCCGCGCGCGCCGATCTGCCAATAGGAGGGGAAGCTCAGGTCGGTGGAATAGCCGGTGGTGCCAATGTTGTGGCTCGAGGCCACGATCCGTGGGCCGGCGAGCGTGCCTTCGGCGATCGCCTGCTTCATCGCGGCATCGATATTGTAGGGCGAGCCCGCCCCGATCACCCCGGTGAACCCGCAGTCCAGCGCCAAGCGATAATGCGCGGCGGCGCGCATGGCGTGCAGCGCCGGCGGGGCATCAAGGCCGAAGGGCCCGGGGATCGCGCCGAGTTCGCGATAGGTGGCGTGGAAATGGCACAGGATCATGCCGGGCATGACCGTCCTTCCGGCGAGATCGTGGAAATGGTCTCCCGCCTGCGGCGACGGAGGCGCATCAAGCACGGCGGCGATCACTTCGCCCTCGACGACGACCGTCGCCCGTCGCGGAGCACAATCGCCGGCGATCAGGTTGGCATTCGCCAGGATGGTGCGCGCCATGTCTTTCCTCCCACCGGCCGATTGTCAGCCGCCGCGGCTGCGTTCCCGCTGTGCGAAACATCTTTCATCCGGGCCATCGGTGCCGCAACCGAATAATCCGGATCGCGCGAGCGGGAGCGGGCAATCGGTCAGATCTTGCCGCCGCCGTCGACGGGGATCGTCACCCCGTCGATCCAGCGCGCCTTGTCCGAAGCAAGGAAGGCGATGACGTCGGCGATGTCCTCGGGCCGGCCGAGTCGCTGCAGGGCCTGGGTAGCGAGGATGCGCGCCCGGCCTTCCTCGGACCGCGACAGGTTCGACATCTCGGTAGCCGTAATGCCCGGGGCCACGGCATTCACGCGGATCCCACGCGGCCCGAGTTCGCTCGCCAATTGCCGCACCAGGGTATCGACCGCGCCCTTGGTAGCGGCATAGCCCGATGCCTTGACCAGGAAGTGGCGCGCCGCCGTGGAGGAGACCATCACGACGCTCGCGCCGTCGGCCAGGGTCGGGAGCAGCGCCTGGACCAGAAAGAACGGCGCCCGCACGTTGATTGCGAAGACATCGTCGAAATCCGCCAGCTCATAGTCCTCGAACGGCTTGACGCAGGCGATCCCGGCATTGGCGACAAGGACATCGAGCTTGCCCCCGCACAGCCGTGCCACCTCCTGGGCAAGCGCCGCGGGAGCCGAAGCCTCGAGAAAATCCGCCCCGGCGAGCTCAGCGGTTCCGCCGGCGGCCCGTATTTCCTCGACCACCGCCTCCGCGCCCTCGCGGTCGGGCCCATAATGGACGATGACGTGCAGCCCATCGGCCGCAAGCGCCCTGGCAGTCGCCCGCCCAATGCCGCTCGACGCGCCCGTCACCAGTGCAACCCGTTTCGTCACGCAGATCTCCCAAGCTCGCTTATCGGCAGGCAGCCTAGCAGCACGCCTTGGGAAACGACAACGGCGCCCATCCCGGACATGAGCGCCCACGCGGACCTGGTCAGAGCGCGATGGGAGAAATGAAAAAACCGAAGCGGTGCTAAACCACGTGGAGCCAAGGGGGGACTTGACCGTAGCCGCGGCGAATGGGCAAGACACACGCCATGGCCCGAACCCCGAGCATGAGCAGCTTGCGCCTGTTCCTCCAGGTGGCCCATTCCCTCAGCTTCAGTGATACCGCCCGAACCGCACATATCTCGCAGCCCGCGCTGAGCCGGACGATCAAGCTGCTGGAAGAGGACCTTGGCGTTCGGCTGTTCGATCGCAATTCGCGCAACGTGAACCTCACCGCTGCCGGCGCCGCGCTGCTGCCGACGGTGGAGCGGCTGACCGCCGAGTTCGATATGGCTTTCCGGGAACTGGGCGAAACGTTCCAGGGGCAGCGCGGCCGGGTGGTGGTCGGTGCCCTGCCCTCGGTCGCCGCGGACTTGCTTCCCAAGGCCATCGCCCGGTTCCAGGAAAGTCGGCCTCAGGTCGAAATCGTGATCCGCGAAAACCTGACCGGCAGCCTCGGGCAGAATTTGCAGGACCGCCTGATCGACTTTGCGGTGACCACGCCGCCGGCCGATGGCGAGGGAACCCGGTTCCAGCCGCTGTTCGATGATGATTATGTGCTGGTCGGCAGGCCTGAAGATCTGGCCGGGATCGCCAATCCCGCGCCGTGGCGGACCTTCGTCGATCTGCCGTTCATCGCGATGGAATCGCGGTCCAGCGTCAGGATGCTCACGGACGTGGCCTTCAGCAATGCCGGGATCGCCCCCAAGACGCGCTATGAATGCGCCCAGCTGGCCACGGTCGGCGCATTGATTGCGCAAGGCCTGGGCATCTCGCTGCTGCCCCGCTCGACCCTGCGCCTCCTCGGCATGACCGGCCAGCTTGACTGGCGCATGCCCGAACCGCCGCGGGTTTCGCGGCAGATCGGCCTATGCTGGCTGAAGGACCGAACGCTTGCTCCCGTAGCGCAGGACTTCCTCGAGCTTGTCGCCGAGCAGAACATCGATCCAGAAAACTGATAAAACGATAAGATAACTCTCATTGTTGAATTGATCGCTCTGCGCCATGGTTGCCGCAGACCAGACCAGGGGAGACATGGGAGAGATGTTGGCCATCGTCGGCGCTGCAACAATCCTGTTGTTGCTGGCGCTAATCCTCAGCAATCGGATCTCCCCGCTGGTAGCGCTGATCATCGTGCCCGTTTTGGGCGCAATGGCGGCGGGCCAGGGCTCAGGCGTTCCCGGTTTTATCGTCGCCGGGCTGGGCAAGATCGCTCCGGTGGCGGGGATGTTCACCTTCGCGATCCTGTTCTTCGGGATCATGACCGACGCGGGGCTTCTGGCACCGGTGGTCAGGCTGGTGCTGAAGGCTGTCGGCAAGCACCCGGCGCGCATCACCGTGGGCACCGCGGCGCTGGCGCTGGTCATCCACCTCGACGGCTCCGGCGCGGTCTGCTTTCTCGTAACGATCCCGGCACTGCGTCCGCTCTATGACGAGCTGGGCATGGATCGGCGCGTCCTGGCCTGCACCGCATCGCTGGCGGCAGGGGTGAACTTCCTGCCGTGGACCGGGCCGACCGTGCGGGCCTCGGCGGCGCTGAAAATCCCGGTGACCGAGATCTTCTCGCCCTTGCTGCCGGTGCAGCTTGCCGGCCTCGCCTTCGTGTTCGCGTCGGCCTGGTACCTCGGCAAGCGCGAAGAACGCCGGCTGGGCCTTGCCCCGGCACGCGACGCAGCGCCGGCTCCGGCCCCCGCCCCTGTGACGACGCCCCCTGGCCATGGCGGAATCTCCCCCCTGCAGCGCCCGCGCCTGATCTGGCTCAACGCTGCGATCACCCTGGCGGTGGTAGGCCTGATGGTCAGCGGGGCATTCGAGCCGGTGGTGATCTTCATGGTCGCAACGGCAGTGGCGCTCGTAGTCAACTATCCCGCTCCGGCGGAGCAGCGGGCCCGGATCGAGGCCCATGCCCCGGCGGCCATGCTGATGGTCGGCATCCTCCTTGCCGCCGGCGCCTTCACCGGAATTCTCAACGGGACGGGGATGATCTCGGCTCTCGCCAAGTCCAGCGCCGCGCTGGTGCCCGACGCTCTGGGCACCCGGCTGCCGGTGCTGTTGGCAGTCCTCGCCATGCCGCTCAGCCTCGTGTTCGATCCCGACAGCTTCTATTTCGGCATCTTGCCGGTGCTTGCCGAAGTCGCCGGACATTATGGCGTTGCGCCGGTGAAGATCGCCCAGGCGGCGCTGCTGGGCCAGATGACGACCGGCTTCCCGGTGAGCCCGCTGACCCCCGCAACCTTCCTCGTGGCCGGGCTGAGCGGGGTCGAACTCGGTCGCCATCAGCGGTTCAGCATTCCCTGGTTGTTCGGCGCTTCGCTGGTGATGACCGCCGTGGCGCTGGTGCTGGGGATCTTCGCGCTGTGAGCGGGCGGACCCTCAGGATCGGCGCCGGTGCCGGCTTTTCCGGAGATCGGATCGAGCCCGCGCTCGACCTGCTCGAACGCGGCGGGCTTGATTACCTTGCCTTCGAGTGTCTCGCCGAGCGGACCATCGGTCTGGCCCAGGCCGAGCGCCAGGCCAACCCGGGGCGCGGCTACGATCCGCTGCTCGAAGCGCGGATGACCGCCGCCTTGCCGATCGCAGCGCGGAACGGGGTGCGGATCATCAGCAACATGGGGGCCGCCAACCCGGTCGCCGCAGCGCAGGAGACCACCCGGATCGCCCGCGACCTTGGCCTGTCGGGATATCGCACGGCCGCCATCACCGGCGATGACGTGCTCGACCTCGTGATGGGCGGCGACTATCCGCTGCTCGACCGGGAAGGGGTCAGCCGCGACCTCGCCGGCTCGGTGGTTTCGGCGAACGCGTACCTCGGCGTGGAGGGGATCGTCTCAGCCCTGGCCGGAAATGCCTCGGTCGTGCTCACCGGGCGGGTCTGCGATCCGGCGCTGTT
>Ga0068855_100004753_pt1 | contig 16581 bp, 13 predicted proteins | sample KBSCornC52_FD_66592 | JGI IMG/M metagenome (GOLD analysis project Ga0068855, IMG submission 66592) | Corn rhizosphere microbial communities from Kellogg Biological Station, Michigan, USA - KBS Corn C5-2 | ecosystem: Host-associated > Plants > Roots > Rhizosphere > Soil ...
CCCGCGTCGCGTCAGAGTAATACGCTCACCTTCGCCGAAAAAGCGCTGGCCTACGCCATGCCCAGCGAACGCCTGGACGGCAACGACGTGTGCGCGCTCTACCTCGCCTTTCAGCGTGCGGCGGAACGGGCGCGCAGCGGCCTCGGTCCGACGTTCTTGGAGTGCGTGACGTACCGCGTGGGCCCGCATTCGACCAGCGACGATCCGACGCTCTATCGCAGCGAAGCCGAGGTCAACACCTGGCGCGCGCGCGACCCAATCGTGCGCTTGCGGAGTGAACTCACGGCCGAACGGGTGCTCGACGAAACACGCGCGGCCGCGCTCGACGCCGAGCTCACGCACGAACTCGACGCAGCACTGCTGCGCGTCGAACCCAAGCCCTTGCCACACCGCGCCTCACTCTTCGACGACGTCTACGCCGAGCTCCCGCCGCACCTTTTGGAGCAACGCAAAGAGCTGTTCGCGCTGCGTTGAGCGTCCGCGCGGCGCCCGAAACACGACGCCGAAGGCTGCGCCGCCGAGCGCGCGCCCGGTGACCATCAAAACCCAAGCCCCGGCGCCTCGAGAAATTTCGGGCCACCAATCCGGGCGCACGCAAACCAGATCAGCCCACGGTTTTTCTCGCGTCGGGCCGCCGACTCGCGCAAGCGCCAGCGCGTTGGTCGATCCATTTTTTTGATGGTCACGCGGCAGGCAAAATCCGGCCCAGCCTTCGGCGTCGCGCACGGCTTCCCGAGATCTCGTGCAGCCAGACACTGCTGATGCAAAAAACGCGTCGACACCAAGCTCTTTTGGTCCGCGTCAGCTCACGCGAGAAAGTCCACCGCTGCCGCCAACGGAGCACGTGCGCGAACCAAGGGGGAATGGCCGCCATGCACCACGCGGGTGTGCGCTTGTTCGATGACCAGTGAGCGGCTCCCGCACGGCGAGGGCGCCCGGTGTTGCTGCGGCGCGACACCCGAGCTGCGTTCCGGCGCGGGTCGCTGCGGGTTTACTCAGTAATTCCCGTTAGATAGCGGGCTAGTGCGACAGGTTCAACCAGTTGGCATGGCGGCTGCTTAGAGCCCGGCTGCGGCTGATTTCGCCGCTCAACGGAGGTTCGATCATGCGGGCTTGGGCGAAGCTGTCTTTGACGACGGCGGTGACGGGATTTTTGTGGGCTATGGCGGGCACGGCCAGCGCTGCGGGGTTGCTGCGACCGGTCAACGCGAGTGACACCCCGCCGCAGATCGTGGAGCAAACGGTCAAGGTCGTGATCGACAACGGCTTTGCGCGCACGCAGGTGTCGCAGAGTTTTCACAACGGCAACGCGCAGCCGATCGACGCGGTCTACGAGTTCCCAGTGCCGCCGCAAGCGGCACTCTCCGAAATGACGATTCAGACCGGCGATCACGTGCTGCGCGGCGAAGTGGTGGCGCGCGAGCAGGCGCAGCAAGTCTATGACGCGGAGTCGGCGCAAGGCGCACAAGCAGGGCTTGCCACACAGAACGGCTATCAAAACTTTCAGTTCTCGGTGGCGAACATTCCCGCAGCGGGCGATGCGACGCTGTCTTTCGTCTATTACGAGCCCGTTTCGATCGACACCAACGTGGGGCGATTTCTGTATCCGCTCGAAAACGCGGCACGGATGAGGCCGCTTTCTGGAACGGAGGCGAGGCGGCGGACGCGGGCAAATTCAGCTTCGATTTGGAGTTGAAGAGCGCGGCTCCCGTGACCGAAGTGCGCGTGCCCGACGTGCCGAGCGCCAAGATTCAAGATCTCGGCGGCGGACACTTCACGGTGCATTTCGATGCCGCACCGACCACGCTGACCAACGACCTGGTCGTGTACTACCGCTTGAAAGAAGATCTGCCGGGCAGCGTGCAGCTCGTGCCCTATCGCTCGGCGACCGCCGGCCAGGGCACGTTCATGCTTTTGGTCACACCAGGTTTGGATTTGCCGGCGATCGAACACGGCACTGATTTCGTGTACGTGTTGGATTTTTCGGGCAGCATGGAGACGAAGCTTTCGACGTTGAAGCAAGCGGTTTCGGACGCGATTGCCGAGCTCGGACCGGAGGATCGATTTCGCTTGGTCGGCTTTTCCGACAGCGCCTTCGACATCACGCCCGGCTTTTTGACGGCGACACCCGCAAATATCGAGCAAGCCCGAGGTCTGCTCACGGCACGCGGAATTCTGGGCGGCACGAATCTGTACGCAGGGCTCACCGCCGGCATGGCCAATCGCGATCTGGAACGCGTCACTTCCGTGTTTCTCGTGACCGACGGCGTCGCCAATGAGGGCATCATCGAACCAGCGTCGTTCGCCGCGCTGCTGCGCGAGAGCGATCTGCGAGTGCATGGGTTTTTGCTCGGCAATAGCGCCAACTGGCCGCTGATGCAGGTCATCACCGAGAGCAGCGGCGGGTTCTACGCGCCCGTATCCAATCGTGACGACCTGCTCGGCCAAGTGCAGCTGGCAAAGAGCAAGCTGACGCACGAGAGCTTGCACGACGCGAAGCTCGAGCTCAACGGCGTCGAGATTTCGGATACGACCGACTTCGAACTCGGGAAAGTGTATCGCGGGCAGCAGTTGGTCGTGTTCGGCCGCTACGCCGCGGGCGGCGAAGCCGACGTCGCGCTGCACACGCGGCTCAGCGACCAAGACAAGACGTACTCGGCGCACCTCGCGTTCCCCGACATTGCCGAGGGCAGCCCGGAGCTCGAGCGACTATGGGCGCTCGCGTCGATTCACGCGCTCGAACAGCAAGCGACGCTCGGCTTGCTCTCGCCCGCCGAAGCCAAGCCGCGAGTGCAGCAGCTGGGCGTGGATTATCAACTCGTTACCAGTGAAACGTCCATGCTCGTGCTCGATGATCAGGGCTTCGCTGACCAGGGCATTGCCCGCAATAACCAGATGCGCACGGACATCGAGCACGCCGCTCAAACCAATGGCTCGAGCTCGAGCGGAAATGCCATGGCTCCGCTCAACTCGGGCTCGAGTTCGCCCGCTTCGCCGAGCTCTGGCTCGAACTCGCCCTCCTCGAACAGCGAGTTCGGAGGTGCGCTCGATCCGTCGTCGCTCGTCTTGTTGCTCGCGTCACTTTTGGCGGTCAGCGGACGCCGCCGTCGCGGCGCGGAGGCAGCGTGAGTGAGCGCGGGCAGCGTAGCGCCGAGTGGCCCTGGGTCGCGCTCTGGGCTACGAGCTTCGGCCTTTTGGCGAGCGCGCTGCCCGCGCCTCACGACCTCGCTTACACGGCGGTAGGGATCGAAAACGGGCAGTGGTGGCGACTTTGGACCGGGCACTTCGTACACTACGGAAGCGCGCACCTGTGGGGCGATTTGCTGGCGTTCGCGGTTTGGGCGGCGTTGGTCGAGAGCGAGTCGCGGCGCGTGCTCCTCGGCACGCTGCTCTGCGGCGCGCCGCTGCTTTCGTGCGCCTTTTGGCTAGCTTGTCCGGAGCTCGGCGAATACCGTGGGCTATCGAGCTTGGACGCGGCGCTCGTGATCGAGCTGATCATGCTTCGCGGGTTCGCGCTGCCGCGTGCTGGCGCGGCTCGGCCTGGGCTCGGGCCGTGGCTGACGCGCGCGGTCGGAAGCCGCGCCTTGCGCGCCGTCGGCTGGATCAGCCTGAGCTTGTTTGGGCTAAAGACCGCCTATGAGTACGCAGCCGGTCACGCGCTCTTGGCGCCCGATCTGGGGCCGGGCGTGCGGCTCCTGCCGAGCGCGCACGCCTTCGGTGGATTGCTCGGCTTGGCCGTGTGCCTCGTCGCGCAGCTCCGGACGCCCAGCGCGTCGCCTGTCAGCCGAACTCTCCGTCAGTGACAGAATCGCGTGCGGCTGTGATCGATGCTCGAGGCGAGCCGCATCACAGTGGTCCGATGTGCGGCAGAGCTCTCTGTGCGCGCCGGCTACCGAGGTAAAATGGTCAAACTCAGCAAGGCTGCCTGGCTCTCGTTCCCGTTCTTGATGCTCGCCTGCGGCAGCGCCAGTGACGGCGCGGACGGCAGCGCCAGTGACGGCGGCGGCGCGAGCGGCGGCGCCGCGGGCAGCTCGGTCGCACAGGGCGGCGTCGCGAGCGGCGGCGCTCCCAGTACGAGCGGCGGGAGCGCCGGGAAAGCCGCGGGCGGCGCGGGCGGCACCACGCAGAGCAGCGGTGGTCAAAGCGCTGGCGGAATGACGGGCAGCGCGGGCAAATCGGGCGGCGCGGGCACGACCGGCAGCGCCGGCATGAGCGGTGCGCTCGGTCCGGATCCGTCCTGCAAGCCGTGGCCGACCGCGACCGGCACGCCGCAGAAGCTCAGCAAGACCATGAGCGTGAGCAAAGATTTCGACGGCAAGCTGCAGCGCTTCGTGAGTGACGGCCTGGGCGACGGCGGGCAAGGTGAAGGTCAGTCGCCACTCTTTCAATTGGCCGACGGGGCGACGCTCGAGAACGTGATCATCGGCGCGCCCGCCGCCGACGGCATTCATTGTTCGGGAACCTGCACCTTGAAGAACGTGTGGTGGGAAGACGTCGGCGAGGACGCGGCGACGCTGAACGGCAGCTCGAGCTCGCAAGTGATGACCATCGACTGTGGCGGCGCCAAGCTCGCCTCCGACAAGGTCTTCCAACACGACGGCCCGGGCACGATGAAGATCCAGAACTTCTACTTCGACACCTACGGCAAGGTGTACCGGTCGTGCGGCAATTGCAGCAAGCAGTACACGCGCCACGTGGTGATCAGCGCAATTCAGGCCAAGGGCGGCAGCGTGATCGCCGGCGTGAACGAGAACTACAACGACACGGCGACGTTCTCGAACCTCCTCGTTTCGGGCGGTACCACCATCTGCCAGCGCTTCACTGGCAACGACACCGGCGCCGAGCCGCCCAAAGTGGGCTCCGGGCCGGACGGCAAGGTCTGCATCTATACCGCCGCCGACATCCATAACCTCTGACGGGCATCTGAAGGCATCGCCCGAGCGCGACCGTTCCAGGCGGCGAGGCAGAAAAGCGCGAGCGAACCCTTGTGAAGCGGCAAATCCCGCGTTACATGGGCGCGGATATGGATCAATTCGACGCGATCGTGCTGGGCGGCGGCCCCGGCGGCTACGTGTGTGCGATTCGACTCGGGCAGCTCGGCCAAAAGGTGGCTTGCGTCGAGGAAGAAGAATACGGCGGTGTGTGCCTGAACTGGGGCTGCATTCCGTCCAAGGCGTTGATCGCCAACGCACATTTCGTGGAGAAGTCGCGGCACATCGGCGATGCCGGCATCGTCGTCAGCGACGTCAAGGTGGACGTCGACAAGATGCAAGATTGGAAGGGCGGCGTCGTCCGGAAAATGACCAGCGGTGTGCGCTCGTTGCTCAAGGCGAACGGCGCCGAAATGATCGAGGGCCGTGGCAAGCTCGTCGACGCGAAGACGATCGAGGTCACGCTCAAGTCGGGTGAAAAGCGCCGCATCACCGCCTCGAAGGCGATCGTGGTCGCGACGGGCTCGGCGACGATTCAGGTGCCGGGCTTCGAGTTCGACGGCAAAACCGTGATCGGCGCGCGTGAGGCCGTGAGCCTGCGCACGATCCCGAAGCGCCTGGTCGTGATCGGCGGCGGCGTGATCGGTCTCGAGTTGGGCATGGTGTACCAGACCTTCGGCGTCGAACTGACGGTCGTCGAACTGACGCCCAATCTCCTGCCTGGCGTCGACCCCGAGTGCGTCAAAGTGGTCGAAAAGAAGATCGCCAAGCGCGGCGGTAAGGTGCTGAAGAACACCCGCGCCGAGCGCCTCGAGAAAACGGCGAACGGCGTCACGGTCGTGGTCTCGACCGAGGGCAAAGAGGAAAAGATCGAGACCGACGTGGTGCTCGTCGCGGTCGGCATGAAACCGCGCTCGAAGGGCGTCGGGCTGGAAGAGCTGGGCGTCGAAATCGACCCACGCGGCTTCGTCAAGACCAACGAGTTCTGCGAAACCAACGTCAAGGGCGTGTACGCCATTGGCGACGTGAGCGGGCAACCGATGCTCGCGCACAAAGCCTCGAAAGAGGGCGAGGTTGCCGCTGAGGTCATTGCCGGCAAGCACGCCGGTAAAGATTGGGTGACCGTGCCCGGGATCATCTTCACCGATCCGGAAATTGCCACCGTGGGCCTGACCGAAGAGCAGGCCAAGGCCCAAGGGCACACGGTCAAGGTCGGCAAATTCCCGTTCGGCGCGCTCGGTCGCGCGGTGAGCATCATGGAGACCGACGGCTTCGTGAAGGTCGTCACCGACACCGTTTCCGGACGCATCCTGGGCATCCACATCGTGGGCCCGAACGCGAGCGACTTGATCAGCGAGGCGGCGCTCGCGCTCGAAGTGGTGGCGACGGCCGAGGACATGGCGCTCACCATCCATCCGCACCCGACCCTCGGCGAGGCGCTGATGGAAGCCAGCGCAGCCTCGCTCGGCCACGCCATTCACATCGTGAATCGCTGATTTCTGCGGGTCTTTGCGCGCCCGCGCCGAAGCGTGGCATGTTTTGGCGATGGGTATCTTCAGCCGCGTCGCTCAAGTGATGTCGTCGAATTTCAACGCTTTGCTCGACAAGGCGGATGACCCAAGGAAAAGCCTCGAGCAAACGCTGCTGGAGATGCGCGAACAGATCCACGCCGCGCGCAAAGAAGTGGTGAGCGCGGTCGGCTCCGAAAAGCAGCTCAAGAAGAAGGTCGAAGAGCTGGATCAGGAAGTCGAAAAATGGAGCGCCCGCGCCGAGCTCGCGGTGCGGAACAATGACGACGCATTAGCCCGTGAAGCGCTGCTCCAAAAACGGCGCGCGGTCGCCGATCGGGATCGCGCCGAGGCTACGCGCGGCGAACAGCGTGCGAGCGCGCTCGAGATGAAGGACGCGCTCGAGCGCATGGAGCGCAAACTGAAGGAGCTCGAGCTCCGCAAAGGCACGATCGCCACGCGCGTTCAGCAAGCGAAAGCCGGCGGCGGCGTCGAGTCGCTCGGCAAAACCGACTCCGGCCCGAGCGCCTTCGACGAGTTCCGGCGCATGGAAGACAAGGTCGAATCCGCCGAGCACACCGTGCAAGCCTTGGGCGAAGTGGAAGCCGTGCTCGACCCGCGCGGTCCGACCGGCCTGTCACCGGCCGAGCTGGAAGCCAAATTTCGCGCGCTCGAAAGCGGCACCGCGTCGAACCCCGCAGCGCCCGCCAAGAGCGAAGTCGAAGACGAGCTTCAGGCGTTGAAAAAGAAAATCCGCATCGAGATCTAGGGTCCCCTTGATTGCTCAGCCACCCGTGCCCGTGCCCGCCGCCGAAAGACGCAACGGGAGCGGCGGATGGCCGGTAGCGTAAGAATTCAGGGACAGACACGCTGAGCAAGGATCGCTCGGCGGGCCATGGGCAACTCTCGCCAGCGCACTTTGCCGCCGAAGGCTGTGACGCTTAGCGCCGGGCTCGGTGACCATCAAAATCAAGGCTCGTTTCCCACGCGCCGGCGCTTCAGCCTTGCCAGATTTCGCGCAAGATCTCGGCGACGGCTTCGTACAGGGCTTCTGGGATTTCGTCGCCAAGTTCGAGATCGTTCAGAGCTCGCGCCACCGGCACGTCGCGGACGACAGGTACGCCGTAGGCGCGCGCGGCGTCGATGATGAGCTTTGCCATCTCGCCTTGGCCTTGCGCGACCACCGAGGGCGCCGCGTCGTCTTCTTCGCTGTATTTCAGAGCAGTCGCAAGATGAGTCGGGTTCACGATCACCACGCTGGCGGTTTTGAGGGCGCCGAGAGTGGCGCCGGTCAGTGCTTCTTGGTGGGCGCGACGCCGCGCGGCTTTGACCGCCGGGTCGCCCTCGGATTCACGGTATTCACGTTTGATTTCGTCTTTGGTCATGCGCTGGCGGTTGAGCCACGCGCGGCGCGTGAGCAGCAGATCGACCGCGCCGAGCGCGAGCCCAATCGCGGCTGCGAACCAAGCGACCTGGCTCGCGATGCTGCCGGCGAGTGCGGCCGCCGCGTGCGCGTTGCCGATCAGTGCGTAAAAATCGGCGCCGTGTTCGCTCAACCGACGCACCGCGTACCAGCCGACGAGCGCCGCCGCGACCAGCGCGCGCGCCAGGCCGACCAGGCGTTGCCAAGAAAATAGCCCCTTCAAGCCCGTGACCACGTTCAACCGATCGAGGCTCGGCGAGAGTTTTTTCAGGCTCAGCGTGCCGCCGGTTTGCGCGAAGCTCACCGCGGCGCTCGCCACGGCACTGGCCGCCACCATCGGCACCGTGACACTGAGCACGATGCTGACCAGCGCTCCGGGACTCGCGGGCTGGGTGGGCTGGGTGAGCGCTCTCGAGACGAGCGTGGCCGCGCGCTCACTCGCGAGCGCGACCGCACCGTTGACCAGCGAAAGGGCGGCCAAAAAGCCCACGCTTTGCGAGAGCGCCACGGAAATGGGGCTGTCGCCTTCGCTGCGCGCTTTGGCGAGCCGCCGGGGCGTGGGCTGTTCGGTCTTGTCGCTCAATGGTCGCGCTCCGTGTGCTCATCGGTCGACCGGCACACGGAGTTTCGTCCGACCTTGGGCTTAAAACAAGTAGGGCAGGCCCGCCCCGCCGGTCAGCTTCCAGGCGGCCGCGGTCTGCTGGATGATGGGCGCGCGCAAGACCGCGGGTGGGTGATCGTTCTCGAAGGCAAACAGCAACTGTGCCGCGTTGAACTGCTCGAGCCCGGCGAAAAACTGCATCGTGACCAGCGCTCCGCCTTCGGTCAGGTGATAGCCCGGGCGCCGGAAGCCCATCGTCAATAGGGTGTTGATCCCGGAGGCATCGGCCGCAAATTCGTTCGGTTGATTGAACAGCGGCACGGAGCTCGAGAGCGCCTGGCCGAGTTCGGCGAGCGGCAATTGTCCAGCGGAAGTGCAGGGCAGGTGCCCGAGATAATGGTGGGCGAGCTCATGCCCGAGCACGAAGCCGAGTTGCTCTTCGAGCAGTTGGTGCTGGCGCGTCACTTTGCGACCGTCCATCTGCTGCGCCGGATCGAAGAAGCCTGGCGGAGGCTGAACGATGGGCTGCTTTGGTCGCTGCCTTTGCACGATCAGCTGGATGTAATCGTTCAGCTTGTGCGAGCCGAAGAGCTCGTCCGTGGCGCGCGCTTGGCTCAGGTGGGCCTCGATATCGAGCAGCCCGTCCGTGATCGCCATCGCGGCGTGCCCGCTGGATGTGCAGGTCGCGAACGCATTCACTTCGCCGACCGTGCTGTCGACCACGAGCGGAATACCAGCGACGCGCGATTGCTGCGCGGCCGGCAACGTCGCGACCAGCTCATTGAGCAGTGCTTGGGTCTGGCCGCGCAAGTACGCGACATCGCCCAGGGTGATCGGATCGTTTGGCACTGGGGCGACGGCTACGCCCGGCGCGGGCAGGTTTGGCGCTTGTCCAACCGCGGCCCCCGGCTGCGTGGCCGCGGGGTACGGTCCCGGCGCGCCTGGTTGCGCTGGATTCTGCGCTGGATAATTGGGCGGCGGAGCGCTGCTGGTGGTCTCACAAGCGAGGGCGAGGGCGCCCACAGCCACCAGGAGCCAGGTCGTGCGATGCGGAATGCTCGGCATGGGGACGCGCTGAGCATAGCAATCGGGTTCTCGGCTCAGCTTGGAAATTGTTGGGGTGTTTTGCCCCGATCTGCGCGAGGAGCAGTCGATCTCCGCCCAGGCTAGGCTGTCGTGACGTGACCGCAGCGGAGATCCCCGTCCCGTTTCAAGACCCCGGCGAGCACTTGGTCGAAGGTAACCAGGTGCGCCTGCTGCGCAATGGATCCAGCGCGTTCCCGGAGATGCTGCGCGCGATTGGCGAGGCCAAGCAGCAAATCCTGCTCGAGATGTACTGGTTCGGATCCGACCAGATCGGGCGAAAGTTTGCGGCCGCTTTGGCCGCAGCCGCACAGCGCGGCGTCGAAGTGGCGATCATTTTCGATGCCGTGGGCTCAGTCGGCGCGAGCGACGAAATGTTCGCCGAGCTCGAGCGCGCGGGCGCGCAGGTGATCGAGTTCAACCCGATCGCGCCCTGGAAGCACCGCTTCCGGCTGTCGCGTCTGACGCGCCGAGATCATCGCAAGATTTTGGTCGTCGACGGGCGCTTCGGCTTCACCGGCGGCATCAACATTGCCGACTTTTGGCTATCGCTCGACGAAGGGGGCGGCGGCTGGCGCGACGACATGGTCCGCATCGAAGGGCCAGCAGTTGCCGGATTGCGCGATTGCTTCGCGCAGGTCTGGGGCAGGCTGCGCGGTCACGAGCTGTCGCTGGTGGGGTTTCCACGGCTGCCAGCGGGCGCGTTCCGACCTGGGCGCGGGCAAGCCGTGCGCGTGCTCGGGCAACACTATTTCCGAACGCGCCACGAGATCTCGCGATCGTACGTTTATTACCTGCGTGCGGCGACCAAGCGCATCTTCATTGCCAACTCCTACTTCGTGCCAGACGGGCGCGTGCTGCGCGCGCTCAAGCGGGCGGCACGCCGCGGGGTCGATGTGCGAATCGTGGTTCCGGGACAGAGCGACGTGGACATCGTGCGCCACGCGAGCCGAGCCGTGTGGGGGCGTTTGCTCCGCGCCGGTGTGCGCATCTTCGAATGGGACGAGAGCGTGCTGCACACGAAGAGCGCCGTGATCGACAGCTCATGGAGCACGATTGGTACTTTCAATTTCGATTATCTGTCCCTGCAGATGAACCTGGAGGTGAACGTCAGCGTGCTCGACGCGCGTTTCGCCGCTACGCTCGAGGCCTCGTTTCTCGACGACTTCGAGCGTTGTCGCGAGGTTCACTGGGCCGACTTCCGCTTTCGTCCGCTGGGCCAGCGACTGCTGGAGTTCATCGCCTATCGATTGCGAAAATTTCTGTGACGACATGCGCCCGAAACTCGGGGCTTGCGCTGTCGAGCGCTGCGCGCCAAATGCGCTAGAGTGAGCGCGACCGTGCCCGCCCAAACTGCCTCGAACGAGCTCGAATTTCGCACCTACGAACGCATTCGGGAGATTGGCGCGTCGGCCTGGCACGCGCTCGCCGGCGACGAATGCTTGCCTTTTCTGCGCTACGAATGGCTTTCGGCGCTGGAGGATACGGGTTGTATCGAGCCGTCGCGCGGCTGGCTTGCCATGCACGTCGCAGCCTATCAGAACGGCGAGCTCGTCGGCGTTGCGCCGACCTACGTCAAAGGCAATAGCGAGGGTGAGTTCGTCTTCGACCACGCTTGGGCGCGCTATGCCGAGGGCTCGCTGCGCCGCGAATACTATCCGAAGCTTACCGTGGCCGTGCCGTTCACGCCTGCCACAGGTCCTCGCCTACTGATCAAGGCAGGCGCGGACGAAGCTCGAATCACGCGCGGCTTCGCCGAGGCGCTGCGGCAGATCGCCGAGCGCATTTCTGCTTCCGGCGTGCACGTGCTGTTCCCGGAGCGGGCGCAGCTGCAAGCGTTCGAGAGCGCGGGCTACCTGCCGCGGTATGGCGTGCAGTTTCATTGGCAAAACGCCGGCTACCACAAACTCGATGACTTTTTGGCTCGCTTCTCGTCCAAACGGCGCAACCAAATTCGCCGCGAGATGCGGGAGATGCGCGATCGCAATATCGATCTCGACGTGCTTACGGGCGAGCGTTTGACGCCTGAACGGGCTGATTTCATTTTCGACTTCTACCGTTCTACGGTCGAAAAGTTCTTTTACGGTCGACAATATCTGAACCGCGCGTTCTTCGAGCAGGTGTGCTCGACCATGCCCGAGCAGCTTCACGTCGTGTTGGCGAGCGACGGCGGTTCCAAAAAGCCGATCGCCGGCGCGTTCAACCTACTCGGCAAACGCGCGCTGTACGGCCGCTATTGGGGCGCGCTCGAGGAGCGTCCGTTCTTGCATTTCAACGTCTGCTTCTACCGCGGGATCGAAGAGTGCATCACGCGCGGGCTCGACCTGTTCGAGCCCGGCGCGGGCGGCGAGCACAAGCTCGCGCGCGGCTTCGAGCCTTCGCTCACCTACAGCGCGCACGCGTTCGGTGATCGGCGGCTGAGCGCCGCAATCGCGGATTTTCTAGGGCGTGAGCGAAAAGCCATCGAGCAGCACCTGCTCGAATCGCGCGGTGAGTCGGGGCTGCGCCCGCTCACGCCGGACGCGGGGAGCTTGACAAAGTCGGAAGAGAGCGGCACGACTTAGGCGCTGTGTCTCGCGCGCTCTGGTTTTTGGCTCTACTGACGGCGTTCGTCGTCGCCGGAGCGCGTGCGCTGAGCGCGTTCCCCTCGTCCGCGGCTGAAGAGCGCGCGGGCGTGCCCGCTCTAAGCCAGGGATCGCAAGCTCCGTCCGAGCAATCGCCCTCGACCAACGTCACCCTCGAGGACGATTCCGACGATGACGGAGCGGACGGGCTGATCGCTCCCGCTGTCGTTGAATTCGCGCTTCGCGTCGTGCCCGCGCCCCTCGCCGCGCAACTCGGTGCGAGCGAGCAGCAGCGCGCTCTCCAAAGCCACGCCCAGGGCCTGGACCGTCCGCCGCGTGGCGCGCTCGGCCGTCGCGGCTGAGGCTTTGCGCCACACCGTGGCTCGAGCTAGCGCGATTTTCCGGGTCTCTGCCTAAAACTCGCGATTTTCCCCGCTCGCGCGCGTCGCATGAAGGCGCGCGCTTGGAGCGTGAAATCCCGTCCAGCAACGCGCTCGTGCTCGTTTCGTAACTGAGCGACGCGCATTGTCGGGCTTGCCCGAACTTTTTCCCGGAGGCTGACTTGAAGTCTCGTTTCAAGAGCGCCCTCGCGTCGCTGTCGTGTGCGATTGTTTGTCTCGCCCTCCAGGGCCCCGCCTGGGCGAGTGCGCCCGAGTCGATCTCGTTGTCGCTCGAGGCGGCGCTGGCGCGGGCGGTCGCCGCTGCGCCGGAGGTGACCCGCGCAGCATCTGCAGTCCGTGTGGCCCAAGCGCATCGGGTCGGCGCGGGGCTGGTCGTGCCGCAGAATCCACGCTTGTCCGTCGATGCCCGGCCGCTAATCCGCGGCGGTTCCGGAGCTCCCGGCTACGGCGCAGCACTCGATGCCTTGTTCGAGGTGGGCGGAGCGCCGCGAGCTCGGGTGCGTGAGGCTGAACGCCTGACGGCGCTTTCGCGAGCGGAGTTGACCACGACTCGCGCGCTCGCCCGGGTGCGGGCGCTCAGCAGCTATGTTCGCGCGCAGATTGCGGAGCTGCGCATCGGCGAAGCCGAGGCCTCGCTGATCGTGGCGCAGCGCGTGCTCGATGCGACCGAGCGGCGCGTGAATGCCGGTGCTGCCTCCGAGCTCGAAGTATCTTCGGCCGAGCTGCAAGTGGCAGAGCTCGAAGCCGAGCGCCTCGAGTTCGAACGCGAGCGCGCGTTGTCGCAAATGGACTTGCGCGACGCGCTCGACTTGGACCCCGTAGTCCACTTGGTTTTGACGAGCCCGGTCGCCGATCCGCCGGCACTGGGCGAAGTGTCGCGGCTCGTGGAGCGGGCCTTGACCACGCACCCGGAGCTGAAGGCGCTACAGGCGCGGATCGAGCTGCTACGGGCGACGGAAGACCGGCTTTCCGCCGAAGTATTTCCGCGCATCGGCGTGTATGCGGCGATCGATGCCGCGCCGTTGTCGCCGACCTACGGCGTGCTCGGGCTGTCCGTCGAGCTGCCAGTGCTGCAGCGTAACCAGGGCCCGCGTGCGGTCTCCGCGAGAGAACGCGAAAGCGCCGAGACCGAGCTCGGGCTCGAAGCGCGGCTCTTGTCGCGCTCGGTGAACGCTGCGCTGAGTAGTTACGATGCCAGCCGGCGCGAGCTCGAGCGGCTGAGCTCGCGGGCGGTGCCGGCTGCAGAGCGCACGCTCGCCTTCGCCGAGGCTGGCTTCGCGGCAGGCCGCTTCGACGTGTTTCGGCTGCTCGCGGCCGCGCGCGACTCGCTGCGCATTCGAGCCAAACGGATTGACGCCATCGAGGCGGCTTGGCTCGCGCGGGTCGAGCTCGAACGTGCCGTGGGAGGAGAGCTCTAATCATGAGAAAGTTACTGAGGAATCGTGTGGTCGTGATCGCCTTCGGAGCCACGCTCAGCGCGGCCGCCGTCGCCTACTTCACGCGTTCGGAGCCCAAAGCCAACGCGCAGTCCACGCCGGCGTCGCGCGATGTGCCGTATTTGGACGGTAAGTGGATCCGCTACTTTCCCGAGTTCGCGCGGCGCGCGCAAATCGAGTTCTTGCCGGCCACGGAGGGCAGCTTGAAGCCGATGGTCCGTGTCACCGGGACCGTGACGTTCGACCCCGAGCGCATGGCCGCGGTGGGTTCGCGGATCGCGGGCCGAGTGAGTCGGCTTTACAAAATCGAGGGGGATGAGCTCAAAGCCGGCGATCTGTTGGCCGAGATCGAAAGCGCCGATCTCGGCCAAGCGCAAGCCGCGGTGATCGCCGCGCGCGCGCACGCGGAAGCCGCAACCACCAACGAAAAGCGAGAGGCGGAGTTGGCGGAGGCCAAGATCTCTGCCAACCGCGAAGCCGAGCTGGCTCGGGCACAGGCCGTTTCGGCGCGCGCGGATCTGGCGGCAGCGGAGCAACGAGTGCGCGCGCTGGGCGGCACGAGCGACGGACCAACCGGCATCCTGCGCCTGACGACGCCGATCGCGGGCCGCGTCATCGAGCGCAACGTGACGCGCGGTCAGTCCGTGGAGGCCACGTTGACCGCATTTCGCGTGGCCGATCTGAGCCGAGTTTGGGTGGAGCTGGCAGTGTTCGAAGGGCAGCTCGGCAAAATCCACGTCGGCGATAAAGTCGACGTCGTGGCAAACTCTGGCACCGATCAACCGGTGCACGGCAGCGTCTCGTACGTCGGGGACGTGATTGACCTCGGCACGCGTACCGCACCCGTGCGCATCGTGGTCGATCAGCCGGGCTCGGCGCTGCGTCCGGGGCAATCGGTGTCGGCGACCATCCATACGTCAGCGCCGGTCTCGGGCGCGATCTCGGTGCCGCTCGCCGCGGTGACCAGCGTCGACGGCAAACCCACCGTCTTCGTGCAGCATGATGAGCTCTCGGTCGAGCCGCGCACGGTCACGCTCGGCGCGGAGGACGGCGACCGCGTGGAGATCACTCGCGGCATCGAGCACGCCGAGCGCATCGCCGTGAGCGGCGTGTTTGCGCTCAAGTCGGAGATCTTTCGCTGATGCTGAAGTATTGTGTCGAGACCTCGATCCGCCTGAAGTGGCTGATGTTGGTGCTGCTGATCGCGCTCCTGGGCGCAGGCGGCTTTGCGCTCCGCAGCTTGCCGATCGACGCGGTTCCCGATGTCTCCACGGTGCAGGTCTCGGTGTTGACCGACGCGCCAGGGCTGTCGCCGGTCGAGGTCGAGCGCTCGCTGACGTTCCCGCTCGAAACGGCGTTGAACGGCATGCCCAACCTGACCGAGTTGCGCTCCGTGTCGCGCTCGGGGCTGTCTGCCGTCACGGCGGTGTTCAGAGACGACGTCGACATCTGGCTGGCGCGGCAAATGGTGCTCGAACGCGTGCGCTCGGTGGAAGGGGACCTGCCGAAGCTGGCCGGCAAGCCCCAACTCTCACCGGTCTCCGGCGGTCTCGGCGAAATTTACCAATTCGTGGTGCGCTCGGAGCAGCACTCGCCGATGCAGCTCCGCACGCTGCTCGATTGGGAAATCGCCCCGAAGCTCAGGCAAAGCCCTGGAATCGTCGAAGTAAATACGATGGGCGGCGATCTGAAAGAATATCAGATCCTGCTCGACCCGAGTAAGCTCCACTCGCACAAGCTCACGCTTTCGGACGTGGTCGACGCGCTGTCGCGAGCCAACGTCAACGTCGGCGGCGGCTACATCGAGCGTAAGGGCGAGGCGCTGACACTGCGCGGCGTCGGGCTCTTGCAAAGCGAGCAGGAAATCGAAGCGGTGGTGATCCGCACCGCGGAGGACGGCACACCGGTGCTCGTTCGTAACGTGAGCCGCGTTCAAATCGGTGCCGCCATGCGCTTCGGGACCATTACGCGTGACGGCGTCGGAGAGGCGGTCACCGGTATCACGATGATGCTCGTCGGCGCGAACGGCCGCGAGGTCGTGCAAGGCGTCAAGGCGCGAGTCGCGGAAATTCAAGCCAGCCTCCCGCCCGGCGTGATCATCGAGCCGATCTACGATCGCTCGGAGTTTCTCGGCCGCACGCTGTCGGCGGTGACTCGGAACCTGATCGAAGGCGCACTGGTCGTGACGCTGGTCCTGGCCATTTTCCTCGGCTCGCTGCGGGGCGCGTTCGTGGTGGTCCTGGGAATTCCGGCGGCCATGTCGGTTGCGCTGTTCGGCATGCACTACTTCGGGATCACCGGCGACTTGATGAGCCTCGGCGCGATTGATTTCGGTTTCTTGGTCGACGGCCCGATCGTGATCTTGGAAGCGATGATCGCCTCGTTGGCGGGGAAGACGTTGATCAAACGCGCGCGCGACGGCGCGTACTCGGAGGTTGCGGGCGCGGTTTCGCGGCCCGTGGCGTTCTCCGTCGCGATCATCATGCTCGTGTACTTGCCGCTTTTGTCGCTAGAAGGCATCGAGGGCAAGATGTTCCGTCCGATGGCGGTGACGATGGCCTGCGCGTTGTTCGGCGCGCTCGTCTATTCTGTGCTGTTCTTTCCGGCGTTGCTCGCGATCTTCGTGCCACCAGC
>Ga0068855_100004757_pt1 | contig 16577 bp, 15 predicted proteins | sample KBSCornC52_FD_66592 | JGI IMG/M metagenome (GOLD analysis project Ga0068855, IMG submission 66592) | Corn rhizosphere microbial communities from Kellogg Biological Station, Michigan, USA - KBS Corn C5-2 | ecosystem: Host-associated > Plants > Roots > Rhizosphere > Soil ...
GGGCATGGCGCTTTCTCCTGATGTCGGCCACGAGGCGGAACAGCGCCTCCTTTCCCGCTATGGGCGGCGTTTCGCGGCCGGAACGGTCCTTTTCCGCGACGGAGATCCGGCCACGGAGGCATTCCTGCTGCAGGAGGGCCGAGTCCGCCTGATCAAGCACGCGGGCGCCATGGAACGCAGCCTGCGGGTCGTGAGGCCGGGCGATCTGTTCGGCGAGAGCGCGCTGGTCAAGGGCGCAACGCGCACGTCCACCGCCCTGGCCCTCGACGACACCGTGGTTTTGGCCTTCGATCAGGCGACCTTCGATCAGGTGCTGTCTTCGAGCCCGGAGGTCGCCGCGCGTGTGCTCTCGCAGCTGATCCGCCGGCTGCGCGACGCGGAAGACCAGATCGAGATCCTGATGCTGCGCGACGCCCAGTCCAAGGTGGTCGTGGCACTGCTGAAGCTCGGCCAACAACAGCTCGCTCAGGATGGGCGGCCAAGCGGCCAAGTCGCGCTCACCCTTTCGCCGCTCGAGCTCTCGGCCCATGCCGGGCTGGATGTCGACACGGTCAAGCGCATCGTCGCTCAGCTGCGGGATCGCGGCTACGTGAGCATTCACGAGGAGCGCGTCGAGCTGCCCGATCTGGAGAACCTGCGCGAGCTCTATGGCCTGCTCGGCGTGAAAGATCAGCTCCGCGGTCCGACCCGCGAACGGGGGCAACGTTGATGCGGCGGCTGGCCGTGCTCGCCGCGGTCACCATCGCCGCCATTTCAAGCAGTGCCTGCTCGTCGAGCGGCGCTACCGGCCCAGGGGCCCACGACCCAGAGCGGATGAGCGAGAGCGAATACGACGTGGCACGCGATCTGTGGCTGCGCCGCAATCAGCCGCGCGAGGCGCTAGCCCACGCGCTCAAGGCCGTGGATCTCGACGACGGCAACGCGGATGCGGCGCATCTGGTCGCGCTGCTCTATTTGGACTTCTGCGCGCGTGGACCCGCCGAGTGCCGCCTCGCTGAAGCCGAAAAGCACGCCCGCTTGGCCATCAAGGACAAGCCGGAGTTTCGCGAGGCCAAGAACACGCTCGCGGTGGTGCTCATTCACGAGAAGCGGTACGCCGAGGCGGTCGCGGTGCTCAAGCCGCTGACCGAGGATATTCTGTATCAGACCCCAGAAAACGCCTGGGGAAACCTCGGTTGGGCGTACCTCGAGCAGGGCTCGCTCGACCTGGCCATCGACGCGCTAAAACGAAGCGTTGCGGCCCAGCCCCTATTTTGCGTTGGCAGCTTCCGTCTCGGGCTCGCCTTCGAGCAAAAGCAGGAGTTCACCTCGGCATTGGATGCGTTTACGCGCGCACTGGAAACAGAAGCTCCCGGGTGTAACTCGCTGCAAGAGGCATTCGCCGCCCGCGCGCGCGTTCGAGTTCGGCTCGGTGATTTGCCTTCAGCTAGGGCGGATCTGAATCGCTGCGCGACGCTCTCCGGAAAGACCGACGCAGGGAAAGAATGCAGCTCCATGCTGCAGAAGTTCAAGTAATCTCTGGGCCCCCATGCCTTCGGTCGGAAGCTTCCTGCGCCAACTTCGAGAGTCGAAGTCGCTCAGCGTGGAAGAGATCTCGCGCGCGACCCGAGTGCCGGCCTCGAGCGTGGAACGAATCGAAGCCGATCGCTTCGACGAGCTGCCCGGTGAAGTGTTCGTACGCGGCTTCTTGAAGTCGTACGCGCGTGCCCTCGGCGTGCCGAGCGAAGAAGTCCTGGCGCGCTACACGGCCAGTCGACGTGTCGCGTGGGTCACGCCCTTGCCGGTGTCGAGCGCCGCCAAGCCCGCACGCACCCGCCGTTTCGGTGTGGCGATCGCGTTCGTGTTGCTGCTCATTCTGTTTACGCTCGCGCTCAGCATCGTGCTCAAGCCGCGCGGCGACGACATGCCGCAAGAGCTGTCCGCTCTGCCGCACCCGGTTCTCTTTAGCTAACCCGTGCACGCGCGTCGTACGTCGAGTGAAGCGCGGGTCGCGCTTGCGCTCCTACTCCGCCGCGTCGAGTACGGCGAGAGCGATCTGGTCCTGACGCTGCTCACCGATTCGATCGGTCGCGTGTCGGCGCTGGCGCGCGGCGCGCGCAAGAGCGTCAAACGTTTCGGCGGCGTGCTCGAGCCGATGCACACCTTGCGCATCGCCTACGACGATCGCTCGGGCGCGGAGCTCATCGCCCTGCGTGAGGCCAAATTGGAGCGCGCGCGACCGTTCTTGGTGACCAGCCTCGAACGCATGCAGGCCGCTGGCCAGGCGCTCAATTGGGTGCGAAAAGCCGCGCCGCCGCGCACTCCCGAGCCGGAGGTCTGGGCGGCCATGAGCGAGCTGCTCGATCACCTGGGAGACCCGAACGACGCCGCGCAGCCACGCACGCGCCTAGCTGAAAGCGGGCTACGGCTGCTCGCCGCATTCGGTTGGGGCATCGATTTCGAGCGCTGCGTGAGCTGCGGCAAGCTGGCCGCGAGCGGGCAAACTGCGGCGGTGGACGCCACGCGCGGCGGGCTCGTCTGTCGAAACTGCGGCGGCGCGCGCCGGCGCATGTCGGGCGCCGAGCGCGCTGCGTTGACCTCCGCCGCCAGCGGCGGAGCTTTGGCTGACGCCCACGCGCCGCTCGCGCTCGAGCTCGTCGAGCAGGCATTGAAGGCCCATGGTGGAATCGACTGATCCCGTCCCGAAAGCGTTACACGCCCCGGACAAAACTCGTCAAACGCGGGGCAACGGAGTAGAGGCTCGTAGCGTGAACGCCCAGAGCGAGCAGCGAAAGATCACCGGCCGCGCCGGGATCGTCGCCGTGGGGACGCTGCTCAGCCGGGTGCTCGGACTCGGCCGCGATCAAGCAATCGCGGCGCTCTTTCCGCGACCCGTAACCGACGCCTTCTTCGTCGCGTTCCTGATCCCCAACGTGCTGCGCCAGCTGCTCGCCGAAGGTGCGGTCCAGAACGCCGTCTTGCCGGTGCTGGCGCAAATCCGCGAACGCGATGGTGACGACGCGGCGCGCCGCTTTTTTCGGGCCGCGCGCGGGCTTTCGCTGTCGGTGCTGGTGCTGGTCAGCGTGCTCGGCGTCGTGTTCGCGCCCGAGCTCGTGTCGCTCTTTGCCGACGGCTACAAAGATTATCCCGGCCAGTTCGAGCGCACCGTGCGCCTCACCCGCTGGGTCTTTCCATACATCTTCTTCATGGGCACCGCGGCGTTGGGCGTTGCCGCGCTCAACACCTACCAACGCTTCGTCGCAACCTCGTTTGCACCCGGGCTCTTGAACGTGTCGTTCATCGCGCTCGGTCTCGGGTTGCCGGGGTTTCTCGGCGCGCATGGCTATGACCCGGCGCTCGCGCTCGCTGTTGCGGTGCTCGCGGGGGGCATGCTGCAAGTGGTCGCGCAGTGGCCGAGCCTTCGGCAAATTGGTTTCTTCGCAGCGCCGACGCTGGAGCTCGGTCATCCCGGCGTGCGCGACGCGTTGCGGCGGATGGGCCCCGTATTGGTCGGCATGGGCGTCTACTACGTCGACGTGGTGCTCGCGCGGCGCTTCTTGTCCGAGCTCGCGCCGGGTTCGCAGAGCTACTTCGGCTGGGCTCTCCGGCTGTGTGATTTCCCGCAAGGGATCTTCGTCATGGCGCTGCAGACCGCCGCACTGCCGAGCCTGTCCCGCTTGGCGGCCCGCGGCGACCGTGCCGAACTCGGTCGCACCTTCGCCTTCGGCATGCGCGTGACGTTGTTCGTCGCAGTGACGGCCACGGCGCTGCTCGTCGGATTGGCCGAGCCGATCGTCATGCTGCTCTTCCAGCGCGGGCAGTTCGATGCCGAGTCCGTGCGCGGGACGGCTCACGCGCTGATGGCTCAGGGGCTCGGCATTTGGCTGGTGGCCGCGGTGCGCCAACTGGTCAGCGTTTACTACGCCCTCGGCGATACCCGCACTCCGGTGGTGGTCGCCGCAACCGACCTGTGCGTGTTCGTCGTGCTCGCCTTGTTGCTGCGCGGTCCGCTCGGACACGTGGGCGTTGGCCTGGCGGTGACCGGCTCGAGCGCGGTGCAGATGGTGCTCCTCTGGCTCGCGCTGCGGCGCAAGCTGGACAGCGGGCACACGCGGGAAATTCTGGGTTCGGCGCTGCGCACGCTGCTCGCGGCAGTCAGTGGCGCGTTGGTCGGTGCATGGGTCGCGCGTCGGTTGATGCCTCATGGCCCGGCGCCCGCCTTGGCGCGGGCGCTGCCAGGGCTCGCGGGCTCGGCGGTGTTTGCCTTGGTTTTTTTGGGGGTTGCGCTGCTCGTCCGGAGTCCGGAACTGATGGCGATTGTGGGCGCATTCCGGCGCCGCCGTGCGCGCGGCTGATTTTTCAGCTACTGCTTCGCGCCCGCCGCCATGTCCGAAGCCAAACCTGCTCGAAAAGCGCCGCCGGCCGTGCCCGGCCCCACACGAGTCGTGAATGCGGAATTCGCGGCAGCGGCCAAGAGTGCCGCCGAATTGCCCCCCCCGACGCAAATCGAGATCGCGTTCGCCGGGCGTTCCAACGTCGGCAAGAGCAGCTTGCTCAACCAGCTGATGAACCGCCGCAATCTGGCACGCACGAGCTCGACCCCCGGTTGCACGCGCCAGATCAATTTTTTCGGCGTGCGGCTAGCGAACGGCATGAACCTCAGCCTGGTGGACCTGCCCGGCTACGGCTACGCCAAGCGCTCCAAGGACGAGCGCAAGCTGTGGGCGGAGCTGATCGATGGCTACCTGCTCGAGCGCGCCACGCTGCGCGCGGTGGCCATCTTGGTCGACGTGCGACGCGGACTGGAAGAGGACGATCTCGGCCTTTTGGAAATGCTCGAAACTGGCAGCGCCCGCGGAAGGCCCGAGGTCAAAACGCTGATCGTCGCGACCAAGCTCGACAAGCTGCGCGCCGGCGAACGTGCCAAGGCGCTCGCCAAGATCCAAGCACCGGGTCGAACGGTACTCGGGTTTTCAACGGAGCTACCGGAGACGGGGCTCGCGCTCTGGGCCGCATTGGAGCGCCGCGCGGGCCTTTCCGCGGCGCCCGCCGGAGCGTGAGCGCACCTCCGCTCAGCCCTGGTTCAAGGCGTCGGATTCAAGGCGCGACGGCCGCGGCATCGCGCGCGTCGAGCTCGCGCTTACAATCGCCGTACAGCGAAAACCGATTGAAGCCGCCACCGGCTTCGAAGCGCCAAGCGGGCCCGGCAACGGCGCGGTAATATTCGATGTGCGCTTCGCGCTTCTTGTCCACGCCGCGCGCGATGGCGAACGCCCAAATGTCGGCCAGCGTGCAATGGGGCTCGGGCAGCGGATCACTCGGGTGCGGCGAGCAGCTCGCGTCCGGGCTATCGACTTCCGCAACCAGACCGGACTTGCCGAGATCCACGGTCTGACGGCCGCAATACGGATGACGGGCGAGCGTGCCTGGCTCACGCGCCGGCTGAGGCCCTTGCCCGGAAGCGCTCTGAAACGAATAACGGACGCGCCCGGTGCTGGTCACATCCACGTATCCGGCACTGTTGACGCCATCCACCGCGATACCGCGCAGTAGTGCGCGCGGGGTGAGCGTGCGCGCTTGAGCCAGCGTTTTCACCACGTCCACCCGGTTCGGGAAGCCGACGATGCCGACGGTGGTCGGCGGAGCCGGCGGCACACTCAACTCCGGGCGCGCGCGGCGCTTCGCCCACACCGAAATCAACAGGCACAGCACGAAGGCCAGACCGACGATAACGAGTCCGCGAAGCCGATCAGCGCGACGGAAATCGGAGAGTTTGACCGGAACTGGATACAGGCTCATCGGCAGGGGGGCTTCCGTGAAAGGCGCTTCGTATATCACCATTTGCCAGGGTTCCTCCCGGCTTTCTCTCGAGCGAACCGAGCGGCCCCACCCAAGATTTACGGGTGCGTCGAGAGTGGTTGCAGGATTCGAGGGAGCGCGCTAAGAAGGGCGGCCGAATTTCGGGCGCATAACTCAGCGGTAGAGTGCGTCCTTCACACGGACGAAGTCGCAGGTTCAATCCCTGCTGCGCCCACCCCGAAATCTTGGTTCGTCGGCTCTCGGAACGACACCCAGCGAGACACATGGCCGAGCGAAACGTGCGGCTCGTGGCCCGAAAGCTCAGCCAAGCCTGGCTCACGTGGTGCCTGCTCGCGCCGGCCCTCGGCTGCGCGACCAGCACGCCTGCGCAGGCTCCCACGCGCAACCACTGGCTGCCGGGCTACGTCTTTGGGATCTGGGGCAGGGCCGAGCTGGATGTCCGCGATGATTGCCCAACGGCGGGCGCGGCACGCATCCGCGTGGGAGCGACGTGGTCGACCCTGCTCGTCAGCCTGGCTACTCTCGGGCTGTACACCCCGCGCGAAGTGACGGTTCACTGCAGAAGCGTGCCATGAGCGCCAAAGGGCGAGCCTTGACGGTACTGGCGCTGCTAACCAGCAGCTGCGCGGCAACCACGGTGCGCTCTGGGCTTCCGCCCGGCAATGCCGCCCCGGGTTATGATGAACGCTGGCATCCGGCATTCTTGTTCGGGACCATCCCCGGCACCGAACCCTACGACCTTGGGCGGATCTGCCCGAGCGGCTGGGCACAGGTGACGGTGAACCGGGACCCATTTACGCTGCTCTCCGGCTTGATCACGCTATTCATCTATTCGCCGTCGCGTGTGACCATCGTCTGCAGCGTGCGCGGCAGCTCCGGGTTAGCGCCCGTGCAGGGCTACGCGCCGACGACGGAAACCAGCACCGCACCACACATGCCGCCGCCACCCGAGGGAGACTGAGCGAGTGCGCTATTTCGTCAAAGTCGGCGAAGAATCGCTGGAGCTCGAAGTCGATGCCGCCTGTGACGGGACGTACCACGTGCAGAGCCCGAACGGCTCTCGGCTTCCGGTTTTTGTCCTGGCAAAGAACGGCTCCACGCAGCTGCTCTCCATCGACGGGCGCGTGCTTTCGGTACAACTCGGTGAGGGCGAGGTAAAGCTCGGTCAAGAGCGCTTTTCCGTCCACGCCGAGAGTGAACGCACTCGGGCAGCGACCCGCGCGCACACGAGTGAGGCGAAGGGCTCGACACAAATCGTGGCGCCCATGCCCGGACGAATCGTGCGCGTCAGCTGCACCCCGGGCGACGCGGTCTCGAAGGGCGCCGCGCTCGTCGTGATCGAGGCCATGAAGATGCAGAATGAACTGTGCGCCAAGGCCGACGGGGTCGTGCGCGCGGTGCACGTGGTGAGCGGGGCCACCGTCGATCGCGGCGCGGTCTTGATCGAGCTCGAGTGAACCCGCCGAGCGACGCGCGCAGGCTACTCCGGCCGCACGTACACTTCACGCAGCGCGCGCCGGAATGCTTTGTATCTGGCGACCATTGGTTCGGCTACCGCGGCGTCGTCGAGCAGATCTTTGGTTTCACCTGCATCGGCCTCGAGGTCATATAGGCTGAGCGGTCGACCGCCGCTGGCGACGAGCTTCTTGTCCTCGTCGATCAAAGCTTGCCGATCGGCATTGTTCGGTCCCGCCGCCATGTCGATGAAGACTGGCCGCGGCGCGGGTTCTGCGCCGCTGGGCGTGAAAAAGTCGGAGACGAGCGAGGTGCCGTCCAAGAAATCGCCTTCGGTAGCGACGGGCGCGGCCACGCCGCACAGATCCAAAATGGTCGGCGCAAGATCGATCGCGCTGCGCCGGACTTGCAAGTGACGCGGCGGCACGCCGGGGACGCGCACGATCAGCGGAACGCGTACGAGCTCTTCCCACAGCTCGAAGCCGTGGCGAATCATGCCGTGCTCACCGAAGGCCTCGCCATGGTCACTCGTGACGATTAGCGCGGTTCGGTCATAAAATGAGGACTTTTCGAGCGCATCGAGCACACGCCCGAGATGGTGATCCACGAACGCGACTTCACCGTCATAGCGCTGGCGACTGCTAGTCCCGAAGTCGAAATCCCCGTGAGGCACATACTCGGAGTGCGGATCGACGTAGTGGATCCACATGAAAAATGGTTTCTCGCTCAGCTCAGGCTTGGCGATTTCGGCGAGCGCCGCGTCGCTGACCTTGTCGCCGTTGCTGTTGCTGTCACCGTCCACGGTCACGAGCGCGGGCGCGGCACTCTTGTTGATCACGTCGAAGCCACGCTCGAGGCCGGTGTTCAAGAAGAAGTACCAATATCCCTGCACGCTCAGCGTATGGATCCCAGCTTGCTGCAAGCGCTGCTGAACGAAGGTGTCTTTGCTGCTGAAGCGATTGAAATGACTCCAGTCGCGATGCGTCTCGCTGCTGTATTTTCCAAGCAAGAACGGCCCGACGCTCTTTGCCGTATACGATGCCAAAGAGTAAGCGCGATCGTAAACGACGCTCGCTTGCGCGAGCTTATCGAGGTTTGGTGTGACCGGTCGAGCGTAGCCGGCAGCGCCCATGTCGTGGCGCAAGGTATCGATGCTGATCAAGACCACGTTGAGCCGCTCGGGCAGCGCTTTACGCGCGTTCGGCTCGATCGCGGGCGCAAGCGGTTTCTGGGCAGAAGCGAGTACGGGCTCGTCGCTTCCCGAGCAGTCTTCGTCGATCCCATTGCCGGGAATGTCCGTGGCGCCGGGGTTCCGGCGTGGATCGCGATCGTCGCAGTCACCGCCGCCGAAGGCCTTCGCGTAGCCGTCGTGATCGCGATCGCTCCGTTTCCGAAGTGCCGCGAGCGCCAACTTGCCAAGCGGCGCTTCGCGTTCGATGGCGAGCGCCACGCTGCGCGTGTCGAGCCCGTGTCGCGCCGCGCGCAGCGTGAGCAACACCGGCAAGAGCGCGCCCGCGATCACGGCGACCGCCGTGAGTCTCTGCCGCGGATTCGGTGCCAAGTAGCCAAAACTTGCCAGCACGAGCAGCAGCGCCGGCGCACGCAAATCGAGCTCTGGGCGTTTGAAGACACCAAAGACGGCCAGAGCCCCGCCTGCGCCGCTCGGCACGCCAGACCCGATGGCAACCCCGAGGAGCAACGCCGCTACCGCGAGTCCAACGCCCAAAGCGACCGCCGGCTCGAGCCGTTTGAGCGGCCCCGCACCGCTCAAGGCCTGAGCACCGCTGGTCAACAATTGGGTCGTGATCCACAGCGTCGCGAGCGCGCCGAGCGCGACGCCGGCGCCGGCCGTACTTGCCGGCACCTCCGAGCCGAGCAAGCGCGCCGCAAGATTTGCGACCACGATCAACCAAAGCACGAACGACAGCGGAGCCGAGAGCCACAGCGCCGCCAAGCGCGCGCGAAGCTTCGGCTCAGCTCGACTCATGGCGCGGACCGCTTGCCGCAGCTGTGGGGTGTCGCCGTCGTGAAAGAACAATCGCGCCGCCGAGAGCGCGCCGCCGATCGCCAATGCGAGCGGTGCGAGCAGGCCCAAATCGGCGAGCCAACGCGCAAGGTAGTGATCGGCGCGGGCGTAGGCGCAGTCAATCGTCGCGACGATCCCGAGCCCGAAGCTCGAGCCCAGTAGAGCGCCGGAAAAAGCCTTCAGGACTCGATCGGGAAAACTGGAACGGTTAGCGGGCTGACCCATCGCGACGGCGGGGATTGGACGACTGCCCCGGCGCTTGTGCCAGGGGATGCGCTCGGTCATATACCGCGAGCAGCTGGTCCAGGGACACGTGCGTGTAGCGCTGAGTGGTCGAAAGACTGGTATGGCCCAGCATTTCTTGGATTGCCCGCAAATCTGCGCCGCCTTCCAACATGTGCGTCGCGCAGGAGTGACGCAGCGCGTGCGGGTGCAGGTCCGAGCGCCCGGCACCGAGCGCGCCATAGCGCCTCACCAACGCCTGCAGCCAGCGCACGCCCAGCCGCTTGCCCAGGCGCCCCAGTAGCAGCGCTTTTTCATCCTGGGCGCCGCTGCGCGGATGACGGAGCTCGTGCCGGCGCGGCAGATAGGCGTCCAATGCCTGCAGGGCCTTGGACCCGAGCGGCACGATGCGCTCCTTGCGGCCCTTGCCGAGCACCCGCACTTCAGCGCTGTCCAGCGCGAGCTGCTCCAAATCCAGCGACGCGAGCTCGCTGACGCGAAGACCAGAGCCGTACAGTAGCTCCAGCGCGACGGCATCTCGTAAATGTTCGATCTCTCGGCCCGTCGTGAGCGCGGAGGGGGCGTCCATCACCTCGGCCGCTGCTTCTGCAGCCAAAAAGCGCGGCAATTTGCGGCGCAGCTTGGGGCTGGCCAGCGTCGCGCTCGGGTTCGAGCTGAGCTCACCCACTCGCGTCAGGTAATCGCACAGCGCACGCACACTCGAGATTTTTCGAGAAATCGTGGGCGGAGCGAGGTGCTTTGCCAGTTCGCCGAGCCAGGCGCGCAGCGTAAACTTGTCCAGCGCGGCGAGCCCGGCCGCGCCGCGATTTCGCGCACGCACGAAGCTCGCGAGCGACGCCAGATCGCGGCGATAGGCGGACACCGTGTGCGGCGAAGCACGGCGTTCGCTCCGCAGATATTCCTCGAAGCGCGCTAGGATGCGCGCAAGCTCGTCCGGGGCTCGTGCCGGGTCGTCGGGGTGGGTAGTCATTGTCACGCGCCCAGCGCGCCCCCCAAGCCTACGCTTTGTAGGCCGCGAGGGACCAACAAGCAGCACCGACCGCGAACAGGATGAGGCCCACCTGAGCGCGCCGAACAGAAACGGTGCCGGCTTTGCCCATGCCCTGGAAGGCAAACAAGCCAAGCCCCGCCAAAGCCAACAGAAAACCCGCACCGAGCACGGCGATCCACGCCGGGGACGGGGCCGTATCGGCGGTGAGCCGCTGCAGGGCTTGCAGCCGAGCCTTGCCCTGCTCGACCTCCCCCACCCCGCGGGCCAGCGCTTCGAGCCGCGACAAATTTTCGTTCGCGCGTTCGACCTCTGCCGAATGCGGCACGAAGACATGACGCGACTCGAGCGCCGCGCTGCGTACCGCTTGCCAGGCCAGAAAGGCGATCTTTGGCTGGCCGCTCGCCTCGGCTCCGAGGGCGATGGCGATCAGGCGCTCGTAAGCGCGATCGACGTGCGGTGCGCCGGGGGCATACAAGGTCGCGCTGCGCCGGGCGTGCTCGAGCGCCGGCCGCAGCTCTCCCTGGTTGAACGCGGCGTCACTGGCGGAGAGCTCGCTCTGCCCTTCGAGCACCACCCGTGCGCTGAGCGCGGCGCCGATCGACAGCAGGAAGAAGCCGAGCAACGCAAGCTGCTGCAACAGGCGTCCCCAGCCCATCATAGAAAATCGCGACGCCGGAAGAGCAGGCTCGCTGCCGTCAGCAGCAAAACAGACCAAGCGAGCGCGTGAAGCACCGCCATCAGCAAATAGCTGCCGAGGCTGACGCCCGAGGCTTCGCCCGTGAGCAATGGCCGAGGGGGCACGTACAGCATCAGGTTTGGCACCACTCGAGCAATGCCACCGCACAGCCGAGCGAGCGGCGCGCCGAAGACGCGCACCGGCATGCGCGCCAAAGTGTCCGCACTGCGGCCGACGATGAACACGCCGAAGGTGAACACGGCCGTCAAAAATGGCGAGGAAAAGGCAGCAAATACGGTGGCGATCGCTGCTACCACGGCCACCTCGGACAAGGTCAACAAGGCGGAGCCGAGCACCACGCGCCGGTCGTCCGGAGCTGACACGGCGAACAACGCTCCGGCAAGCAGCAGCCCGAATGCCCAGGGGATGGGCAGAAACGTCCGCCAGCGAGCTGCGCGCAACGCCATCCCCCCTGCGAGCGCCGTGATGCCGGCGGCGAGGGCCAGCGCGGACACGAGCGAACGCCCGCTGGCAACTCCGAGCGCGAGCAGGAGCGCGCCCGAATCAGCGGCAATGAACACGGCCAACGTCAGCACCGTGCCCAGGTATTTGCCGACCAGGTATTCAGCGCGACGAATCGGCCGAGCCAGGATCGGGAAAATCGTTTTGAGCTCGAGTTCGCGGTAGAGCGATGTCGCTCCGAGCACGACCGCGACCACGATACCGTAGATCGAAATCGATGCCGCGCCCAAATCACTCACGACTCGCAGGCTCGAGCTCAGCGCGAACGCTCCCACCACGAGCGAGTAGCCCGCCGTAGCCAGCGCCAGCGCGAACAGCCCGTGCAGGATCCGCGCGCGCACGGCCTCGCGGTAGGTGTTGAGAGCGACTGCGCTGACGCGAGAGAGCATGGCAGGATTTGCCGCGCATCTTGTCAGCAATGTCGCAGCATTTGCTAGCGAAACGTGGCGGGCCATCGGGCGCGAGCGCCTACCCGCGCCCGCCTGGCGAACGGGCGCGGGCCTTATAGCCGGGCGAAGGCGTGCGGTTCGACGTAATCGCGGATCTGGCGTGGCGCGCTGAGCACCGTTCGCTCGATGGCGTCGGAGAAGAACAGACTAGCGACGCCCGAGCCCAGATCGAGCGCGGCGGCGACCGTAACCAGGCTCTGCCCCTCGCCGAAGGGCTCGACGCGGAAGAAACCGAACACGTCTTCGATGTCGTGCGGCCGGCTCGGATCCAACCAAAAGCGCAATTCGGAACGACCCGGTACACGCTCGATGCGCACGGTATACGACGCTTCGAGCGCGCCCCTGCCCTGAACGAGTTCGACCCGCGCTTCGCTACCGCGGATATCGATCAGGCGCGCGCTCTTCGTGCGGGGCAAAGCCTGCGGCAGAGTTTCGACGCTGCTCAGCGCGACCAGCACGGTGGCCGCCGGGGCATGGACGATCGAATACGATAGCCCGCCGAGGTAACTCCCGCGATCCGTGTCGAAATGCATCGGGCGAGACACGATCTCCCCGCCCAGCAGCGCCTCACGCTCGGCAACCGAAAATGTCGGGCTCGGCGCCGCATGTGCCGGCACACTGATCAGCGCCAACAGGCAGACAGTCGTGACATGCAGGGTTCGCATTTCGCTCTCCTGTGAAAACCACTCAACTGAAAGCTCGTAAGCAACCGGCGTACCCGTCTCGCTACGAAAGCCGCGTTAGGGTAGCGCGTTTCCGTGACTCACGGCGGAAACATAACAAAACCCTCGTAATTTCAGAGACTTAGATGCTAGGATTCGGACAAAATCCGACACCTAGGGTGCGTCGGGAGTGACATATACGTCCAGCGACCAAGCGCCAGAATTCCCCGCATAGCCATCGACTTGGACATAGTAATCGCCCGGTTCCAAATCGAGGTCGAGGAAACTGCGGTCGGGGATGTATCCCGCCGCGCACGCGAGTGGCAACTCGTCACCGGGGCAAGCAGTGCCCGTACGCACGCTCAGCATCGTCGCGTAGTCACTGCCGATCATATCGAGAATGACGCGGCTCTTACGGCGGAGCCGGAGGTGAAGCAGCTGGTCGGGCGCGCCGCCCTTGGCCTGATTCCCGACGTCGCAGCCCGCGTCATAGTCCGCGTTGGCATTGGCCGTGTTGCCGCGAAAATGCCCGCCAGTCGCCGGGATCTCGAATGGTGCCGAGCAATCATCGGCGAAGGCGACGAGCACCGGCGGCTGCGCATTGCGGGCGAACGCGGTGAGTGAGATCGGGTTGCCCGCGGCGCTCTCCGCCACGGCGCGGTACGCTCCGGCCGGCACGCCATAAGCGTGGGCACGGGCGGCGCTGGTGAACACGTCGCTGGAGCTGATCGGCGTACTGCTGGACAAGCCACAGGCGAGGAGCGTGGAGCTGAGGCAGCTCGGCCCGCCCAAGCTCACCGCCACCGTGTCGTTATTCGACGACGCGCCGAGCAAGAGCACGTCGGAGGGCGCGCTCAGCGTCAGGCCGTGAGTAGAATCGGGTGCGCCTGGCAAACAACCGAGGTTCACGGCGTCCGCGTGCTCTGCGAGTGTGAGCTCGAGCGTTCGACCCAGCGCCAGACTGGGCGGGGTCGCGCAACCTTCGTCCGGCGGTGCTGCGGTCGGGTCGGACAACTGAAGCTGGAGATCGAGATCGCTCGGTCCTGTTGCGCCGACGGCGACGAAGTACTTTCCGGCGGGTAGCGCGCGCGCAAACAGCGAGGCCGGCGTGCCGATCCGACACGTGAGCTCGTCACGTGGCGCGCTGCAATGCGCGCTGCGCAGTGAGAGTTCTGGCACGCCATACGAATCCAGCGGATTCGCAAACAAGCGCACGTCTTGCGGCGTGTTGAGCGTAAATTCGTAAACGAGCTCGCCCGAGGCACCATAGCAAACGCTGGACAAGTCTTGCGCGGCGGACGCCAGGGGAACCACGACTTTCGCGCCGGGTTCGAGCGGCGCCGCCGTGCCGCAGGTTTCATTGGCAGGTTCACTCGTCGCGGGCGAGAACTTCACGGTCAGCTCGACGTTGGTCTCGGCGTCGGCGGCGACGTACAACGGATAATTTCCGGGCGCGAGCCCGTACAGGTGGAGGCGTGACAAGCTGCCGGTCGCACCGACAACGCTCGGCGCGCAGGTCGTGTCGGCTGCGTCGCCGCAGACGCCGGCGGTCGCGAGTGAAACTTGCGCCGCGTCACTCTGGGCGACGACATCGACGTCTTGCAACCCGCCTTTGGGCACGGACAAGGCGACCACGACGTCGCGAAAGTGCTGGCCGGCGGGCGCACATTTCGTCGGATAGTCGAAGGCCGTGGCCACCAAGGACAGCGAGCTTGTCCCGCTCGCGTTGATGACGAGCGGCTTCGCGCACGTGTCATATGCCGGCGAGATGCACGGCGATTCGTCCACCTTGCCGTCGCAATTGTCGTCCTTGGCGTTGCCGCAGATCTCCTTCACCTTGCTCGATACCGTCGGATCCGTGTCGTCGCAATCGCCGCCACCCGCACAATTCCAAACCGGATCGCCGTCGCCGTCGCCGTCGCGCGGATCGTGGGTGCACGAGTGATCCGCCTCGACACAAGTATCGATCGTGCAGGAATCGAGATCCGTGCACGAAACCGGCTCACCCGCGTGACAGCCGAGCTTCGGGTCGCACACTTCGGGGCCGTTGCAGTAGACTCCGTCGTCGCACACGCTATCGTCCGGCGTATGGCGACAGCGGAGCAACGCGAGGTCGCAGCGGTCGCTGGTACAGGGTAAGGCATCGACGCACTGGCCGTCGTCGGTGCATGGCCCGCCCAGAGTCGGGTCGCCCGCGTCGTCCCCGATGTTGAGCCCCCCGTCGGATTCTTCGGGCGCGCCCCCAGCGCCCGCCTCGCCTGCATCGAGAGCGAATGGGCTACGCACCGAGTGGTCGCCACAGGCGCCGGCGGCAAGCGCGAGTAAGAGCCACCACCAGCGCATCCGCCCGGCGGCCGCATTGGTCCGGCCGCGCGCGTCCGTGTGTGATGAGGTCACGAGGAGTTGCCTTTCGCCTGGGCAGCACACCGCACGCCGCACACCATGACAGGGCGAGACCCGACAGGCTACGGGCGAGCAGCTTACACCGTAAAGAATAGTACTCTAGCGGCGGCGTCCCGCTTCGTTCTATGATTCCGGCTACGGTGTCGAAAGATCGCCTGACGCGCCACGAGCTCAGCTGGCTACTCGCCCAAGAGGCGCGTGGCGCTGCGCATGCGCTGCGCGAAGGCGTGACGCAGCTGAAGCAGCCGCCCTTGCCGAAGCCAGGGCCGGACATCAAAATCGCGAGCGCGCCGTCGAGCCCGCCGGTCGAGACGAACCTCGATGCGCTCGAGGACGCCATCAACATGCTGAGCGCGCTCAACTCGGGCAGCCGCGGCAAAGCGCGCCGCGGTCGCATCGATCTGGCTGCGCTGCTGTACGAGGTCGCTCCCAACGCGCGCATCTCCATCGAGCCCGGCGCCGGCACCGAGGTCTTCGGCGAGGAGACCGACATGCGGCGCATGTTCCACATGCTGGTCAACCAAGACAGCAGCCCGACCGCCCAGACCGGCCCCTCCGAGGTCGAGATCCGTCGCCAGGGCGAGTGGGTGAAGATCGGCGTCCAGCTCGGACCCGACACCGCTGCGGCCGCCGACGTCGAACGACGCTGGCTGAGTCGCATGGCGACCCGCTACGGCGGTTGGGTCGAGCTCGAAGGAGGAACGCAGTCCATCTTTTTACCCGCTGACGGCGCGAGCGATCAGCGCGAGGTGGTCGAGCTACGGAAGGAACTCGAACAGGCGCAGCAGCTGGGCGAGGCCTATGCGCGTGAGCTCGCCGCGGTCGTGACCGCGGGCGATTTGCGCAGCGAAATCCCGCCCACTGCGCCACCGGAAACGGGCGTCGAGCGCCTGGAGCTGCTGCAGAATACGGCCTCGGCGCTGCAGCGCGTGCTCCGGCATTGGCTCGACGGGCTGCGCTCCGATACCGCCGAACTCGCCCAACAACTGGGCGAGCACGCGCCTCTGGCGCAAAGCTTCTCGCGCCGCATCGCCGTGGGCACCGAGCTGCTCGGCGATCTCGGCTTGCTCACCGAGTGCGATCTCTCCGAAGCGGTCAAACCCGTCGACCTGACCGAGTTCGCGCGTGACGCGGTGCAAGCCGTCGAGTCGCGCGCGGCGCGCCACGACGTCGAGATCGAGCTGCGCGCGCCCGCCCAGGCGCCATTCGAGACGAAGCCCTCCGAGCTTCGCGTGCTACTCCGAGCACTGTTACATCACGCGATCGCCGCGACGCCACGGGCCGCGCACGTGCTTTTCTCCGTCGTACCGACGGAGATGGGCATGCTGATCAGCGTCGAGGACGGCGGCCC
>Ga0068855_100004765_pt1 | contig 16563 bp, 15 predicted proteins | sample KBSCornC52_FD_66592 | JGI IMG/M metagenome (GOLD analysis project Ga0068855, IMG submission 66592) | Corn rhizosphere microbial communities from Kellogg Biological Station, Michigan, USA - KBS Corn C5-2 | ecosystem: Host-associated > Plants > Roots > Rhizosphere > Soil ...
GGGCGTGAGGTCCTCCAGGTGCGAGGCGATCAGGTGGCGCACTTCGCCGCCGCTTTCCACGTCGCGCTGCCACACGCCATGCACGGCGAGCAGCCGGGATTTGAGCAACTCGTCGCGCTGCTGCTGCCGCACCGATTTCCACACGATCACGTTCACCGGGCCGGTCTCGTCCTCCAGCGTGACGAAGATCGTGCCGTTCGCGGTCTGCGGCTGCTGGCGCACGGTGACGATGCCGCAGGCGCGCACCTTGCGGCCGCTGGGCAGGTCGTGCAGTTGCGCGGCACTGAGCAGCTTCATGCGCGCAAGGCGCGGACGCAGCAGGGCGAGCGGATGCCGGCGAAGCGTGAGGCCCATAGCCGCGTAGTCGAACACGATCTCCTCGCCCTCACGCGCAGCCGGCAATTGCAGCGACGCCTCGTTCACCGGCGTGCCTTCGAGCAGTGCCGGCGCGCGCCGCTGCGCCGCTGCGTCCCAGACCTGCTGGCGCCGGTGGCCCGAGAGCGACAGCAAGGCGTCGCCGGCGGCCAGCGCGTTGAGATCCTTCACATCGAGCTGCGCGCGCAAGGCAACGTCTTCGGTGCTGGTGAACGGCGCTTGTGCGCGTGCCGCCACGATGCGCTGCGCGCCCGCTTCGCTCAGGTTGCCGATCATGCGCAGGCCCAGTCGCACGCTCGGCCGAAAAGAATTGGAGTCTGACCCCAATTCTTTATTGGGGTCAGACTCCAATTCTTTTCCGAATTCAAGCGTGCAGTCCCAGTCGCTGTGCGACACGTCGGGCGGGAGCACTTGCACACCATGGCGCTTGGCGTCTTGCACCAGTTGCGAGGGCGAATAAAAACCCATGGGTTGCGAATTGAGCATCGCGGCGATGAAGCATTCGGGCTCGTGGCACTTGAGCCAGCTGCTGTCGTAGGCGAGCAGCGCGAAGCTGGCGGCGTGGCTTTCCGGAAATCCGTATTCGCCGAAACCGAGGATCTGCTTGAAGATCGCTTCGGCGAATTCGGGCCGGTAGCCTTTGTGGAGCATGCCGTTGATCAAGCGGTCCTGGAACTGGTGCACGCCGCCACGCCGCTTCCATGCGGCCATCGAGCGGCGCAGGCGGTCGGCTTCATCGGCGCTGAAGTCGGCGGCGATCATCGCGATCTGCATCACCTGCTCCTGGAAGATCGGCACGCCCAGCGTGCGCTCCAGTGCAGGCTTGAGTGCGTCGCTTTCGTATTGGATCTGCCCGCCTTTGCGAACGCGCTCGCGGCTTTTCAGGTAGGGATGGATCATGCCGCCCTGGATCGGTCCCGGCCGCACGATGGCCACTTCGATCACCAGGTCGTAGAACTCGCGCGGGCGCAGCCGCGGCAGCATCGACATCTGCGCTCGGCTTTCGATCTGGAACACACCCACCGTATCGGCGCGGCAGATCATGTCGAAAGTGGCCTCGTCCTTGTCCTCGATGTCCTGCAATTCGAACCGATGGCCACGGCGCTGGCTGACGAAATCCAGGCAGCGGCGCAGCGCGGTGAGCATGCCCAGCGCGAGCACGTCCACCTTGAGCAGCTTCATGTCATCGAGGTCGTCCTTGTCCCACTGGATGATGGAGCGCTCCTTCATCGCCGCGTTCTCCACCGGCACCAGCCGCGTGAGCTTGCCTTGCGTGAGCACGAAGCCGCCGACGTGCTGGCTCAAATGCCGCGGGAAACCGCGCAGCATTTCGGTCAGCTCCAGCCACTGGCGCATCCGCAGTTCGCCGATGGTGATGCCAAATTCGGCAGCGCGCTCGCAGAGGCGCTGCACCTGCAGCCCTTCTTCATCGAACCAGTAATGCTCCTTGGCGAAGGCATCGACCAGCCCCTCGGGCACGCCGAGCGCCTTGCCGACGTCGCGGATCGCGCTGCGCGAGCGGTAACTCGCCACCACCGCGGCGATGGCGCTGCGATCGCGCCCGTACTTCGCGTAGATGTACTGGATCACGTCTTCGCGCCGCTCGTGCTCGAAGTCGACGTCGATGTCGGGCGGCTCCTTGCGCTCCTTGCTGATGAAACGCTCGAACAGCAGGTTGGCGCGGTTCGGGTCCACCTCGGTCACGTGCAGGCAATAGCAGACCGCGGAGTTGGCCGCGGAGCCCCGGCCCTGGCAGAGGATCTTCTGCTCGCGCGCATAACGCACGATGTCGTGCACCGTCAGGAAGTACATCTCGTATTGGCAATCGGCGATCAGCCGCAGCTCGTGCACGAGCTGGCGCCGCACCTTCCACGGAACGCCGTTCGGATAGCGCTTGCGCGCGCCTTCGATGGTGAATCGGCGCAGCGCCTGCGCCGGCGTCATGCCCGCAGGCACCGTCTCCAGCGGATATTGGTACTTGATCGATTCGAGGCTGAAGTTGCAGCGCGCGGCGACGACGAGCGTGTTGGCAAGCAGCTGCGGCGGATAGATGCCGCCCAGGCGCACGCGCGGGCGCAGGTAACGCTCGGCACTGGGCTGCAAGGCGAGACCGCACTCCTTGACTTCCTGGCCTTCGCGCACTGCCGTGATCACATCCTGCAAGGCCTTGCGCGAGCGCACATGCATGTGCACGTCGCCGGCCGCGACGAGCGGCACGCCGGTAGCGGCGCTGACACGCTGCAGCGTATCGAGCCACAGTGCGTCGTCCAGGCCCAGCAGCAGTTCGGCCGCAAGCCAGGTGCGCTCGCTGCCGAACTGCGTGCGCGCCCATCCCACAATCGCTTCCACGGCCGCGGCATCCTGCACATCGATGGCAATCGGGCCTTCGCGCAAAGGCGCGATGAGGATCTCGCAATCACCCAGCAGCGAGAAATCGCACGTGGCGCGGCTGACGCTGTACTCGCCTTTCTTCGCCGTCATCCGCGCGGCAGTGATGAACTCGCACAAGTTGCCCCAGCCGTTCACGTTGTGCGGCAAGGCGACGATTCGAAAGCCGTCGAAGCAAAATTCGCTGCCCAGGATCAGCTTGAACGGATCGTCCTTCGGTAAATCGAGATCCTTGAAGGCGCCGTACGCGCGCACCACGCCCGCCACCGAGCATTCGTCGGTGATCGCGAGCGCACGGTAGCCGAGTTCATACGCGCGCGTCACCAGCTCGCCCGGATGCGAAGCCCCGCGCTGGAAGCTGAAATTCGACAGGCAATGCAGTTCGGCATAGTCGGGCAGCGCATTCATGCGTAGATCCCCTGCAGGAACCAGCGCACCGGCGCCATCTCACCCTCGCCTGTTCCTGGCGCCAGCCGTTCGCGATAGACCCACAGCAAGCCGGCTTCGTCGCTGCGCGCGATGAAGTAATCGCGCGCGCGCGCTGCCTCGGCTTGCGCATCCCACCAACCCGTCTCCAGCCGGTGCGGCCCTTCGAGCAGGCGCAAGGGTCCGTGGTAATGCGGCTTCTCGCCGCGCACTTCCAGCCGCAGCGGCTCGCGCAGCAGCCACGGTGGATAGAGCGCATCGCAGGGAAGCTGTCGTTTCGCGCCGCGCGACACAGCGGGAGCCACTGGTGCGACGGTCTTTCGCGCAACAGCGGCGCCCTTCGCGCCCATGCTTTGACGCGCCGCCTGCCAACGCTGCATGCGCTCGGGCCGGTGATCGGCCTCGCGCTGCGCCATCAGCACGCTGCCCTCCCCCAGCCGCACGCTCAGGCGTTCGACCAACTGGTGCAGGCGCTCGCCTTTCACTTCGTCTTCGGGCAGCAGGCTCTTGCTGCCGGCCGACCACGCTATCGTTTCCAGCGAACGCAGGCGCAAGTGATTGGCCGGTGCCGACAAGGTGGAACGCGATAGATGCTCGCCCACGAGCCGGCGCAAGTGCGCGATGTCCTGCACCGGTTGCGCCGTGCGCACCACGATGCTTTCGTGGCTGGGCAAGCGCACGCCGTTCAAGCGCCGCAAATCGAGCGTCCATTCCAGTTCCAGCGCCAGCACGCCGCGATGGCGCGCCTGCAACCACACCTGCAGTTGCGTGAGCAGGCGTTGCGCGCTCCACATCAATTCCGGCGCAGTGGTGGCGAGCGCGGCGAGTTCCAGCTTCAAATCGAATTCCTCGGGCAGCTGCAGCCACGCGTGACGCTCGGGCCGCTCGCCATACGCGCAGTCCAGCGCTTCGAGCAAGGCCGCGCCGAAGCGCCGCGCCACACCGCCGCGCGGCAAGGCGCGCAGCTCGCCCCAGTGGCGGCAACCGATGCGCTCCAGCGTGGGCACATGCTCACGCGCGGCGCTCAAGGTATCGAGCGGAAACTCCTGCGGGATGCGCGCGGGCGCTGCTTGCCCACGCAATTGCAATCGCAACATCGCCAATGCGGCGAGCGCGGTGCGTCCTTGCGCCCAGGCTGCGCAGGCCAAGGGTTCGCAGTCGTGGAACAAGCGGCGCAGCAAGCCCTTGCGGCCGCCCCACAAGCGCAGCGTTGCCGAGGCTTCGAGCAGCAGCGCTTCATCCACCTGCGCGACGCGCGGCGTGAATTGCAACGCGCGCCAGCCCCAGGCGATGCGCTCGTCATCCCGTGATGGCAGCAGTGCGATCCAGTACATGCGATCTCCTTGCCAATGCCGGCGCGGGCGCCTGCTTCGTGCCGCTGCGGCGCTTGCGCGCTTCCAGCAGCGCGGCCACTCGCGCGGAATGCGCCGGCAGCGGCAACGCCGATTCCAGCGGCGGCCCGCGCCGCTTCAGGATGCGCAGCTGCAGGCAGTCCACGCCTTCGACCAGCAGGCGCAGGCGCGCGGGCGACGCATCGTGACGCGCCTGGGCGTCGCGAAACACGAACAGCAGGCGGCGCTGCTGCTGCGCGGCCATGTGCAAGCGCCGCAGTTCCGCGCCTTTCGACTTGGGCAACCACGCCAATACCGCGGCGACTTCGGCGCAGCGCAACGCCTGCTCGGCCGCCCATAAACGCGCCGCGATTTTTTCCGCGCGCACCCACAGCAATCGTTCGCCCGGCAAGCCCTGCGCTTGCAGCGAAGGAGCGAAGGGCTCGTAAGGCGCGCCCACCAGCACGACCGGCCCGGCTTGGCGCGTGATCGCCTGCGCCAGCCCCGGCAACAACAACTGCCAGACATGCGGGCCGGCGCCCTGCTGCAATACTTCCACCATGCTGCCGACCGGCCAACCGCCGCCGGGCAGTTGCGCATCCAGCGCGGCATGGCCGGTAGGCAGGACCGCCTCTTCGGGCGCGAGGTCCTGCACCCGCCAGACCAAGGGCAGCCGGGCGGGATCGACGGAGCGAAGGCGTGAAAATGGGGGCACGGAAACCTCAGGTACTGTTTCTTTATACAGTATTTGTGCCTGCCCTTGGAAGCCCTTCCGGCAGGGAACCGTCTCAAAAATCCTTTTGCGTTTAAAACTGCCGGTTTGCCCCTGCCGGGCACCGCCGCCCTGGAGCTTCGCGCTTGTTCCGCATTTTCGAAAAACTGCTGCATCCCTATCCCGAGCACGAGCCGGCGCTGCCTCCCAAAGGATTTTTCAAGTTCGTCTGGGCCTGCACCGACGGATTGCGCGGCTACATCGCCGGACTCTCACTGTTGAGCGCGGCGATCTCCGTTTATGAAGCCTGGCTGTTCGCGCTGCTCGGCCACATCGTCGATTGGCTGGGCCGCTTCGACCCCGCGCACTTGTGGCAGGAGCAAGGCCATCAATTGATGCTCCTGGCGGGCGTGCTGATCGGCAGCACCCTCCTGGTCGCCATGCAAACCGTGCTCAAGCACCAGACGCTGCAGATCAACTTCACCTTGCGCATGCGCTGGAATTTCCATCGCTTGATGCTGGGCCAGAGCATGTCGTTCTATTCGGACGAATTCGCGGGGCGGATCACGACCAAGGTGATGCAGACCGCGTTGGCGATCCGGGAAATGATGTTCACCGCCACCGAAGTGGTGATCGGCCTGGGCGTTTACTTCGTCACCATCGTCGCGCTGGCCGGCGGCTTCGACGGGCGGCTGATGATTCCGTTCGTCGCGTGGTTCCTGCTGTACTCGATTTCGGTGACTTACTTCGTGCCGCGGCTGGGGCGCATCGGCAAAGCGCAGGCGGACGCACGCGCGATGATGACCGGCCGCATCACGGACGCATACACCAACATCTCGACCGTCAAGCTGTTCTCGCATACCCAACGCGAGGCCGGCTTCGCGCGCGCGGCGATGACGGAGTTCCGCGACACGGGCTATCGGCAGATGCGGCTGGTGAGCACGTTCGAGATCGTCAATCACTTGCTGGTGGTCGCGCTGATCCTGTCGACCTGCGGCTATTCGGTCTGGTTGTGGACCCTCGGAGAAGTGGGCATCGGCGCGGTGGCCGCCGTGACGGCGATGTCGCTGCGCGTCAGCGGCATGTCGCATTGGGTGATGTGGGAAATGGCTTCGCTGTTCGAGAACATCGGCACGGTCCAGGACGGCATCGGCACGCTCACGCGTTCACGCATCGTCGTGGACCGTCCCGATGCCGTCGCCCTGCAGGTTCCGCGCGGCGAAGTGAAGTTCGATCGCGTGAGCTTTGGTTACGGCAAGATGGGCGCGCCGGTCATCGACGATTTTTCGTTGACGGTGCGGCCGGGCGGGAAGATCGGCCTCATCGGGCGATCCGGCGCCGGCAAGTCGACCTTGGTGAACCTGCTGCTGCGCTTTTACGACCTGGACGGCGGACGGATCCTCATCGACGGCCAGGACATCGCGCACGTGACGCAGGACAGCCTGCGCAGCCATATCGGCATGGTGACGCAGGACACGTCGCTGCTGCACCGCTCCGTGCGCGACAACATCCTGTACGGCCGGCCCGGCGCAAGCGAAGAGGAGATGATGCGCGCCGCCCGACGCGCTCACGCGCACGACTTCATCGTCGGGCTGTCGGACCTGTACGGGCGCAAGGCTTATGACGCGCACGTGGGAGAACGCGGCGTGAAGCTGTCGGGCGGCCAGCGCCAGCGCATCGCCATCGCGCGAGTGATGCTCAAGGATGCGCCCATCCTGCTGCTGGACGAAGCGACCAGCGCGCTCGACTCCGAGGTCGAGGCGGCCATCCAGACCAGCCTGAAGGAATTGATGCAGGGCAAGACCGTGATCGCCATCGCGCACCGGCTGTCCACCATCGCGGCGATGGACCGGCTCGTGGTGCTGGACCAGGGCCGCATCGTCGAGGAAGGCGATCACCGCAGCCTGCTGGCGCAAGGCGGCCTGTATGCGCGGCTGTGGTCGCACCAGAGCGGCGGCTTCCTGGGCGAGAGCACCACTGGCCCGGCAACCGAATGAGCCCGCGAGCGACACGATGGCTGCCCGACGATTGACGCCAAGCGACTTTGCGGGCGAGTCGCACGACGTCGCAGTGATGCTGATCGGCGCCGTGTTGCTGGTCGATGGCGTGGGCGGACGAATTGTGGAGACCGAAGCTTATGACCGTCGCGATCCCGCTTCGCACAGCTTCTCCGGTCCGACCGCGCGCAATGAGGTCATGTTCGGGCCGCCCGGACGGGCGTATGTCTACCGTTCGTATGGAATCCACTGGTGCCTGAATTTCGTCTGCCGTGAGGAAGGCCACGGCGCGGGGGTGCTGATTCGCGCGATCGAGCCGCTGCAAGGGCTCGACGTCATGCGGGCCCGGCGCGGGCTGGATGAATCGAGGCTGCTCTGCTCGGGGCCGGGACGCGTGGGGCAGGCACTCGGCATCACGCGTGAGCTGAACGGATGCCGCCTCGACCGCGCTCCGTTCAAGGTCTTGGCCGCGGCCGAGCAGCAACGGGTGGTGGCCGGTCCGCGGATCGGCATCTCCAAAGCTGTCGAGGTGCATTGGCGCTTCGGGCTCGCCGGTTCGCGTTTCCTCAGCCGACCGTTTCGGCGCTGAATTGGTGCAAATGCAAGCCGCCGAAAGATTCGCCCGCCTCGCCGTTAGAAAAAATGCGGGATGTATTTCTTGTTTCTGAGTGATGCTGAATGATCGGATCCAAAAGGTGCGGGGTAGCATTTGCTCATGGAGCGCATCAGCGGACCTTACAAGGGCTACTTTATTGCCGCCTACAGCATCGAGGCCGGCAAGCAGTTCGTCGGCTACGCCAAGGTCTGCGCTGAAGAGCCTGAGAGCGTGTGGAAAGTTGACGTGGTGGAGAAGCTGACCAGCGCGACTGCCTGCAGCGAACTCGAAGCCGTGGCCGCCGCGGAACAGAAAGCCCGCCGCGCGATCGCCGATCTCACGGCCGGCTGGGACTCGACCACTTCGCCCGGTGCGCTGGAAAGTTAGTAGCGCTTGCGCGGCGCATCGCGCACGATCACTTCATTGCCTCTTTGCTCGATCGTCACCGGCGGGTCCCGCAGCTCGGTGATCACGGGCCTGCGGCTCGGTCCCGCGCCCATCGCCGAAGTATTCGAACGCGCCGACGCCATGCGCGTATCGGGGACCACCGTGATCGCCGGCGCAAGGCTCGCCGCACCAGGCTCAACCATCGCGATGCCGCCGGCCAGGCGCGCATGCGGCACGCGCATCGCCTGCGCGGTGCGCTCATTGGTGAACAAGGGCGAGTGCGTGGTCCAGTCGCGCGCGCCGCCGGGCGCAACGACGGCAGACGCAGGGCAGGCGGTGCTGGTGTCGAAGACCAGTTGCCCACCCGGAAAACGGGACGGCAGGGTCTCGTGCAAAGGTCTGCTCATGTCCACCGGAGGAATTTCCGATTGGTATACGGCGCGATCGGAACGATCGTAAACCGTGTAGCACGCGCTCGCATTGAACGAGGCCGCGCCGAGCACAGCGCACAGCAGAAGATGGGAACGTCGCGACATATGGCCTCCCCGCGCTATCGGCGCGCATCGGATGGCGGGATGATGTGGCTACGATGGCCGGCTTGTTGCAGGCGTGCGTACCCTTTTTATGTAAGCACTATCCGATAGCTGAGGCAGAGGCAACAGAGCCGAGGACAAGCACGAATGCGCAAACGCAGAGCTTGCCCGCGCTAGTTCCAACGGGGAGGATCGCTGCCCGGCGGCATGGAACGGCGTTCCCACCGAGCGGGTGTTCGAGCCAGCTGCGCACTGTGACGCAGTGCGCGCAATTGGCCGAAGCCCGAATCGCTGGATTCCACAAAGGGTTCGAACTCGGGCTTGACCATGCCGGCACCGCCTTGCACGCGGCCGAGTCCGCGCACCCAATGGCCCGTTTGCGCCAGCGATACCTGCACATGCCAGCTGCCACCCTCGCGCTGCTGGCGATGCAAGGCCGCGGCCGCTCCCATCGCGATGAGGTACCCGGTAGCCTCGTCGAGAATTTGCATCGGGAGCGGACGCGGCTTCGCGTCGCCCATGGCCTGCGCTTCGGCGTGATTGAAGCCCATCGCCGTCTGCACCAGCGAATCGAAGCCGCGGCGCGCGGACCACGGCCCGCGCGTTCCATAGGCCGTCAACGACACGTACACGGCGCCGGGACGCTTTGCCGCCACCTCGCAAGGCCCGAAGCCCAGCGATTGCAGTCCTCCGGGCCGGTAGCCCTGGATGAAGACATGCGCCTGGCTCAGCAACGCGTTCATGGTGTCGCGGCCGGCCGCCTCGCGCAAATCCACGTGCACCGAGCGCTTGCCGCGGCTGGTGTCGGCGATGGCCGCGATGTTGGGCAGGTTCGGCGAATTCACCAGCATCACGTCCGCGCCGTAGGCCGCGAGCGCCTTGCCGCCGACGGGACCCGCAAGGATGCGCGTGAGATCGAGCACCTTGATGCCGTGCAAGGGGCGCTGATCGGCTTGCAGCTGCGGCAGCGCAAGCGGCGGCGCGTCGCCGATCCGTTCGAAGGTCATGAGCGGCTGCGCTGCGACCGCCTGGCCCTGCGGCGTCGCATCCCATTCATCGAACGTACGCAGCGCGGTTGCCGCGAAGCCCGCATCGGCAATCGCGGTTTCGACATCGAGCGCGCGCCACGACAGCAGCGCTTGTTCGGCATCGGCCCTGACGGCGCGGCCGGGCTCCAGCCCCAGCACTCGTAACGCGCCGTCGCGATGGTGCGAGAAGTTGGCGTGGATGCGCACCCAGCCGTCGGCGCAAGGGTACAGGCCCGAGAACGCATCCCAGATGTCCGGCGTGCGGCCGTCGATGCTGAACCACCCGGTGCACTCGAGCGCCGCATGCAACATGTCCACGCTGACCTGCTGCCGCGGCGTGCCGCGCAGATACCCCACTTCGCACGCGGCCAACGCAGCGGCGGCGATCGTGGCCTGCGCGGCGCAGCCGACCGCGAACGAGGAAGGAAGCACCGGGTCGGCGCCTGTGAGATGCGCGAAATCCAGCGCGCCCCCCGGCAGCCCGGCCAGTTGCCAGAGGTCCGGGAGAACTTCAGTCGGTTGGCTTGCCACGATGGCGCGGCTCGGGCCGGCTAGTGCAGCAGCTTCACGCCGGTCTTGGCCTGCAGCGTTTCCATGGTCACGCCAGGCGCGATCTCGACCACTTTGAGTCCCTGCGGCGTCACGTCCATCACGGCAAGGTCGGTGATGATGCGGTCGACCACGCCCACGCCGGTCAGCGGCAGCGTGCACTTTTCCAGGATCTTGAGGTCCTCGGTGCCGTCTTTCTTTTTCGCGACGTGCTCCATCAGCACGATCACGCGCGGCACGCCGGCCACGAGGTCCATTGCGCCACCCATGCCCTTGACCATCTTGCCGGGGATCATCCAGTTGGCCAGGTCGCCCTTCTCGCTGACCTGCATGGCCCCGAGGATCGAGAGGTTGATCTTGCCGCCGCGGATCATCGCGAAGCTGTCGTGGCTGCCGAAGATCGACGAGCCCTTCATCGTGGTGACGGTCTGCTTGCCGGCGTTGATGACGTCGGGATTGACCTCGTCTTCATAGGGGAACGGCCCGATGCCCAGCATGCCGTTCTCGCTTTGCAGCCACACCTCGACGTGATCGGGCACATGGTTGGCCACCAGCGTGGGAATGCCGATGCCGAGATTCACATAGAAGCCGTCCTGCAGCTCCTGGGCCGCGCGCGCGGCCATCTGGTCTTGGGTCCAAGGCATGAATCTCTCCTTATTTTCTCGGGCGCGTCGTGAGCTTTTCGATGCGCTTTTCCGGCGTCGGGTTGTGCACGATGCGATGCACGTAGATCCCCGGCAGGTGCACGTCGTCGGGCGCGATCTCGCCGGTGGCGACGATGCGCTCCACCTCCACGATGCAGATCTTGCCGGCCATGGCCGCGGCGGGATTGAAGTTGCGCGCCGTCAGGTTGAAGCGAAGGTTGCCCGAACGGTCGGCCACGTCGGCTTTCACCAGGGCGACATCGGGCACCAGCGAACGTTCCATCACGTAGGTTTCACCATCGAAGTCGCGCAGTTCCTTGCCTTCGGCCACCAGCGTGCCGACGCCGGTCTTGGTGAAAAAAGCCGGGATGCCGGCGCCGCCCGCGCGCAGCTTCTCGGCCAGCGTGCCTTGCGGCGTGAACTCCAGCTCGAGCTCGCCGGCCAGGTACTGGCGCTCGAATTCCTTGTTCTCGCCGACGTAGCTGGAGATCATCCGCTTGATCTGCCGCGTCTCGAGCAGCCGGCCGAGGCCGAAGCCGTCGACGCCAGCGTTGTTGGAGATCACGGTGAGGTTCTTGACGCCGGTGTCGCGCAACGCGTCGATCAGCGCCTCGGGAATGCCGCATAGGCCGAAGCCGCCGACGGCCATCAGCTGGCCGTCCTTCACCACGCCCTTCAAGGCCGCGGCCGCGGAGGGAAAGAGCTTGTTCAAGAAATTCTCCTCGAAGAATGGCTTACGATACTACCTAACTCGCTACGTAGTTCTTCGTAAAGGTTAGCCCGATGGACGTTGACTATCGCCTCGCCTTCAACCTGGCGCCGGTGGGCCTGTGCCTGTCGCGCAACCGCTCGATTGTGGACTGCAACCAGCAGCTGTGCGAGATGTTCGGCGCGTCACGCGAACTGTTGATCGGCCAGTCGTTCCAGGTTCTGTATCCCAGCGCCGACGAGTACGAACGCCTGGGCGCGCGGATGGGACCGATCCTGAATGCCAAGGGCCACTACGCCGACGACCGCATCATGAAGCGGGCCAATGGCGAAGTCTTCTGGTGCCACGTCACGGGCCGCGCGCTCAATCGCGAAGCCCCGCACGAGTCGGGCATCTGGGCCTTCGAGGACCTCAGCTCGCAACGGCCGGTGAAAGCCGAACTCACCGCGCGCGAACGCGAGGTCGCCGCGCGGCTCCTGGACGGCATGACCTCCAAGGAGATCGGCAAGGCGCTTTCGATCAGCCACCGCACGGTGGAAATCTATCGCGCGCGCTTGATGCGCAAGTACAAGGCCAGCACCACGGCGGATCTCGTGCACAAGCTGATGGCGGGCGGCTAGCTGCGCAGCGGTCAGCTCTTCGCGTCGATCACTTCGCTTGCGGTGCGGAACGCTTCCACCGCCGCGGGAAAGCCGCAATACACGCTGGCGTGCATGAAGATCTCCTGCAGTTCGGCCGGCGTCACGCCGTTGTTCAGCGCGCCGCGAACGTGAATCTTCAGCTCGTGCATCTTGCCCAGCGCCACCAGCATCGAGACCGTCACGATGCTGCGAGTGCGCAGGTCGATGCCCTCGCGCTGCCAGGTGTTGCCCCAGGCATGGCGCGTCACCAGTTCCTGCAGCGGTTGGTTGAACGGGGTGGCCTTGTCAAGAGCGGCCTGCACGTAATCGTGGCCGAGCACGGCGCGGCGAGTGGCCAGGCCGGCCTGCAATTGAGGATCCTGGGGCAGTTGCATTCGCGGTCTCCTTGATCAAACGCAAGATGTTAGCGGACGCCGCCGCGCCGGATTGCCGATCCGAACGGCAGCGCTCATGCTGGCGCAGGTCTTGCACTCTCACGCTTTTCCCTTCTCGCGCGATCTGCCGTCGGTGCGTTACGCTTGCGCCCACAGCAAGGAAATTCAATGGCCGCTTCACGCTACCCCGCCCCCGAACTGAAGGACGTCCCCGAGGACATCCGGGCCCGCATCCTCGAGGTTCAGGAGAAAGCCGGCTTCGTGCCGAATGTATTCCTCGCGCTGGCGCGCCGGCCGGCCGAGTGGCGCGCTTTTTTCGCGTACCACGATGCCCTGATGCTGCCCGGTGAAGACGAGCAGAAGGTGAGGACGCTCTCCAAGGGCGATCGCGAAATGATCGTCACCGCGACCAGTGCCGCGAACCAGTGCCTGTACTGCGTGGTCGCGCACGGCGCGCTGTTGCGCATCTATGAAAAGAAGCCGCTGGTGGCCGACCAGGTGGCGGTGAACTATCGCAAGGCCGACATCAGCCCGCGCCAGCGCGCGATGCTGGATTTCGCGATGAAGGTGTGCTTGAACTCGCACGAGATCGGCGAACCGGATTTCGCGCCACTGCACGCGCAGGGCTTCACCGACGAAGACATCTGGGACATCGCGGGGATCACCGCGTTTTTCGGGCTGTCGAACCGCATCGCAAGCTTCTCGAACATGCAGCCCAACCCGGAGTTCTACCTCATGGGCCGGGTCCCGAAGCAAAAGCCGGCCGGCGCCTGAGCGCCGCCGCCGCTACTTCGTGGCCAGCACGAAGGTCTGCGGCGTCGGATGCAGGTCGTGCCGTTCCACCTTCGTGAAACCGGCATTCGCACAGATGCGCTCCAGCTGCGCGTAGGTGTAGGTGTCGCCGGCCGCCGTTGTCGCCAGCATGGTCACCGCGAACGTCGCTGCCGGGGGCGGGCTGACACGATCATCGTTCGGCACGAATTCCACGATGCCGAGCTTGCCGCCGGGCTTGAGCGCGGCGTGCGCCTTTCGCGCAAGCTGCTCGCAAGCCGCAGTGTCGAAGTGATGCAGGAAATTGGTGAACAGCACCAGGTCCCAGCCGTCGCCGAACTCCACCGAGAAGGCGCTCCCCTCGAGTTTGCGGAACCGGTCCTGGACGCCAAAGCGCTGCGCATTCTCCTGCGCCACTTGCAGCACGGATGCCCAGTCCTGCGCGGTGACCTCCGCGGCGGGATTTCGGCGGGCCACCGAAAGCCCGAACATCCCGTGCCCGGCAGCCACGTCCAGCACCCTCATGGGTCCCGGCCCGGAGGCCACGATCTGCGCAATCGCCTGGGCCGGCATCATCATCATCGGCGCCATGCTGCGGGCAAAGTTCACCCACATCGGGTTTTCATCGGCGGTGGAATCGCGGTCCAGCGCGGTGCCGCCCTTGCGTACCGAGTCGGTGAGCTTGCCGAACGCTTGGAGCAACACGTCCGAGGTGAGAAATGCGGCAGTGCTGCCTATATAGGCGGGTGAGCCGCGGTCCAGAAAGAACGCGCTCTCGGCGGTCAGCCCATATCGCTGGTCTGCCTTGGTGAGCAAGCCGTACGCGACCAGGCCATCGCAAAGCATGCGGATGCCGCGCTCGTGCGCCGAAGTCTTTTTTGCTATCGACGCCGCAGTGGCGCCATCCTTGCCGATCGCGGAAAAAACATCGAGCTCGATGGCCGCCTTGAGCGCGGCAGAGCGCTGGTACCCACCGAGCGTTTCGAAGATGAGCTGGGGAGACGGGGTCGATTGAGGTGCCGACATGAGAATCCTCCGGACAAGCTTGTGCGACGCGAATCAGGGCTCCACTTGCGCGCGCAGCCAATCCGGCAGCGGCCGCGACTTCTGCGCGCGGAAATCCACCCATACCGTGGTCGCGCCGCCCGCCGCATGGATCGTGCCGGGATCGTTCGCGCGCTCCATCGTGCACCAGCTTTCGAAACTGCTGCCGCCCGGATCGCTTGTGTACATCTTCAGCAGGATATCGCCTGGATATTCCAGCTGTTTGTAGAAATTGCAAAAGGCGTTAATGATCACAGGCCCCTCGCCTTCAGGGTCCGGCGGGCACCCGATCGACTGCATCCAGTCGATGCGGATCGTCTCCAGGTAACGGAAGTACGAGGCATTGTTCACGTGGCCCATCGCATCCATGTCACCCCAGCGAATCGGGACCTTCATTTCAAAGACCAGCCGCTTGCGTTGCGGTATCTCGATCCTCATGGGCTTCAGACGCCGAAGCCGTCGTCGGCCGCGATCACGGCGCCATTGATGAAATGGCTCTGGCTGCTGGCCAGCAGCACAATGAGTGCGTCCAGGTCGTGCGGCTGGCCCACGCGCTTGCGCGGCAGCATGTTGATCAGCTTCTGGCCTTGCTCGGTGCTCCAGTGATGATGGTTGATCTCGGTGTCGATATAGCCGGGGCAGATCGCGTTGACGTTGATCTCGAACCGGCCCCACTCCAGCGCCATCGCCTTTGTCATTTGCACCACCGCTGCCTTGCTCATCGCGTACGCGCCGATCTGCGGCAGCACCTTCAGCCCCGCCATGGATGCGATGTTGATGATCCGCCCGCCGGTGTAAGTGCCCGGCGCGGAGCCGCGCGCTCGCGCCAACATGCGCTTGCCGACCTCCTGTGCGACGAAAAAGGCGCCCTTCACGTTGGTGTCGAAGATGAAGTCGTAGTCTTCCTCGCTCACGTCCTGGATGCGCTGCGTCGTGCTGACGCCGGAGTTGTTCACCAGGATGTCGATGGAGCCGACCTCGGTCTCGGCGTGGGCCACCGCGGCCCTGATGCTGTCCATGTCCATCACGTCGAGCTGAGTCACGTGCGCGTCGCCGCCCTCGGCCTCGATCTGCGCCCGCAGCTCCTTGAGCTTCTCCACCCGGCGGCTGGCCAGCACGACAGCGGCTCCGGCGCGCGACAGGGTGCGCGCGAACTGCGCACCGAGGCCGCTGGATGCGCCGGTCACGAAGGCGACGCGGCCGGATAGGTCGATGCTGTAGCTCACGGTGTCTCCTGCCTAAAATGGCGTTGAATAGAAGAATCATTATCTGCGAGAGCCGCTCATGACCCACGAAGAACTGTTGGCGCAATACGGACCGCGCGAAGCGATGGAATACGACGTGGTCGTGGTGGGGGGCGGCCCGGCCGGGCTCTCGGCCGCGATTCGCCTCAAGCAACAGGCGGCCGAGCATGGCAAGGACGTCTCGGTGGTGGTGCTGGAAAAAGGCTCGGAGCCCGGCGCCCACATCCTTTCGGGCGCGATCATGGATCCGCGCGCGCTGTATGAGCTGTTTCCCAACTGGAAAGAGCTGGGCGCCCCGCTGAATCAGCCGGTGACCGAAGACATTTTTCTTTTCACCAGCGAATCGGGCGCCAGCCGCACGCCGAATTTCCTCTTGCCGAAATGCTTCCACAACGAAGGCATGTACATCCTCAGCCTCGCCAACTTCACGCGATGGCTGGCGACGCAGGCCGAAGCGCTGGGCGTGGAGATCTTCCCCGGATTCGCGGCTGCCGAAGTCCTGTACAACGAGAACGGCTCGGTCAAAGGCGTGGCCACCGGCAACATGGGCATCGGCAAGAACGGAGAGCCCACCGAGAATTTCCAGCTTGGCATGGAACTGCACGCGAAATACACGCTGTTCGCCGAGGGCTCGCGCGGACAACTCGGCAAGCAGCTGATCGCGCGCTACAAGCTGGACGAAGGACGGGATCCGCAGAGCTACAGCATCGGCATCAAGGAGCTGTGGGAAATCGATCCTTCGCGGCACACGCCCGGGCTGGTGCTGCACAGCGCGGGCTGGCCGCTGGACGACGACACCTACGGCGGCTCGTTCA
>Ga0068855_100004769_pt1 | contig 16558 bp, 10 predicted proteins | sample KBSCornC52_FD_66592 | JGI IMG/M metagenome (GOLD analysis project Ga0068855, IMG submission 66592) | Corn rhizosphere microbial communities from Kellogg Biological Station, Michigan, USA - KBS Corn C5-2 | ecosystem: Host-associated > Plants > Roots > Rhizosphere > Soil ...
GGTTATGATAATCAGCCGGGTCATATTTGCCATTATATTTTTTGTAATGGTTCATCACCCTCGCCATATCAGCGTAAGCCCCCGTTAACTCCCACAAGGTGTTTTCGCCGCCCCCCAATATCAGCGATAATCCATAATGATCCGCCGGTTTATTTAGCGTGGTCATCCCGGTTTTGTGCAGAAAGTCGTAAAACCTATCTACCTTAAATTGCTGCAGCATACGCACAGCCGGCACGTTTAACGACCGCGACAATGCCTTTGAGGCCGGTACCGCGCCATCATAAACCAAATCAAAGTTCTGGGGATGAAATCCCATAATCTGGGTTGGGATGTCAGGCATCAGGCTGTTCGGCAGTATCAACCCGTCATGTAGCATGTTGGCAAATAGCAGGGGTTTAAGCGTACTGCCGGGGCTTCGCGGCGCACTCACCACGTCAACATCACTTTGCATGGTGCTGTCTTCCGGGTGCGAAATATTGCCCGCGTAAGCCAAAACAGCGCCTGTTTCCACATCCAGCACAACAGCGGCTATGTTATTTATCTGGTTTCCTTTTAGTTGCTGATGTTGCCGTTCCAGTATCTGGTTTACCTGGGTTTGCAAACCCGCTTTAATGCTTGTTTTTATGCGGGTATCGCCATCCCTGTCATTACGATGATCTGTTTTAAAACGGGCCAGCAGGTGAGGAGCCAGTTGAGGCAGAGGCACCGGCTGATCGGGCACCGGTTCCAGTTTGGCCAGGCTGGCCGTTGCTGCATCTATTACCCCCTGATCGTGGAGCTTATCGAGCAAATGGTTACGTTTTTTTAGCAAGATGGCCCTGTTTTTACCGGGATGCACCAGCGATGGCGCATTGGGCAAAACCGCCATGGCTGCCATTTCGCCCCATGATAGTTTGTCAGGGCTGCGCCCAAAATACCGCCACGAAGCGGCGTCCAGCCCAACAACATTACTGCCAAATGGGGCATTGCTGGCATAGAGCGAGAGTATCTGGCTTTTACTGTACCGGCATTCCAGCCGCATCGCCATAAAAACCTCTTTTAGCTTATTCCAGATATTTCGTTTGTCTTTGGTGGCCAGCCTGATCACCTGCATGGTTAAGGTACTGCCGCCGCTTTCAACCCGGCGGCCGTGCAGGTCCTGTTTTACGGCCCTCCCCAGCGCCAGTATATCAAAGCCGGGGTGATGCATAAAACGTTTATCTTCAAAGGCGATGATGCATTGCTTAAATTTTTCGGGTACTTCGGCATTTGGCGGGAACCGCCACTGTCCGTCGGATGCGATGGAAGCACCCAGCAGTTGCCCGTTGGTATCGTCAATAACGTACGAAGTAGGGCTGTTGAAAAGGGGTTTTGGCAAACAAAACCAAAACAGCAGTAACAGGGCAAATAAAAAAGAAAGTATTATTATTACTTTTGGCTTTTTCAGGAAGGCTTTTATTCGGTTTAAACCCAGTCGCATTTAATTAGAAATGAATATACAGAAGTTATCAATTATTATTCCGGCTTATAACGAAGGTAATACGATACATTTAATTTTAGATAAAATAAAGGCTGTTAACCTGGTAAACGATATCCAAAAAGAAATTATAATTGTTGATGACTGCTCCAAAGATCATACGGGCCAGGCTGTAAGCGATTATCAATCGGCTAATCCCCAACTGGGCATAAATTACTTTAAACACGAGGTCAACAAAGGCAAGGGCGCTGCATTGCACACAGGGATTTCAAAAGCAACAGGTGAATATTTAATTATCCAGGATGCCGACCTTGAATACGACCCCCAGGAATATAACGACCTGCTAAAACCCATTTGCAATGGTTTTGCCGATGTGGTTTACGGATCGCGGTTTATGGGCAGCAACCCGCACCGCATTCTTTTCTTCTGGCATACCATCGGCAACCGATGGCTTACCTTCGCATCAAACATGTTTAGTAACCTTAACCTTACCGACATGGAGACCTGTTATAAATTGTTTAATACAAAACTCATTCAGTCCATCAAACTAAGCGAGCCACGCTTTGGCTTTGAACCCGAGGTTACTCAAAAAATTGCCCGCATACCTAAAATCCGCATTTACGAAGTAGGGATATCCTACTACGGCCGCACCTACGAGGACGGTAAAAAAATCGGCTGGAAGGACGGCGTAAGGGCTATTTATTGTATAATTAAGTACGGTCTTTTTAAGGTTGATTAATTGTAAACACACTTCTTAACGTTTTCTTAGTCACCATTCAATCCTTTTTCATCGCTTTTATCCGGTGCCTTACCATTACGCATCTTTTGTCCATTGTTAATATCCAGCGTATTGTACACATCGTATAAAAAAAATCCTTAATTTTACGTTATGGCATCATACATTAACAGAATAACAGCTATTCCAGGGTTATGCAATGGAAAACCCACCATTAGGGGTAAGCGCTTAACTGTGCATACTTTATTGAGCCATTTGGCCGCCGGCGAAACCGAATCTGAAATTTTTGAATCCTTTCCTTTTTTAGAAAAAGAAGACATTTTTGCTGCTTTAGAGTATGCTGCACTGATGGCAGACCATATTAATATCCCACTATCAAATAAACAGATTGCCTGATGCAATTTTTGGTTGACGCAAACCTTCCGAGAAAATTTCCATGGTTCAATACAGTTGACTTTTCTTTCGCACACGATTGGGGTGATGCTTATCCTGATAAAGCAATTTGGGACCATGCTATCAAAAATAACCTGGTTATCCTTACACGCGACTCCGATTATTTTCATTGGGTGATCCAGGCCAAAGTGTCCCCTAAAATTATTTATTTTAAATTGCAGCAACAGGGGAGAAAAGAGCTTGACGAATACTTTACGCTTCATTGGGAACAAATTTGTGAATTGATAAAAACGAATAAGATGGTGATAGCAACCATAGACACTTTGGATGTTTTTTGAGTCTTAATAAATTAACAATAGTAAGTTCCGCCGCTAACGCAACTAAAAATTTTCACCAATGCCCATCAGGGGAAAACAGAAGATCGATATCCGAATCTACACAGTCATAAAGCCACTGATAAACCTGATACCCGTAACCCTGATGATTTGCATCACAAAACGGATCTATCATGTAAATCATTTGTTTATAGGCAACTGCGGTCAATCTGCAAATTAGCAAAAAGTTATCATCTGTTTCGATCCCTTTATCGTCCTCCGAAATATCAAAAATTAGTTTACAGTTTATCGATTCGACAAACGACAACGAAGACAAATCCAATAGCTCTTGTTTGCCGACAACTGTTTCCAATAACGCCTGTCGGAACATCATAGCCCCATTATAATCGAAATTATATAGGCGTACCAATTTTTCGGAAACCACCTGCTTGTATTTCCCTCCATCTGTCAGGTCAGGAAGATAATCTACTTTCATCTCAAAAACTAACTTATTCTACTCAATCCAACCCAATCAACCACCAACTCATTTTACGACTTCAATCCATTGTCCCTTTTGTAATGCATTTATAGAATGATCATACATTGCTTCGCAATACGTTGCCGGCATATAATACTTCCCGGCGTATGCAGCATTCAGCATCACGTTATAGGTTACCTCCTTGTCTTCTGCAACACTAAAATAAGTGTAAACCCTGTCGTCCCGAATATCCAGGTAATCCGATTCGGAAGATTTAAACGCATCCCCGGTGCCGGTTAACCGGGTATTCAAAATTTCCCAGCCCGATGGAAATATTTGTGCCAGCGCCATATTGTAATAAACGCCCCGTTTGCCCGGATTCTTGATGATCACCTGTGCTACAAAATCAGTCCCCTGTTTTAATTTTGTTGGGTCGATGAGCTTTCCGTTCAACGTAAAATAGCCTATCCTCATTTGTAAAACATCAGGATTGATATTCGATTGCACATCCTGGCCCGATGAAGGTTGCCCCCGTAGTATCAGCCGCACATATAAACGGTTGCTGCCGTTGTTTTTCAACGCTATTTTACCCCCGTTTGTCGCCACCCCGGCCTGCCACATATACGATGGCGAATTCACGCTGGCTTTATCTGCCCCGGCCTGGTAATTAAAAGACAGTTTGGCCCCCGTTTTATTTTTGCCGCAATATTCGGCAATAGCAATCAGCGAGTAGGCAGTAGTTTGGGTGCTGTACCAATCATCCTGCGATAAACGGCTGGCTACCAAACGTAATTGCGCAGCTGCCTTTTGCTGCTGGCCCAGCAGCGTTAATGTTTCCAGTATCATGGCATCATCCCTTAAATCGGACCCATAAGTGCCGTACAGCGAGTAGTAAGGCTTTATGGTTACCGGCAGGTTGGCTACTATTTGCTTGCCAATCTCCGGCTGTCCGGCTAATTTATAGGCAGCTGCCAGTCGCCATTTGGCTTCAACGCTTAGGTAAGGGAATTCACGCAACCTGTTCATGGCGCCAAGTTCCGGCGAGCGGGCCAGGGCCAGTAAATATAGGCGGTAGGCCTGTACCAGGTCGGCGCCGTAAAAGCTACGGCTATCTGGCGCCCAGGTTTGGGCTTTTCCTTTCTCGTAATTTTTCCAGTGCTCCAAAAATCCAAGCGGCAGGCTGTATCCTTTGGCTTGTGCCGCCAGCATAAAATGACCGGCGTAGTTGCTGCCCCATTCGTCGGCATCGCCGGTGCCGGGCCAGTAGCTTAAACCGCCATTGGTTAGCTGGAACCCATTTAACCGGCTAATAGTGGCCTTAATATTGCGCTCGGTTTCGGCCTGCTGGCGTGGACTGAGGTCCATTAACTGATCAAGATACAATTGCGGGAAAGCCGAAGACGTGGTTTGCTCCACGCAGCCATACGGATACTCAATCAGGTAGCTTAAACGCTTGCTTAGGTTTAAGGGTGGGATAGAGGCAACCTCCAGGGTTGCCTTGTTAGTGCCGTTTATACCAATAGCCGGGTAATTTGTATTCCAGCTTTCGCCGGGCTGAAGCTCCTTCTCCAGTATTTTGGTTATCGGCGGGTTTGGATTGCGCACATTCATCTCCACATCGAATGCCGCCGTCTCCCGGCCGCTTTTTGCGGTGATGTGCACTTTACCCACACCCACAAAATCCTTCACATTTAAATCAAATGTTACCAGTTGGTCGCCCGTTTTGGTAAAGGTGATCGTCTTTTGGTCATTCTCCGCCAGGTTGCTGAACATGTTCGACTGTACCTGCAGGCTAACCGTTTTAACCGTATTTTCCATAGCGAAAACGCTCACCGGCAACTGTATTTTTTCGGATGGCCCTAAAACACGCGGAAGCGTAGCGAGTATCATCAACGGTTTTTTAACGGCAACGTATTTATCCGCGAAGCCATAACCGCCATCGTGACCGGCAATCACCATCACCTTAACCATACCCACATATTGCGGCAGCGTAAAGCGCTGGGTTTGCTTTTCGCCTGCCTTTAAGCGGAATGGCCCTAAAAACTTCACCACCGGTTTAAAGCGGTTAACGGTAACGTTGTGGTTGGCCCCGCCGGTGCCGTCGCCACCGATGCTCAAAATGCGTTCCAGGCCGCCGCCATAAGCGCCGATTACGTAATCAAACAAATCCCATGTTTTTACGCCGAGGGCCTCGCGGGCATAAAATGTTTCATGTGGATCAGGCGTTTTGTAGTTGGTGATATCCAGCAACCCCTCATCTACAATGGCTATCGTATAGGTCATTTCTTTCCCCGAGGCTTCAGACACCGTTATGGCCGATTGTGTCTCCGGCCGTATTTTATCCGGCATGCTGATCACCGGTTTCAAAATAGTTTCCGGATCATCTACAATTAACGGGATGGCACCATACATCCGGATAGGCAGATCATTTACCGTTTGCGAGTGCCGCTGCAGCAAGGTAACGTTTACAAAAATATTCGGCGCCATGCCGGTTTCGATCTTAAAAGTGTACCGCGTTTGCCCTTTTTTGGTATCGATCCAGCAGGTTTTCAAAATCTTGCTGCCGTTCTCCAAGCTTATTAATGCCCGCCCGTCAGACATGGTAGGTATCGTGAGGGTAGCTTCATCGCCAACTTTATACCTTTGTTTGTCCGAAGTGAACGATAACATCGATGCCTCCGTCGGGTTGCTCTGCTGCAAGCGTTCCGACCAGTTTGGCCAATCAACATATATGATCTTACCGGTAGAGTGGCCCGTCTGCGGATCTTTCACCCGCAATAAATAACGGCCCCAATCTGCCTGGTTAATGTGCATGTTCCATTTGGCGCGGCCGTTTACAATACTTACATTTTCGGCCTTTACCAGTTTGTTGTATTTGTCCTGGGTAAAGTTGCTCATTTCGTTGCCGGTTTCGTCCCACCACCAGCGCCATTGTATTTTGTATAATTCCAGTTCAACGGAGCGTGTGCCTTGCAGCGGGTTGCCCTTGGTATCCACATCGGCAATATCTATTTGGTTATCCCGGTCTGTGTATAGCATCCCTGAGAGTTCGCTGCCCTTTGGTGTTTTGATGCCTACATAGCCGGGATACACGTTATATGGCATGCTCATGGACTGTATGCTGAAATTGCCGCCCGGTTCAAATACCTTGATGAGGAAGTTGGCCGATAACTGCCCCGGCGCCTGCTTATCCAAATTAATATCGGTATTCACCGGCGATTTCCCTTCGGCATCCAGCGTACCATCAAACATGGTGGTAGTTTGGGTTGTAAATGAAAGGGTAGGGTCATCGAAGACATAGTCCTCGTAATTTTTAAAGGAAGTTGTTTTAGGCGACAGAAATGCGTCCACCTTGGCTTTCAGGTTTTGGGCTGTTCCGCCAAAAAGCCACTGTGCGCTTAACGTACCTTTAACATCGCTCCCTTTGGTTAATTCGGTTGCGCCGCCAAAGGTTAAGCCTATCTTCAGGCGGTTGGGCATTATGGTTTCTATTTTTACGTTCTTCTCAAAAACCGCTCCGCCAACTTTTACTTTAGCCGACCAATTGCCCGTCGGCGATGAGACTTCCGTAGCCGTGTGGAAGCTGTAAAAACCATCAACCGAGGCTGTTTTGGTAATCCGCCTGAAGAGTTTGTCATTCGGGTCATACAATTCAAACTCAACCGGATGATCGGGCGGAAGGGTTTTTAGTTTATCCTCAAGTATAAACGACATATAAATGGAGTCTCCTGGCCGCCAAACGCCGCGTTCGCCATAAATAAAGCCTTTTAAGCCGCTTTGCACTTCATCGCCGCCAACGTTAAAGCGGGTTAGCGGTAGCGAACTACCGTCATCCAGTTTTAAATAGCCGCGTTCCTTGCCATTTTTAGCGACCAGCAGGTACGGTTTCCTTATTAAATCGAACCTGGCAAAACCATCGCCATCCGAAGTGCCTTTGTAAAGTACCTGTTTCTGGTAATCTAATAGCTCCAACTGAACGTTAGGCATCGGTTTGGCACTTAAAATATTGGTTACCGCTATCAGCAGTTTATTGTCGCTGCCGCGCTTGGCTATCAGCCCTATGTTGGAGGCAATGATATTGCGCGTTGCCCACTTGTCTTTGGTAAAATAGGAGTTGGTACACGGGTCATCCTTATCCGACCATCTGAAATCATCAGGATAATAATTGTCATACCGCTGCCAAAAGGCATCGTCTTCATCGCTTATCCATCCTGTGTTTCTGCCGCCGCTGTCGCTGCTTTCGTCGTCTCCTTCACCTTCGTCTTCTGCTTTTTTAACTGTCGGGCCACCAACCGAACAGTTATATTGCGAGTATTCCTTTTTAAAACCGATAATCACGCGGTATATGGCACCCGGCTCGGTGCGCAATAGCTGGTCAATATCCAGCATAAAACGGTTCTTTTTATTCAGATTGAGGCTTTTATCCCCATCCAGCCTGATGGTTTTTTGAACGATGGGCCTGCCCACATGCCTTATTTCGTCGCCGCCGTTCCAGCCGTTGTTCTGGAAGTACTGCGGGATATTATCCTCATATATCTTAATGATGCTCACATCAACCGCCGTAAGGTTAACGGCCTCGAATGGCATCATCAGTTTGCCAGAATCAGGCAATATAACACCCTTGCCGGGTATGGTTACTGCCGGCAACCGGTTTTCGAAAAATACATTGGCGCTGTATGTTTTGCTTATTTTCTGGCCCGATATGTTTTCGATGCCCTGATTAACGTTAACGCTGTAATTGCCGTCGAGTTGGTTGGGTGCAAATACTTTTATTGTACTGCCTTCAATGGTATAGGCCGGGTCGCTTACCCCGCCAATGGTGATGAGACCCTGCAATTCCTGGCCAACTTTTATCGCATCCGAAAATTGGATGAGCACATATTGATCCTGATCCTGCACGGCGCGCATATCAAGCACCTTAAAATCGCCTATTGCGGGGATCACAAATTCCTGGCTGCCTTTTTTATCGACATTGAGAACGGCGCCGTCCCAGTTTATTTTGAGCGGATTTACTTTATTCTTTTCGCGGGTTAGCCCGTTTACCGTAAAGTTATGCGTCTTGGTTGCCGGGTTATGCTGCCAGGTAATGGCTACAGGTGATGTAAAACCGGCATTGATGAGTTTTTCAACATCGGCAGATGGTTCGTTATCGGCAGTCTGCACAACACCGCCAAGTTTCATTTTAGTGGTGGAAGTATAGGTGGCGGTTTGCAGGCCGGTAAAGGTTACCGTAAAATCGGGTTTGATGGTTTCAAAACCAAACTTAAAATCCTCAAAATTATCAGGCACTTTTACCAGGTTGCCCAATTTAAAATCCGCAGTGTAGCTTTTGTCCGGATCAAGTTTTTCCGCCGGCCGGAATTCGACCGTTCGGGCATCAACCCAATAAGCCTTCCCTTTAATGGCCGGTGAAAATTCAAAAACATTATCGGCGAGCGTGCCATTTTGCTCGTGACTTGTTTGTACATCACCGGCCAGCTTTATGCGGATGGGGCTCTCTTTGGAGATGAGGCCGGTGGTATACGATTCGATGTACTTGCCGAAGGCCGGATCGATTCCCGGCTTTTGGTGACGACGAAAAATGATAAAAAACACAACAATAAGGAGCGTGATCGATACGCCGATGCTGATTAGTCCTTTCCGGTTAAGGGAAAGGTTATACGAAGTTTTCATGGAAATATGGGAAGATTATTTAATCGAAATTAAATAATTTTTTGAAAAAAATAATATTTTGTGAAAAATATTTTTTGCAGATGATTATTGGTAAAATATGTCATTTTACAGGCTATTTTGGTTGTATTTTGCGAATAAAGTGACAATATGAACTGTTTTAGTTCAAAAATTTCATCTGATTTTCATAAATGGCGAAGGTTGCTGTTTTGAAGGTAAGGAGTTTTGTAATACCGACAGCGAAAAACAGAAAAAAATAATTCCGGCGCGGAGAAATTCCGCCTTTTTTACGCGTTCTTTTTTGAAGGAATTTGCACTGTGTTAAGGTAAGGGATGGTTTAAAAAGTTGACGTCAATCAGGATCGTTTCAGCGAATCATTACCCCGACTTTATTAATGATAGGCAGCCGGGTAAAATTCATTTCAACAATACTTTCGGGCAGGAAGATGAATTTTTTATCGAAAATATCCCGGCCAATATAATAGCTCAGCCAGTATTCATTATTCAGCCCAAATGTTTGCTCATCAATCGGCTCTATCAGTTTAAATGAGTTTTTTTCAACCAGGGGGAACATATGACGCAGGGTGGAGGTTTTAACCTGTTCGCCATTTTTTTCGCCGTAACCTCTTGATGTGATCAGCACATTTTCAATAGGTTCGTTTTTAAGGTTGATGAGGTACACATACCATATTTTACTGTCGGCGCTTTCTTTTTCAAGCGCCACAGCAATAGCAATGTCCTTTACTTTATTTTCGGGGAGGTCCTTAATCATTGTTGTATTGTTGAAAAGTTGGAATGTTTGAAAGTTGAAATGTTTTTTGCAGGTGCGCAAGCGTTTGTCATTTCCTTAACATTCAAACTTTTCAACCTTACAACGTTCCAACATCACTTTTTCTTCACAAATTTCTTGCCCGCTTTTTTAGGCTCTTTTTCGGCAATTGCGGCTAACGCTTTGCATTCCTCAAAAGTGAGGTCTTTTGGTTCTTTTCCTTTCGGGATCTTAACATTCAGCTTGCCAAATTCAATATAGGGTCCAAAGCGGCCGTTTAAAACTTTTACTGTCGGGTCTTCGTCAAATGCTTTTATCAGTTTCTCGGCATCCTTTTTACGCTTTTCGGTGATCAGTTCAATCGCCATTTCTTCGGTTACATCGTGCGGGTCCTGGCCTTTCGGCAACGAAATGAAGGAGCTGTTATGCCTTATATATGGCCCGAACTTGCCAATGGCAACGGTCATATCTTTATCTTCAAATACGCCAACCTTTTTTGGCAGTTTAAACAGTTCCAAAGCTTCATCCATGCTAATGGTTTCGATGCTCTGTCCTGCACGCAAACTGGCATATAAAGGTTTCTCGTCATTAACGCCTTCTACAACACTATCGCCCACCTGTACAAAGGGGCCAAAACGGCCAATACGTACCGATACTTTTTTGCCGTTAACGGGGTGTACGCCTAAATCGCGTTCACCAGTGGCTTTATCTGCCGTTTGAATGGTACTTTCAACTTCTTTATGGAATGGCGTGTAAAATCCGCGGATCATATCTGTCCATTCCTGCAGGCCCTGGGCAATTTCATCAAATTGCTTTTCAACGCTTGCGGTAAAGTTAAAGTCGACAATGTCATGGAAATATTGTACCAGGAAATCATTTACTACCGAACCGATGTCAGTCGGGAAAAGCTTTCCTTTTTCGGCGCCGGTATTTTCAGTTTTTTCTGCTTTGGTAATCTTATCACCCTTAAGGCTTAAAACGCGGAATGCCCTTTGTTTGCCTTCACGCTCCTCTTTTACCACATAACCCCGGTTTTGCACAGTTGATATGGTAGGGGCGTAGGTTGACGGGCGGCCGATACCCAGTTCTTCCAGTTTTTTTACCAAAGCTGCTTCGGTGTACCGTGCCGGCGGGCGCGAAAAGCGCTCCGTTGCCAGCATTTCCTGCAGCTCGAGCAACTGGCCTTTGGTTAAAGGCGGCAATATGGCATTTTCGCCATCCTGTAAATTATCTTCCTCCTCGTCGCTCGATTCCAGGTAAACCTTTAAGAAACCGTCGAACTTCATTACCTCACCATTAGCTACAAGTTCTTCCTTACGGCTTGATATGCTGATTTTGGCGGTGGTTTTTTCGAATAAAGCTTCGCTCATCTGCGATGCAATAGCCCTTTTCCATATCAGGTCGTACAAACGCATTTCGCTTGAATCGCCACTGATGGTGTGCTGGCTAAAATATGTTGGCCTGATGGCTTCGTGTGCCTCCTGTGCGCTGGCGTTTTTGGTTTTATAAACCCGCTGCTGGTGATATTTATTTCCGTAGGCTGAAATGATTTCCTGCGCTGCTGTAGTTAATGCATGTTCCGACAAATTCACCGAGTCGGTACGCATATAGGTAATATGCCCCGATTCGTACAGCTTTTGTGCTACCTGCATGGTACGCGAAACCGAAAAGCCTAATTTACGGCTGGCTTCCTGTTGCAGGGTTGATGTGGTAAACGGCGCAGCCGGCGCACGTTTTGCCGGCCGGGTCTCCAACGATTTAATATTGAAGGCGGCGCCAATGCAATCGGTCAAAAACTTTTCAGCATCTTCCTGTTTGCTGAAACGCTCAGGTAATTCGGCCTTAAAAGCATCTTTCCCTTTGCCAAAAACTGCGGTAATTTTAAATGCCGCTTCCGATTTAAATTTATTTATCTCACGCTCCCTGTCAACTATCAATCGTACAGCCACCGACTGTACCCTGCCTGCAGACAATGAAGGCTTTACTTTTTTCCATAAAACCGGCGACAATTCGAACCCCACCAATCTATCCAAAACGCGGCGTGCCTGTTGGGCATTTACCAGGTTATAATCTATTTTGCGCGGTGTTTCAATAGCGCGTAAAATAGCAGGTTTGGTTATCTCGTGAAAAACGATGCGTTTGGTAGTTGCATCTTTAAGGTCCAGCGTATCAAATAAGTGCCATGATATGGCCTCTCCCTCGCGGTCCTCGTCCGATGCCAGCCAAACCATGTCGGCTTCTTTCGCAAGTTTCTTTAACTCGCTGACAATTTGCTTTTTATCCGCCGGAACTTCGTATTTCTGTTTAAAGTTATTAGCTATATCAATTGCATCGTCAGATTTAACCAAATCGCGGATATGGCCGTAACTCGACTTAACGGTAAAGTCTTTGCCAAGGTATCCCTCAATGGTTTTGGCTTTCGCCGGAGATTCAACTATCAGTAGATTTTTAGCCATTTAAGCGATTATTTTTTGCAAATAAAAGATAAAGAAAGGGAAACGCAAGAAGAAAATTGAAATGAGGTGTGGTTGAAAGGTGGATTTTGTTGGAAAGTTGTAAAGTTGAAAGGTTGGAAAGTTGGGGAAATCTTTATAGTGATCAAAAATTTGAACCTTGAAATTCGGAGACTTTAAACATTCAACAATGGGCTTTATAATCCATTTTTTTTAATGTTAAAGAGGCTGATTTTTGAATTCAAAACCTGCGAAAAGCAACATTACAACCTTACAACTTTCCAACCTTACAACATCATATTAAAAACCCGCCGCCCAGCAGATCGTTCCCTTCGTAAAATACAGCCGACTGACCGGGGGCAATGCCCGATACAGTATGATGAAAATCAACTTTCATGTGTTCGCCCATTTGTACAATGGTGCTTTGGGTGCCGGCGTCCTTATACCTTATTTTGGTAACAGCTTCCATCGGCTCAAACATGTTTTCGTATTTAATCAGGTTTAGGTTTTTTACCCAGGCTTCCTTGCGTTCCAGTTCATCAGCAGTACCTAAAACAACAGTATTGGTGTCGGGGTTAATGTTGGTTACAAACATAGGATGACCCAATGCAATGCCCAAACCTTTGCGTTGTCCAATGGTATAAAAAGGATATCCCTGGTGTTTGCCCACTATAGTGCCGTCTGTCAGCACAAAATTACCACCGGCAACCCTTGCCTCAAGGTCTTCCACTTTGTGTCTTAAAAACGCCCTGTAGTCGTTATCAGGTACAAAGCATATTTCGTAGCTTTCGCTTTTGCCGGCCAATTCAACCTGGCCCATGTCCATGGCCATTTGCCTGATCTCGGGTTTTGAAAAGCTTCCTAAAGGAAATTTAGTACGAGAAAGATTTTTTTGCGATACCCCCCACAATACATACGACTGATCTTTGTTTTCGTCTTTCCCCTTCGAGATCACATACCGGCCGTTATCCTGTAAACGGATGTTGGCATAGTGGCCGGTCGCAATAAATTCGCAATCCAGCTTATCAGCGCGCTTTAAAAGCGCTTCCCATTTAATATGCGTATTGCATAATACGCATGGGTTAGGGGTGCGGCCCGCCAAATATTCGTCCACGAAATTATCAATCACAAAATCGCCGAATTCGCTGCGGATATCCAATATATAATGCGGAAAACCATAGCCAACGGCCAGGGCGCGGGCATCATTAATGCTATCGAGGCTGCAGCAGCCAGTTTCCTTTGAGCTGCCGCCTGATGAGGCGTAGTCCCAGGTTTTCATGGTAAGGCCAATAACTTCGTAGCCCTGCTCGTGCAGCATTACTGCCGCCACCGAACTGTCAACCCCGCCGCTCATCGCTACTAATATTCTTCCGTGCTTACTCATGATGCCGCAAAGATACTGATTACCGCCCTGAAAATTTGATGCTTGCGGAATTTTGACGAAAGAGTTACTATAAGTCCTGAGTCTAAAGAGCTGAGTCTGAAATCGGGAGTCCATAGTCGATGGTCCATGGTCCATGGTCCATGGTCCATGGTCAATAGTAATATACACCATGGACCATCGACTATGGACTATCGACTCAACACTACCGGTATTGCCGGAATATTCCCGTATCAAACGGCGTCCACAGGCATGCCTTTTGGCCGCAGCTTTTTAGTGCATTATTTGCCCAGGTATTACAGGTATAAAACAAGTTATACTTGCCTTTAGCTTCGTAAAACGCATCGGTGCTGCCATAATTGGCGTTGGTTTTTATATTGATGTAATGCCCTGTGCTATCCGTTTTAAAACTGCCGCTAATGAAGTTTACCAGCCTCATATACTCATTTTTACTGATGATTATTTTTTTACAATCGTCATTTTCGGCTAACTGCCGGTACATTGTTGCGTGGATTGCCGTTGTGCTGAGTGCAAAGGCCGCTTTAAATGCTACACTGAATTTAAGTTGCGCCCACGTTGGTGTTTGCAGGTAAAAACCTTTGTCGCCCCAACCAAAGGCTGCAAATTTTGCCGAGGTATCTTTACCTGTTGTGTTTTCAATTTTTACTTCTCTGCTCCAGTCCTTTTCCCGGCTTTTCAATGGGACAATGATATCCGTATGAACGCCGTTTGTTTTAATGTAGATGACAACGTCAGCAGGATCCGCAGAGGCTTCTCTTGCAACGCCAATCCGTGACAGGACAAATGCCGAAAGTAAATACAGTCCAACAAAAACAACAAAGCCCAGTACAATCCAGCCGGTTGTTTTAAATATCTTTTTGATGCTCATGGTTTAAAATAGTTTTGAATTGCTTCAGGTTTGCTGCGGGTATGGTTTAATTTTAAACGCTGCGGTTTAAAAGTAAGTGTTCTTATGACGATCACAATTTAATTTTTTTGATACAACTGAAAATTTTAGGATTGATTATTAATCAAAAGTTAACATTGCCTTGAAAAACAAAAAAGATTTTTTTTTGCCTTGAATATAATAATCGGGTAAAGAAATCAGTTATTACCGGATTGTTGCGGTGCGGCTTTTATCGCCCGATAAAACATGAGAAACGGCACGGCTAAACGAAATTTTTGAATAACGCGCACGAAACTCGTAAATCAGGTTGCTTAAAAAAAACATTCGGATATTGTAAAATGGGAAGAAAATGTAGCTTAGGATGCACTAAACCTTGTTTTTAGTCCTTTTTTGAGATTTGTAAAATTCAACAAACGAATATTTTATTATGATATTGATATAGAATAACTGTAGATTTTACGATTATAAAATATTCAAATCTTTTCATTAAAAATTTCGTAAAAATGAAAAAAAATTTTGTAACGTAGGTATTACACTGTAGATTTAATAACCCTAATTAATAATAAATAATGATTGCCCGATTAACTTTAGAACAAAAATTACAAGCAGTAATTTTGGCTATCATTTGCTTCGTTGCTGTTGCAGATTACCTGATAAAGTAACAAGCAAATTGGAATCGCAAAAAAGGTGTACATCAAAAATGTACACCTTTTTTATTGGTGGTCAGGCCGGATTTCTTACGGACTCTTCAGGAATGTTAATATCGAACACCGAATGCCCGATATTGAATGATGAAGTTAGAAACTTTGAAATTCAATATTCGAAATTCTTTATTCGATATTAATTTTTTTGAATTATTTGCTTCGATGTGGTGCGGGGAAAGCAAGTGAGATGCTATATATATTACTACACCCTTACCTGTCCGTCGCCTTTAACAATCCATTTATAACTTGTTAATTCCTCAAGCCCCATAGGGCCCCGGGCATGCAGCTTTTGGGTACTGATACCAATTTCGGCGCCAAGGCCAAATTGTGCGCCGTCGGTAAAGGCAGTTGAAGCGTTTACATATACTGCGGCGGCGTCAACCCGGTTTAAAAACGTTGCTGCGCGGGTGGCATCTTCTGTTATAATGGCTTCGCTGTGTTTCGAGCCATTAGTCGCAATGTGGTCCAACGCCTCTTCAAAACTTTCAACCACTTTAATAGCCATGGTTAATGATAAAAATTCCGTGCCGAAATGCTCGGGTTTGGCATGCGCCAGCAACCCCTCCGGATAATGGCCCTTAAGTATCATAAACGCAGTTTTATCAGCGTAAAGCAGCACTTTTTTATCGGCTAATGGTTTTACCAGGGCGGGCAGATCGCGCAGGCGGCTGTAGTGCACAATTAAACAATCCAGGGCGTTGCAAACGCTCACGCGGCGGGTTTTTGCGTTAAAAACTATGGCGCTCCCTTTTTCGACATCGCCAAATTCATCAAAATAGGTGTGTACAATACCGGCGCCGGTTTCAATAACCGGTACCTTGCTGTTATTACGCACATGATTTATCAGTTGCTGGCTACCGCGGGGTATCAGCACATCCACGTAACCGGTGGCGGCTAACAAGGCGTCGGTAGCCTCGCGCTCAGACGGGAGGAGGGTAGCGACATTTTTATCGATGCCATTATCTTCTAAAACCTCATGGATAACCGCGATGATGGCCTTGTTTGAAAATTCGGCATCGCTGCCGCCCTTTAAAATGGATACGTTGCCCGTTTTAAAACAAAGCGAAAAAACATCAAACGTAACGTTTGGCCTGGCCTCATAAATAACGCCCGCAACACCCAGGGGTACACTCACTTTTGAAATTTGCAGCCCATTCGGCATTGTCTTTTCCGAGAGAATACGGCCCAGCGGACTGGGTAGTTCAGCCACGTTCCGTATTTCAGCGGCGATGCCTTTAATCCGGTCGGCGGTTAGCTTCAGCCGGTCGTATTTCGGATCATGCGGATCCATGCGGTC
>Ga0068855_100004771_pt1 | contig 16554 bp, 17 predicted proteins | sample KBSCornC52_FD_66592 | JGI IMG/M metagenome (GOLD analysis project Ga0068855, IMG submission 66592) | Corn rhizosphere microbial communities from Kellogg Biological Station, Michigan, USA - KBS Corn C5-2 | ecosystem: Host-associated > Plants > Roots > Rhizosphere > Soil ...
TGGGCGTGGATCAAGCTATCCTGGCTGGCATGACACATCCTGAGATCTACGAAATGATCGCTGGTGACTACGATATTATGGTCACTGGAATCACGGACCAGTTGGAGAAGGCCGAACAGTTGCAGAACCTGATCCAACTCATGAATATCATCGGTCAGAACCCCGAATCGTGGTTGCCTTGGATTAATCAGGACATGCTGCTCCGGCGCATTCTTGAATCCTTCCGTCCAACCATTCACGATATTGAGAAGATCGTGGCTGACCCGCAGACTGCTCAGGCCAACAAGATGGCGATGCAGCAACAGGAACAGCAGAACCAGCTTATGCAACTTCTTCCGAAACTGCATGACATGGCTGCCAATCATGAACAGCAACAGGTTGAAAATGCCCAAGCTGCGAAGGAACATAGCGATAACATGGAATCCAAGGCTGTGGATCAAGCGATCCAACTCCACGGCCTTAACTTACAGGCTAAACAGGCTGCGGCTAAACCGCAAGGAGGTAAATAATGCCAGCAACGTTTGAATTTGACGCAGATACTGGGGCAGCTACAGGTAGTCCTGCTAAAGGCACCACTCGCACCACTGTCACCGATGTCAACTGGAAGAATATTGACGATAGTACTACTGCATATACAGCAGCCCCAATTACTGCTGGGCAGAATAGTTTTGAACGCTGGCTGAGCGGTAAATTCTCCGGCACCTTCAATCAGATCTTGTCTGGCCTGTTCGCCCATACTGCCACAGCCTTTGGTACTGGCCTGACACTTAAGGGCACGCCCGCGTGTACAGGTGATGCCGACCGTCTGCTCTATACTACACCCAGTACTACTGCCAATACGAATCTTACTACTGATATGACCGCTGCCATTAGTATCAGTAGCGGTGTCGGCGTCTGCTTCGGAGCTACGGGGCCGGAAGCGACTGGTAAAGCCACTTCCATGACAACGAATCCGTGCTGGACTAACTTCCTCACGACCCAGTTACAAACAACCTCGTCTGCCGCTGCTGGAGATACAGCACAAGTTACACTGACACTTCAGTACCAGGAAAACTAATGACTAAAATACTGTTCTGTGCTGTCTGCCAAGATGATACTACACACACTATCGACATCCTTCCTCATGAGATAGTCTGTACGTGTGATTGTGGCCATCCTATTAAATTCCCACCTTCCAAAGATGCAGGCGTTCTGCGTGCCATGTTCGATCGGCACCGTGCAGCCAATCTCGGTCAAATCCCTGCCGTCGAGTACAAACCAGACGTGGATGTAGCTTCTGCTATTGAAAATGCCTAATGCTATCACTCTGCGTTATCTCTTTGAAGCCCATCTTAAAGACGGCACCGTAATCCGCCAAACGCCTGAAGATGTAAGTACGGCGGAGCCGCTTACGCGTTCCGCCTTCTATGATGTAGCCCAGCGAATAGATGAAGTGCGTGTGTTCGGGCTATACAATGATAAGCATACATATATCGTAAGTCTGGAGGATGGGCACTTCGAAATTGACGGCGTACCGTTCTCGGCTCAGCCTGTGACTAGCCCGTGCATTGCCGAAGGTGGCAAGTTTAAGCTGTTATACTTTCGTGACCATCAGCAAGAGATCCATGTATCAGCGAAGGTTGAAGAAGATGGATCAGTGACGGAGACTCGAACGGCTGGAGAGCATTATCATCAGTACCGTATGGGCTGGGAATATACAGACCCGCGTGGTCGCGTGTATCATCAGACAATAGTGATTTTATAATATGGCAGATCTAATTTCAGTACAATCCGGTAACTTTACAACAGCCGCTACTTGGGCACAGGTAGATACTACTTCGAAACTCGATTCGGAAGCAGGTAATACTGCCGTATCGACTACCAATCTAGATAGTTCTACTTTTGTACTGCCTGCTAGTACTACATTTACCGGAATAGCTCTGAAGCTAGCTGCACGTGCGGCTAGTCCTAGTGGTACGTTTACTGTCACCCTTCGTGACTCTACAACTAGTATTGATAAAGCTTCTGTCACAGTTAATGTGTCGGATCTTCCGGCTAGTGGTTTAGGCTGGGTCTATTTTAAATTCGCTAGCGGCTTCACAGCGAATGGTACTGACTCCTATCTCGTCCGAGTAGTCTGTAGTGCTACAGGCTCACAGGTTACATTATATCGTAATGCTACGGCCAATAACTGGAGCCGCCGCATCACTAATGCCGCCCAAGGTCCACCTATTGCAGGAAGTCATCTAGTCATTGCCAATAGTCTAACAGGTGCTGGAGCTAGTACTGCCATCACTGTGACGATGGATAACACGGCGACTACGAGCTTCGGCCCCACAGTCTCTGGTGGTCCTCCGCAAGGAATTGTAGTCTCAGGAGGCGGTACACTTACCTGGGGTGTCGCTGCTAGCACTGCCTACTATCTTAAGTGGAAAGGCATCATGCTAGTATGTGGTGATGGCACTGTCAACGTCGGTTCATCGGGTGCTCGTATTGATGCGACTAGTAGTGCCGTCTTGGAGATGGATAGTGTTGCCGCTCTTGACACTAAAATCTTTGTCTCCACTGGTGGTACTTTTAACGGCTATGGAGCGATCAAAACACCCTATGTCACGCTGGCCGCAGATATGGCAGCGGCTGCTACGGGTGTAGTTACTAGTAGCGCCGCAGGCTGGCTAGCTGGAGATGTTGTCGCTTTCAACCCTTCTGGTACTGCTACGACACACGAACAAAGAGTAATTGCAACAGTTGTAAGTACTTCTAGTATTACTCTGTCCACGGGTGTTACATTTGCTCATAACAGTGCGGCACCATATACTGGCTACGTAATGAACTTTACTCGGAATATTACATTCCGAGGTACGACAACAACAGCCGCTAATCACGGTAACCTTACTATTGACACGACCGCTACAGTCCATATTGAATACGCCTACTTCGATATTGACAAGCTCGGCAATGGTGCTGGTACTATTGGTAGTTCTTGTATTGACATCAAAACAACTACCGGATCTTCTACATTTAAAGGATGTTGTGGCGTAGGTACATTTGCGGGTACTGGCAATGGCGGTGCCTATATCATGTACGTAAGTGGAGCGGCTAGTAATAACTGGACGATTGACTTATGTATGTACTATAACTGGAACCAGCGTATGTTCTACTGGGACAGCACTACGGGAACTGCCTGGACTATCACCAATTGTATTGCCATGCACTCCACCAATGATGGTTTTGCGGCTGGTAGTATGGGTGGTACACTTAATGGCTTACGAGCTTTCACCGGAGGTAATGGCGTTAATACCGTTAATGATTCTTCCGATTCGGATTACTCGGCGACTAGTTTTGATAGTTGGGAATTAGCCTATTGTACTATTGGACTACTGATCGGCGGTAATGACCAGATCCAACGTCAGATAATGGTATTCTCTAATCTCAAGTGTTATTTTAATACGACAGGTATATCTCTATCATCTATTACACGTAAAATCACTATTAACACGTGTAGTATTTTTGGTAATACTACTCAAGGAATACTAGTCAACAATGCTGTTCGATATCTAGAAATTAATAGTGGAACAATCGCGGGTAGTAGTGTTATTGCTCAGGCTAATGGAATTAATATTAACCCTAGTACTTCTTTAACCTCTCTTGTATATCTTGTCCTAAATAATACCACCTTCGGTGTTACCTCTGGTATACTTTCGGATCATGGTACAGGTGATATTAGTTTAACCGTCAACTCGAAGACCTATACAACCCTTCAAGTCTGGGCTAATAACTGTACCTTCGCCTCTGCTACACAATTTGCTAACTTTACCTACGTGGATCAACAGAATCAAGGCGATCTGATTGATAAGGCTGGTAGTTTCGTTCGTATGCAGAATTACGCACAAACTGCTGGCGATCATCGTACATTCACACCGCGTGGCAATATTCAGCTTGATACAGCGATCTACCATACAGCTTCGCCGTCGGAACGCCTAATTCCAAATACAGCTTCTTATAAACTCGCTAGTGGTCCGCAGATAGCAGCCTGCGGTTCTGGTACAGCCCGTGTATTCAATGCCTGGATTCGTACGTCTACCAGCACCGACGCTGGCGGGGCTAATTACACTGGCAACGCCCCGCGTCTCATGCTCATGAAGAATTACTCCATGGGCCAACAGACTACTACTAATATCGCTCTGGCTACACATACAGCTACGACTGGCGTATGGGCACAGGTGTCAGGCACGTGTACGGCGGCCTTGGAAGATGGAGTTTGGGAAGTCTATGTAGACTGCGACGGCACTGCTGGCTGGGTTAACGTAGATGACTGGTCTGTTTCTTAATGGCTCTAGGTGACATCACTTACTGGTATAATGGTGTACCGTATGTAGGAATCGCAGGATTCACAGACGGCTCCAATAAGTATTGGTTTATCGGTCTACCGCTTCAGCCGATTGACCAAGCCAATACTACTACCACGCAGACCATCCTTGGTAAGGCTAGAATCCGAATTACAACTAGCCAAACTATCCTAGGTAAGGCCCGTATCCAACTCGGCACTACTAGGGACATCCTTGGTAAGGCCCGAATTCAGACCACTGTTACTCAGACTATTCTGGGTAAAGCCCGTATTAAAATCACGACCACCCAGACCATTACTGGTAAGGCTCGTGTCCTAGCCGTCGTCAATCGTACGATCCTTGGTAAAGCCGCAATCCAAGGAACTACTAACCAGGATATCCTTGGTAAAGCCCGAATTAAACTAACCACGGATCAGACGATCCTTGGTAAAGCCACTATTAATATTACGACTACCCGTACTATTACTGGTATTGCGAATATTAATAACAGTACCAACCAGACTATTACTGGTCGTAGCCGTATCACTACCACTACTACTCGTAACATTACTGGCGTAGCCCGGATCTTTGTCCAGTCCGTATCGCCGCCTCCAGGTCGTCATTTCCATGTGATGGCCGATGGCCGTGCTTATAAAGTCCTGACTGATACCAATACTTTCCACGTAATGGCTGACGGTCGGGTGTACAAGTCAGTGGCCGAACCCCGTGTATTCCAAGCACTTAAAGACGAGCGTGTGTATAAAGTGATACAATAAAGCTATGGCAACCTTCTTTTCTATAAAAGATCCGAATGCTCTGCTAGACTATTCTATCGACTGGACAGAATGGTTAGCCACTACTACGGATACCATTTCAGCCAGTACCTGGATTCTCCCCTCTGCCCTAACCGAATTCACTAGCTCGTTCGGCACCGGAACCACAATTATCTGGATTAGCGGTGGCACGGCTGGGGAAGTCTATGACGTAGTTAATCGGATCAATACAACTGGGGGTCGCCAAGAAGATCGAACTATACAGTTCACCTGTGTAGATAGGTAAAATGTCACAACCCAACATCGCACTTAAAGCGGCCTATGGTGAAGATACCATGGACCTTCTGAACCATCTCGCCTGGACTGACGTGGTTAAGCCACGGCTGGAAGAAGCGAGAATAGCCTTTACGAATCAACTAGTTACAGCTACCCTTAAGCCCCAGCAAGAGGGTAGCGAAACACGTGAACAAATCGCCGGGAAGTTGTACGGCATCACGTATATCACGAATGTTTTAGAACGTATACTCAAAGAAGGAGCTAATGCACGAGAAATCCTGGCTCAACAGAACCTATTTCTCCAATAACAGCACGGACTTACAGTCCGTGGTAATATAATTCTATATGGACCCAACGAATACCGTCTCCGGAGACGTTACACCGGACACAAATCTTACACCGGGAGCAGAACCTTCTGGCCAACCCGTAATAAACCCAGACCGAGATGCGCTCATTAAGAAGTATGAGGCAACGTATGGTACTCCCGCCGACCCAGATCCCGTCACCGCACCAGTTACCGCAGCCGCAGAACCCGTTCCAGCAGACGCACCAGCGGTTCCTGATACTAACGCAGTACTTCAGTCTCTTGTCGCAGAACTGTCTGCCCTCAAAGCTCAATTAGCTCCGAAGCCGGAGCCTGTAGCTGCCGCGACGACCCCGCAAGAGGACTGGCTGGCATTACTTGCCAATGGTAAGAAAACAGAGGGCGAAAAGGCTTTGGCCGCTATCCTTGGTCCACAAATCCAGGAAGCCGCCGTCCAACAGGCCCTGCAACAGATTACTATGGAACGCGAACTCGATTCGTTTGCCAATAAAGTTCGTGCTGAGAATGCTGATATCCTTCCGATGGAACCGTATATCGCTGCCGCAGCCAACAATCGTATCCAGGCGGCGCAAGCTGCTGGTACTATTAAATCTCCCGCCGACTACGTTACAGTCTACAAACAGGCTATTACAGCCGAAATCGAAAACGCCCGAAAGCTTGCTCAGACACTCCGGGGTGCTGGGAAACAGGAGGCTGTTACTCGCCAACAGCAGGTAATGAGTTCTCCAACCATTAGACCGAACGCTGTAAATCTTGAACGTGAAGCTCCGAAAACTGATGCCGAACCCGCCGTGGAGACGCCTCAGGACTACTTGGCCAAGCGTCAGGCGATGCACGCGAAGAATAGTGGACTCAATTATTAAGCGGCAACCCCGCTAAGGACAGATAATTATGCCAGGACAGGTATATAGCGTTTCCAGTCTCGGTGGAGTTATGTCCCAACCCTACCTCTCGCAGAAATTGCGGGCGGTGGCTCAGCCGTTGTTTCGATTCCGACAGTTTGTAGACGCGAAAGAAGCAATTGGTAAGAACCGTGGTGACACATTCCTCTTTGATAAGATGCAGAATGTGGCGACACAGGGTGGCGTACTCATCGAAACTAATACGATCCCTGAGACCCAGTTCGTTACAAATCAGGGGACGTGTGTTATTACTGAATACGGTAATAGCATTCCTTTCACGCAGAAGTTAGAGAATTTGGCCCAGTTCCAGTTGGAGCCTGCTACCGAGCAGCGCCTTCGGGACGACATGGTGAAAGTTCTGGAGTCTGCGTGTGGTACTCAGTACATCAACACCGAGTTCATTGCGGTTATGTCCGCGACGAATTCTGTGGTGTTCACAACTAATGGTACTGCTACAGCTACTGCTACAGCGGATCTTACCGCGAGTAACGTTCGTGACGTCGTTAACTTCATGACCAAGAAATTGATCCCGAAATACGACGGCCGCAACTACGTTTGCATCGCGGGTGTAACTGCGATGAGCGGTATGCATGCTGATACTGCTGCTGGTGGTTGGCAGGATATTAGCAAGTACACTGTGACCTTTGCCCCGAACGTGTTCGCTGGTGAAGTCGGTGAATTCTACAAGACTCGTTTTGTAGAGGAAACTGGTTTCTTGAGCAACACTATCGGATCTGGCTCTGCTCATGGTCAGGCTGTGTTCTTTGGTGCGGATCAGGTTTATGAAGCCATGGCCGTGCCTGAGGAAATCCGTGTTAAGATTCCGCTGGACTTTGGCCGCGATATGGGCTTGGCGTGGTATGCCTTGCTCGGCTTTAAGACCGTGTGGAACTACAACGTGGATACAGAACAGCACATTGTGTACGTCACAAGCGCCTAATAGGAGACTACAATGGGATTTTCTGACCAAAAATACTACGACCGACCCCAGGTAATGGTGGCTGACAGTAACGTAGCCACCGGAACCTTTACCGCCTCTGTTGCCGCCGCGACAGGGACAGCCGCGTTGACACCGTTTACGGTGCCGACATTCAAGCGTACTAGCAAGCTCATTGCTGCCAGTCTGTTGGTGAAAACTGCCAATAAGATCGGTACAATGGTGGTTAGTATCTTGAACGGTACGACAACTATTGGTACGCTTACTGCTTCTAGTACAGCGGCTTCTGGTTCGGAGTTGACATTCACACTGCTCAACACCGCTAGCCTGAGCACTGCTACTCAGACCATTACAGCGGCCAATGGCTCCACATCGACTAACACTGTTACATCCACAACTGACTGGACGGTTATCGCCAGTAATACTGCTCCGACATTTGTGGTCGTGGGTTCGGCTACCGCCTCTGGCGATACGCTCGGTGCCTTCGAAGTGTTCTTCACGGTCCAGGAGCAGCCTCGTCCGTAATAAAATAGGGGCTTGACAAAATCAGGCCCTTATGGTACACTATAGATAGAACCGCCGCAAGCGGTTCTATCTATCTGTTTAGGCCCTGCCATATGAGGGTAGTTCGGACATATGGGCAGCTAGCAAAGCTAGCTGGAGTGCCCCGCAAACGCAACCCGTTTGGAGAGAATAACATGCCCACCGAAGTTGCTGCACCCGCAGCGAAATCTAAGACCCCGAAAACGTATACAAACTGGAAAGCCTTTGAACAGGCTAAATTGGTTCCAGTTATCGTATCCTGCGAAGGATATAAACCCGTTCATGGCGCTGACATGTCGTGCCATACTAAACTCCTTTTCAAAGCCGATACCCTGAAGCGGCATTATGAATCGGACCATGGCGGTGGATTCCGCTTTCACCTGAAAGTATCCGATGGTAAACCTAGTCCTTTTTGGCAGGAGCTTGCTGACGCTGGCTTGGAAGCACATGACTTCCGATGCGATAATTGTGATAAACAATTACGGTTCCACCCTTCTGCCATCATCCCCCACATTAAAGCCCATGGTGGTAAAACTCGGCGTGTATATCCTGGCGGTGTGTTTAATCTAACACTGTCTCTGGCTAAACCTGAAAACGCGATTTTGGACGAAGATGAATCCAACGACGAATAAGGTTGTTGATTCCAGATGGATACGCTTTAGGGCCGCTGCCTATCTCGGTGGACGCGGCCTTTCATTCGGATGCGGGAACGACCCAATCGTTCCCCATCTGGCTATAGATCCAGGTAAGTACAGCATTAATGTGGACGTGTTTAAATACAACCATACGGATGTATGTGACACAGACTTAAGCCTTTTCCGTAAGGACTCGATGGATCATATCTTCATCGGTGCCCGTGAACATCCTCCTGCGAAGGACCTGATCGAGAAGCTGAAACCGGGTGGCCATCTGGTCATCCATGCCATCGACAGCGATCCCGCCTTTGTACGGAAGATTATCAGCGAATGGGGTCACTGGCAGGAGAAAGACACGTATATCCGGGAGAATCAATTCCTTGGTATCTGGAAGCTCCTAGGACGCACTGAGAGGGGTATCCGGCCCCCTAAGCCCAAGGCAGCAAAGCGAGCGTGTATAGCTCGCTATGGCGCTATTGGGGACATGATTATGATTACACCCCTCATTCGCCGCCTCTATGAGGACGGCTATGAGGTTACGATGAACATTACCCCGTACTGTGCCGAGGTTCTGAAGAATAACCCCTTTGTTTCCAACATAGTACTCCAGGAACGTGACATGATCCCGAACCAAGATCTTGGCGCTTACTGGGCTGAATGGCTCCAGGACTATGATAAGTACATTAATCTCAGCGAGTCCATTGAAGGTAAATTGTTGAAAGTAGAGGGCCGTCGTGATTTCTACACTCAAAAAGCTTGGCGTGATAATCTTTGTACTGCTAATTATTATGACCATACCATGGCTCTTGGCGGTTATACTGGCGTTACTGGTTCACGCGGTGAGTTATATTTTAGTAATGCCGAGATAAAGCAGGCTAAGTACCTGCGAGAGAAGTTCAAGGATCGGTTCATGATTATGTGGGGACTGAAAGGTTCTAGCCACCACAAGATCTATCCGCTGCTCGTGCCTGTACTCAGCCAGTGGCTTGACGCTCACCCAGATGCCATCGCTATCCTAGTCGGCGGAGAAGCCGACAAGCCTCTGCAATTCGACCATCCGCAAGTTGTCGGGGTAGCCGGAGACATGAAGATCCGTGACGTATTCTGCCTCACGCAATTTGCAGATCTAGTAGTCGGCCCTGAGTCCTCCGTAATTAACGCGGCTGGTTGCTTCCCCGTGCCGAAAATCACTATGCTTAGTCATAGTAACCACGGCAACCTGTGCAGTAATTGGGAAGGTGACTTCTGCCTCCAAGCCGACGTAGCCTGTTCGCCCTGCCATCAACTCCATTACTCTTTGGAGTCCTGCCCGCTAGTCGGAATTACCGAAGCTGGTAAAACCGAACCCTCCTATACTGGACCCGTTTGCGCCAGTGTCGGATTCCCTCCCGCCCGCATTCTTGCCCGTCTCGATGAAGTATATGAGCGGTTTAAGATTGCCCCATACGCCGCAAGTAACTGATATAATAGAGGGTAGGAATGGCCCTTTCTACCCAATATACACTCGCCCAAATCAGGGCAATGGTCCGTCGTGAACTACTTGATCCAGATGGTAAGTGGTGGAGTAACGATGAGATAGATCAGTACACGAACGACTGGAACGATATACTACAGAGTCAGTTTGAATTCGTCTGGTCCTCGGCCACCCTCACATTCACAGATACCACAACACAGTTCACGCTATCTTCGATAGCGAGTGATATCATGCGTTTAGACGGCGTATGGTTCTGTTCCGGCTCCCATAGTGGTACACAGACCGATACGAGTACTGGACGGCTATCGCCTCGTACCATGGCTGATCTGGACACGTTCCAACGAGACTGGCGTGGTACAGCGGCTGCCGCAGGTATCGACCCAATCATCGTGTATCAGCAGAATGCTCAGACCGTGAGCTTCTGGCCACCGCCGTTTGGCACTGGCACCGTCTACTTCGAGTATCCGGCCATTGTCACGATGACTACGAACACTAGCACTCACTGTGCGCCCGCGTGGGCACGATACAGTGCCTTGCCGTACATACTTTATCGAGCCTATGCCCGTTTTAGCAGTACCCAAAACCTGGGCAAGGCTGCACGCTATCGCAAGGCGTGGGAACGACAGTTCCAGTTAATCAAGAAGAACTACGACGCGTACTGGCCGGATCGAGCCGAGATGCTGCGTCCAGGCCGTAGATGGGCAGGACAGGTGCTTCGCACTAAACCTGCTTGGCCAGTGTGGAGGTAACATGCCACTGACAATAGATGATCTGAAGAACTGGTACTTCGGTATTACTAACCCGAATCATTGGGCCAATGCTCTGAACCAATTGCAGCAGGCGAAAAACAGTATCGGTAATTTCCAACAGCGTGTAATCCCGGCTGGAGGCAGTCCGATACCCGGTCCACCGATGACCTTCGAAGATGTGTGGAAACGGCTAGGTGCTGCAACTAACACCCGTGGTAAAGGTGCTACGCAGCCTGTGAATCAGAGTGGGTACTAATGTCTAACATCTTACAAGACGTACAGCTTCAGGTAGATGAAACGGGCGGTCCCGTATTCTGGGTTATTGACCAGCTATACGATGCGATCAATGCGGCCCAACTTGAAGTGTGGATGAACCTGAAAGACTGGCAACAGACCAGCACAAATATTACGCTCAGTAGCGGTAATGATATCATTGCATGGCCTGTAACCCAGATCATGATTCCGCAATACATTATCTACAACGGTGTGAAGGTATTCCCGACTACGCAGGCACAATTACAGGACTGGGCTAATAACTGGAAGTCCAGCAATCCAACACGTCCGAATTGGTATCTGCTCTGGGATGCTCAGCACATACGCCTTTATCCCAAGAGCGATGCGACATACACGTTTCAGCTATTCGGAGTGCCGTGGCCGACAGAGGTAACAGATAGCGTGCATGACATTACCGGAATTGACGTGCTGGTACGCCGAGCTATTGTTCTGCGTGCGGCAGCGAAACTACTGGAGCTTACGCAGCCCGATCTTGCCGATGCCAAGATGATGGAAGCAATGGAGTTTGAGAAGCGGTACGCGAGACAGCAGCGTAACTCGTTCGGCGATAACATCGCCCGGTTGCGCCCGACTACAGCTTGGGATCAGGCTAACTTCGGCGACATCCGTGTAGGTAGACTATTCATGGGGACTAGCTCGTAATGGATATTGCTAGCGTGGGAAAAGCCGGGTTAACTAACTTCCTATCTGGGACAGCCAAGACGGGATCATACACGACTGCTTTACCATTCTTGGATGAACTAAAGTTTCAGCAGTGGGCTAAACAGAATAGAGTACCGCTAACACAAGACTACGACATGCGAGGATACTGGAAAGCATTGCAAGCAGGTGATCCAATTGCTACACAAGCTGGCAACGGGCATTATCCCGATGTATGGAAAACCCCAGTCCATCAGAGCTTTAGCAATGAGTCCATTTACGCCACACCCAATGCCCCGCATTGGTATGGTAATAAGTTAGTGGATAAGATCGGATCAGTCATATTTGATGAGGACAAACGGTAATGGACTTCACAGATCTTATCAACAATATCAAAGAACGGATTAGTCCCGGCAGTAGTGCCATTCATACTGCACCCGGTCAATCCTATGGACCATCTGTGTCTGTCCATGGGGGCCATGTACCGATTAAATATATTACCACTGGTAACGCCACAGGTACGTATCAAACCTATTTCGACCGTGAAGGTGGGCCATTTGGTAAACCCACATATAAAGCTAGTCCCCAAATTACTATTAACCCGACTACCCAAGACTTTCGGGAAAATTACGGTAGCAATGTCAATCCAGTAATTCATCACGAAGTTGCTCATGCTATTCTGGAAAAACCACGAAGTTATGATGGTGTAACAGGAGCCACTGATTATGATACTATGGCGGCTCGTAATCCAGTGTATGAACAGATATTACCGAAGCTTAGTGGTCGTATTGTAAATACTAGTGAAGTACCCGCTTACATGAGCGAGTCGGGAGCGGCCCAAAGGTGGAATATCCCGCAAAACATCGTAGATGTCTACCGTAATAACTTCGCTTCCCAGTTAACCCCAGAAGCCCGTGATGAGTACGTAAAGAATTTAGGACGATAATGCCAGCACAAGCTCCTCCCAGTATACAACAGGAAGTCGTATTCAGCAGCGTTAATCCGTGGCAGCCAGCTAATGCTCTAGCCAACGGAGAAGTCCAGTCTGCGAATAACGTGGACTTCTCACTCATGAATGGTGCATTGACGCCTCGGCGTGGTTCTGTCTTATTCGGTACAGGCGGCACAGCCCCACTGTCCGCGATCTTCCACAACTACAACGATGCAGGTGCGATCATTACAGGTCCCCTCTATATCACTGATACTAATTCGAATTTGTACCGTGATCCGACTGGTACAACATTCAATCTGATTGCCACCAATGTTAGTAATAGTGTACCGTTTCCGGCAGCTATCAGTAACTACCGTCAATACACCCTGATCGCTGGCAATCCTGGTATCTACAAAGATGACGGTACCAATATCACTGAATGGATCAAACAGTCGCCTTCGGCTCCTACTGTTACTGTTCAGACCAATACAGCTATCACCCTTACAGGTACTTATACTGTTACAGATGGATCGCTACTCGGCACCACTAGTAACACTGCGACTTTCGCCACTAGTGCGGGCAACACAGCCTGTGCCCAATTCGTATTCACCACTGTCACTAACCTCACTACTAACGGCGGTGCATCTGTCGGCAACTGGGGTGTGTTCTTTGCTGACATGGGATTCAGTGAGCCGACACAACTCACTAATATCGGTATCGACTTCTCCATCGGCGATGCTACATTTGCTAATTACTGGCACGCCGAAATCAATCCCGCTAATGGTGGTGTAGTTGTCACCAGCAATAATTCACAAGCACTAATTAACTCTCAGTTAACTATCGGTACCAATACGAGCAGCACTGTGACGAGCCAGGATAAACTCGATATCTGGAGTAACCTCAGTCAATACAACTTCAATCCGCTATCGTTCGTCCCGACAGTGGCTAACTCGTTGTCACCAGTAGCCTTTACTATTCCTCAGTTCAATCTGGTAGCCCAGAATGCAGTAGGCACAGCTGGGGCCGATCTATGGTCCGCCATCTACGCGATGCGATTTACTGTCCAGACCATTGGCACTTGCACCATCACTGCGGCCAACCCTCTTGTCTATGGCGACGAAAAACACCCGCTAACCGATGTTAATAGCGGTTACTACTACTGGCAGACATTCGCTACTACTAACACAAGCGGTCTCAAGATTGACGAAGGTGCTCCGTCGTCTCCGGCTGGACCGTTCATGATGCAGAATGCCCAGGCCAAGATCATACAAACAGGCACTGCGACTGGCACTCTCCACGGTGTCAATGCCATCATCACGTATCGACAAGGTGGCTACATGCAGGATGCGTATGCCATTAGCACTGTTACCTATGGCACTGCCCTCGCCACTATCACTGACACAATGAATGACATTGATGCACTGACGAATAACTTCGTCATGCCACGTGGTCTGATGGCCCCGTCAAACTTCCCTGGCTACTGCTCCAGCATCTCTCAAGCCGTGCAGGATCGTGTGTTCCTTGCTGACGGTAACTTAATCCGGTGGACACTGCCCGGTCAGATCGGTAGCATCCCGCTGGACTCGTACCAGGAAGTCAGCCATATTGGAGATCAGATCCAGGGTATCTTGGCCTGGAACCCTGGCCTAGTCATCGTTAATCGCAGTAGTGTCTATGAGATGTACGGCACTGATTTCGAAGCAGGTCAGTACACCCTGACCCGTACTGGCTCCCGGCGTGGCTCCCTGGCCATCAAAAGCATTATCGCCACTCCATACGGCATCCCTCTACTCAACCAAGACGGCCTCACTATGTTCGTCCCTGGTTACAACATGGACCAGGACATTCCTTGGTTCGCCGATAAATTCGGCGACGTATTCAAAGGTGCTAACGCTACGGACCCGGCTGCCCTAAAGGGCAACCGTGTCCCCGCTCTTAATGGTGGTAATATCCACTACTCGTGCGCCACATACAGCAATCACAAGTTGTATCTAGCTATTCCGACGGGTAGCAGCACTTACGCCAACACCGTATTCATTCTGGACTTCGCCCAGAAGAATGCGTGGTATTACACCTATCCGTTCAATATTACCGGCCTGCTAGCTGACCAGCCGCTGAATGCCATCTTTGCCATCACTGATACGGGTGCAGTTATGGTTATTGAATCTGGTCCGACCGATCATACGACTACAGGCACACTGACTGGCCTGCCCTGGTCAGCCCGTACGAAACTCTGGACTTCGGACAGCACCACAGTCCTGGAGAACCTATCCATCGACTGCGAAGGCACTGGTCTCATCGCCAAAGCCTACTACGACAATAGCACTAACCCAGCCATCTCGACAATTACTAATGGTACCCGGCAATGGTCTATTCCAGCCCTGAACGGCACCTTTGTCAATGAAGTAGCCTTCGATCTTACTGGCACTGTCACGAACAGTGGACTTAACTCTATCTACGGAATGAAGTTCCAGCTATTGACGGAACCGCCTCGCGTGCAATACTACCGCACCGAGTACGACGAACACGAGTGGCAAGCCGATAAGTTGTGGGACGTACACTATGCTGACATTGACATTCAAGGCACTAGCACTGTTACATACGTCATGTTCGTCGATACTACAGCGGTTGCGACGAATACTATCGTCGGACCTACAAATGGCCGACAGGTATTCGAAGTGGCTTTCCCGCCTGAAATATACGGACGAGTAGCGTACACTACTTACACGAATACAGGCAGCACGTTCAAACACTGGTACACGCATCGTGATGCTCGTAACGAACCTGCCAAGATTAACTACTGGCGCACGGATATTACTTCACTAGAAGAAAATATCATGGACGCGTTCGACGTGGACATTAACCCGAACGGCACTGCTTTCGGTACTGCCTACATTGACAACGTGGCTATTATGACTGCCACGATCACTGGGACGAAGCGTCAGTCCTATACCTTTGACATTCCATTCGGATCGTACCCGTATCACCTATATGGCCGTACATTCTATATCGCCTACACTGGCACTGGTCTAAAACATTACAACACATGGTACCACAAACGTTTGGAACCAGATCGCTGGAGCGAATTCATCAGTAGCTGGGATGGAGAGGAAGAACGTGAGATTAAAGTTTTCTTACCTGAAATCAATTGCTTGGGCAATACTGTTCAAGCTGTTACGTATCTTAGCGTTGGTAACTCCGGGAGTATGACCGCAGTCAGTACCCATACTATGACGGGTACTGACCGTGTAGAATACACATTCTCCCTGCCAGTTGAGAAGTTCGGACGCCGTGCTCGTGCCGCTTACCAAGTCGGTACAGTCGGGACTAACGGTACATTCACTGCCAATACTGGCGGCAACTCTGGCCGTTTCAAGCACTACAAAACTCGGTTCGATGGACCTGTGGAACCACCGCGTGTTACTACATTCCGTACTGGACCGTACCCATATCCGTCCAATCATTTTATCAAAACATGGCAGCCGTTGCTGGACCCGCTTAACGGCACAGTCACTGGTACACTGATCGTAGAGGACGTAGCGATCCAGACATCTACATTCACTGGTAATCGCCGTCAGTGGTTCACTGTCGGTATCGACTTAGAAGCTACTAACGATTACGTGTTACAAACTGGTAGCCGTTGGGAAGCTGTGTACTCTTGCTCCACTGGCCAGTTCAAACACTACGATACTAAAATGGAATCGGATGTTGAGCCGTTCCGTAAGATCTACTGGTCGTTCCACTACCGGAAAATCGGCGGAGCTACACA
>Ga0068855_100004772_pt1 | contig 16551 bp, 16 predicted proteins | sample KBSCornC52_FD_66592 | JGI IMG/M metagenome (GOLD analysis project Ga0068855, IMG submission 66592) | Corn rhizosphere microbial communities from Kellogg Biological Station, Michigan, USA - KBS Corn C5-2 | ecosystem: Host-associated > Plants > Roots > Rhizosphere > Soil ...
CGTGTGATAAAACACGCATTGGCACACGCTTACGATAGTATTTGTTATTTCTATAACAACGAAGCGCGCCAAGCCAGCGTTTAATGGGTTGTAAGCGAGTGTACTTCGAAGTGGAAACGGTCCGGCGGCAGGTGCGCGGCGGATTCCGGATACAACTGAGCCCAGGTCTGGTAAGCGGTTCCTGCCAGCCGGCTGTTCAGAAAAAAGAGAAACTGGTCCGAGCAGCAGTCTATAGGGGGTGGCTGCCGAAACGTGAGCCGTGTTCCTACTGCCCGTTCCAGCCCCACGCCTTCGGTGGGAACATGCTTCTCCAGCAGAAGATCGACGAAGCTCGAGCGGGAAGCGCGCGGCCAGATATCGTGCCGCAGCAGATTCCGAAGAGCGCTGCTGGCCTCAAAGGTGATTTCACACTGGCGAATCCATTCAACAACAGAATCGCCCCACGTCCAGTATGTGAGTAAGCCAAGATATTGGTCGGCGAGATGGATCGCAAGATCGAGCTTGCGCTGTTCGAGCACGTCGGCGGGCGCATCTTCGATGATGTCTTCCAACTCGACGATTTCGGCCGCGCGCCCGACCAGTTCTTCGCGGCTTACCTCATCCGGAACCGAACGCACGAGAAGCGGCGGCAATTCGTGAGTGTTGGATCCGGGAACCTCAACGTAATGTCTTCCCATCGGTTCTCCCGCTGCTTATATATACGCAAGCAGTACGCCACTGTTTCGTATATAGCATGACTATGAGGCGATCCGTAACCAAAGTTCCGATAAGGGACATAGAGCGCGCTTATCGCGGTCGCCTGCCCTTCGAAAACTATGTGTACCGAACGAAGCCAATGTTGCGCCAGGCCGTTGAAGCTGCTGCGCTTAAGATCGCGGTTCCGCCTTGGGTTCGTTCGGAGGCCGTTAACAGCAGGGGCCAGGATGACACACAAAATAAAATCCCGCGGCTGTGACCGCGTTCCGGCAGTATCAGTTTGGAACTCGCGAAAAGCTCCGGACAACGGATGCGACCACGGGTGCTTGCGGCGATCGATGCCGGAATCCGTGGACCGGCAGCGAAAATACGGCGCAGAGGCGTTCGGGTGAATGCCGTGCAGGTTGTTGCTACGTCTTCGGCAGCCAGGACCCTTCACGAACATATCAGAAGTACGGAGCGAACCGGCCAGGATACGGACTGATATGCGCCGGGAAGTTTCCCGAAGCCCCGTTTCGTATTCTGTACGCATGGAAAAAGAACAGGCCAGTTTTCTGCTCTCGAGTGTCTATTTGCCGGCAATCCGAAACGAACAGAGGATTACTGCAGGCGTCATCGACGCCATTCCGTGCGAAAAATGCGATTACCGCCCGGACGAGATTTCCAAATGCGCCATGGACTTGGCCTGGCATATTACATCTACCGAAATCCGGTTTATGGATGCTGTGGCGGCGGGGGAATTCGACCTTCGCCCGAATCCGCGGCCGGAATCGATTCGGACGCCGGCGGACCTGATTGCCTGGTACAAGGAAAATTCCGAGCCGCGGTTACGGAACCTCGAAAACACGAATGCAGAGCAGTTGGTGAAGACGATAGAGTTTCGTGGGAGGCTCCAGCTTTCGGCGGTGATGTATCTTCACATAATGATGAACCATTCCGTGCACCATCGCGGTCAATTGTCCGCGTATTTGCGACCGATGGGCGCGAAAGTGCCGGCTATCTACGGCGAGAGTTACGATTCGGCGCAGGCGCGAGTGGCGGCCCAACAGGCGTAAGGCTTACGCGGCGCGCAACCCGAGATATTTGACGAACGGCTCGAAATCACGATCTGAATACAACAGTTCATGGTCGTTTTCGATGCACCAGGTTGCAATCACTGTGTCGATCGTTTTTCGCGCCGTGACTCCGAGCCCCCTGAGTTTTCGGAAGTTTCTCGCGGCCTGAATCGCGATTTCTGTTCCCGCGAGTTGGACGCACCTGAGCGACGCAAGCAGTGAGTGCGCACGCTCAAAATCAGCGTCGCGGCCGAAGCCCTGCAGAACTTCGATGAGGATCAAATCTCCTATCGCTATCAGTTCCTGCCCGAGCAGTTGATCAAGTTTGTCAGTTTGCGGCGTCACCGCGCCGTTGAAGTAATCGATCCAGACGCTCGAATCGACCAGAATCAATCGTCGGTTCTCATCGCGTCCAGATCACCCTCCCAGTGGAGTTTGCCGCGGAATTTGCGAATCTCCGCCTGTTTATTGACGCGAACCAGCATGCGCAAACCACGTTCGACAGCCTCTTTTTTTGTGCCCGCGCCGCTGGCGCGCAAGGCCTCCCGCATCAATTCATCATCGATCACAATATTGGTGCGCATGGATGTGTATGCTCTACGCTCAGTATACACATGCCGGCCGATCAACGCCGCGTCCGCTGCAGATGGAAGCTCGCCTTCGGATCTCGTGCGGACGCTTCGCCGGCATAATGCACCGCGAACCGCAGCGCAAAAGATCCGAGCGCGGCGAGCGATCCGCCGATGATGCGCTTCGTCCGGCTGCGGCCGGGCGTGATCGTAACTGCGAGCGCCGCCAGACTCAGGAACCCGGCGCCGTTCCATAACGCTCCGCTCAGACCGCGCCTGAGCGGAAGTCCCACCTGCTCGACGCGCGAGGTCGCGTGGTCCATCCACTTTGAACAAGCCACCTCAGCGGCTGCGCCCACCGCGGTGAAGGCGCGCACGATTCGCCGCTCGCGCGCGTTCAGGTCATTGAACATGCCCAACATGCCCCCCGCGGTACTCGCGGCCGAGGCGCCAAACAGGATGGGCAGCACGCGGCGGCCTTCCTGCCATACCGGAATTGCGGTGTTGCCGACCAGCACCCCTGTATAAGTACAAAGCGCGAGTCCGAGAAACCCGGAAACATACCCGCACACTTCCCCAATCATCCGGAACATGCTTGAACGCGCGAAGAGACCCGCCGCGATCGCCGCGGGCGGCGTGCCCGCGAGAATCCACGCCCCCATGTTCATCGGCGAGGTGGGCCGAAAGACCCGCATCATATTCAGGAACCGAAGCGGACGGCCAAGATCAAGAATCAGGAACCCGGCGCCAATGGACGATGCGACAATTCCCACCCAATGGGCTTTGCGGACCAGCCCCGAGGTAGCTTCCGATCGGTCAAGCTGTACGGCTGCTCCCAGCGCGAGCGAAGCGCCTGCGGCTCCGCCGAGGAAGTAATAAGTCGGAACGTACGCCGCCCAGACCGGCGCTTTGAGCATCGGCCGCCCGTAATACGTGGCGTCGGATGGATTGGAGTGCGGCAGATCGCGCCAGACATCCGCGTCCTGTTTGAAGCGCTTGTCGACCGGCTCTACACGCTGAAGGCTGCCTTCGCCGACCAGTGCGCCGATACCCGTATCGATATCGCGCCCGTCGGTAAATACGGGGTTGGTGGAGTCAGGATAGCGGATCTCGCTCACGAGCGCACTCCGGCGCGTCCGAACAGGACGGAACCAACGGCCGCAAGAGCAACTCCGGCGGCGGCTGCCGCCATTGACTTCCACGCGTCTTTGCCCTTCTTCGTAGGAACTACCGGGTCGGGTGGAAGGTTATAGACCTCCGGCTTATCGACAAGGAGGAAGAAAGCGTTCAGGCCTTCTGTGCCTTGCTGGTCTTCAGCGCTCGCGCCGTAGAGGTAAGCTTCCTTCATTCCGGCCTCATGCAATTTCTCGACGCGCGCCTTCGCCCGCTCCCGAAGCTCATCCAGGTCGCCGAACTGAATCGACGCCGTGGGGCAATGCTTGGCGCAGGCCGGAGTCATGTCTTCCCGCAGCCGGTCGTAGCACAGAGTGCACTTCCATGCGCGGCCATCGTCGCCCCGCCGATCGATCACCCCAAAGGGACAGTTCACCACGCAATAACCGCAGCCATTGCAGACGTCAGGCTGAACATACACCGAACCGTATTCGGTGCGAATGATGGAACCCGTTGGGCAGCTTTCAAGACAGCCTGCGCGGGCGCAGTGTTTGCAGACGTCCGACGAAAAGAGCCACGAAAACGCGCCTGCGCTCTGGTTTGAAAGCGCCACCGGCCGTTCGATGAAGGCGACGTGCCTCCACGTGGATGCGCCCAGTTCCACGGTGTTGTCGTAAGACATAGCCGTGAAAGCGAATCCGTCGTCGGGCAGCTGGTTCCATTGTTTGCAGGCCACCTCACAAGCCTTGCAGCCGATGCAGATGGTGGTATCGGTAAAGAAGCCTTTGGTAGCCACTTAGACGTTGCCCTCCTTGGTCTCTTCCGCCTTGTAGCCGTGCGCGGCTTCCGGCCTGTTCCGCGCAATGGGCAGGTCGCGTTGCCACGGCATCGGATCGATTTCCTGAACCAAAGGCCCGCTGGTCGCCTTCCGTCTTCCCGCGCTGCGGCGCCCGGCGACGATATCGCCAGTAAACGCCTTGGATTCCTGAATGGAAACGTTGGGGTCCGCGACGAACACAATCAGATCGTTCGCCGCATCGCCGCGAACCACGCCTCGGCTTGACCAGTGGTACGGCAGCCCGATCTGATGAACCAGCCGTCCGCGAATACGCAGCGGAGGAATGCGATCCGTAACGAGAACCCGCGCTTCAATCTCGGCCCGGGCGGTGCGAATCGTGGCCCATCCGCCGTTTTGAAGACCGCGTTCCGTCGCCAGCTCCGGTGAGATTTCGCAGAACATCTGCGGTTGCAATTCAGAAAGCCAGGTGAGCCAGCGGCTCATGCCGCCTGCAGTATGGTGCTCCGTAAGGCGATAGGTTGTTATCAGATAAGGGAAGCGGGGGTCATCGTAAGCGCGATGATAGGCGTTATCCTTGCGCCACCATTCCATGCGCAAAGGATTGCACTGCTGTCCGTACAGAGGATTCTTAATGACAGATTCCTCCGGCTCGTAGTGGGTCGGCAAAGGGCCATCCTGCAGCCCGGTTGGAACGAAGATCCATCCTTTGCCATCCGCTTGCATGACGAAGGGATCGACGCCGGAGATTGTCTCCTTGCCGCGGGCATCTGCGGATGGGCGGAACGAAGGCGGACGCTCAATGATGAAGTCCGGGTCATCATAGCCCGTCCACTTTTTCTGATCTTCATCCCACCACACATAGCGTTTTCGTTCCGACCATGGCTTGCCTTCCGGATCGGCCGAAGCGCGGTTATAAAGCATACGGCGGTTATGTGGCCATGACCAGGCCCATTCGGGGGCCACATAATTCTGCTCCCAGTGCGGCTTGCGGCGCGCCGTCATATTCACGCCATCGCGATAAGCGCCGGAGTAGATCCAGCATCCGGATGCCGTACTTCCATCGGCTTTCAGGGATGTGAATCCTTCCACCGGCTTGCGATCCGCCACGGTATAGCCGTTGATTTCGTGCAACACGGCTTCGGCGCTCGGCTCGGCTGTGAGGCCTTCGACTGGATAATCCCAGGTCAGGTCCCGAATCGGCCAGTTTCGCCGCTGATCGTATTCGCTCTCATAGAGCTTCTTCAGGCGCTGTCCGATCTTGAAGAAGAAATCGAGTTCGCTGCGGGCGTCGCCTGGCGGTTCCACCGCCTTGTGATGCCATTGCAGGAGCCGCTGCGTGTTGGTAAACGAACCATTCTTTTCGGTGTGCGCCGCAGCGGGAAAGAAGAAGACTTCTGTGGCAATGTCTTCGGTTTTTACATCGCCTCTCTGGATCTCAGGAGAATCGCGCCAGAACTCGGCGCTTTCGATCAGCGAGAAATCGCGAACCACCAGCCACTTCAAATGCCGCAATCCCTTGCGCTGAAGCGACGTATTGCTGGACCCCACGGCTGGGTTTTCGCCCAGAATGAAATAACCGTCGAGCTGGCCGTCCGCCATCGCGGCGACCGTATTCATATGCGAATGGTCACCGGTCAGCGTGGGCAGGTAATCGTAACACCAGTCATTCTGTTCTGTAGCCGCTTCGCCAAAGTAAGCCTTTAGAAGAGAGACGGCGTACTTGTCGAACTCTCCCCACCAGCCCGAAGGCGACTGATTCAAAGTGACCCAGGTACGGAAGTCCTTGTCGTGTTCTGCTTTTGGCATCGGCAGATAGCCGGGCAAAAGATTGTAGAGCGTCGGGATATCGGTGGAGCCCTGGATGGAAGCGTGCCCGCGGAGCGCCATGATGCCTCCGCCGGGCCGGCCCATGTTTCCCAGAAGCAACTGAATGATGGCCGCGCTCCGAATGTACTGCACGCCGACAGTATGTTGCGTCCAGCCGACTGCGTAGCAGAAGGCGCTGGTTCGCTCGCGCCCGGAATTCCGGCAGAGCGTTTCGGCGACTTTGAGGAAGAGATCGCGTGGAATGCCGCAGGCTTCCTCCACCATTTCCGGCGTATAGCGCGAATAATGGCGCTTCAGGATCTGGAACACACAGCGGGGATCCTGCAGAGTGGGATCCGTGTGTTCCGCCTGAATCGGCTTGCGCTGCGTGGGATAGCCCTTTGTCCCGCCTTCGGATTCCCTCGAACCGCCGGCCGGTTCGGGGTCGACGCCCTTGTACATCCAGGTTCGAATGTCGTATTTGGCTTTATCCTGCTTCCACCCGCTGAACAGACCATCGTTTTCCTCTGCATCGCTGAACTCGTCGCCGATGATCGTCGAAGCGTTCGTGTAGTTGGCAACGTACTCTTTGAAATACCGCTCATTCTCGACGATGTAATGAATAATTCCGCCAAGGAAGATAATGTCGCTGCCGGCCCTGATCGGTACGTGGATATCGGCTACGGCGCTGGTACGGGTGAAGCGCGGATCGACGTGGATAATCGTCGCGCCGCGTTCCTTCGCCTTCATCACCCAGCGGAAGCCCACCGGATGACACTCGGCCATATTCGAACCTTCAATAACGATGCAATCCGCGTTCGCCAGATCCTGCTGGAACGTGGTTGCGCCGCCTCTGCCGAATGATGTTCCCAAACTGGGAACCGTGGAGGAGTGTCAAATACGAGCCTGATTTTCGATCTGCACGACGCCCAGCGCCGTGAACAGTTTCTTGATCAGGTAGTTCTCTTCATTGTCGAGAGTGGCGCCCCCCAGAGATGCCATGGACATGGTGCGTCGCAGCGGCTCGCCTTTCTCACTTTTGTCCTCCCAATGGCCATCGCGGGCGTTCTTCATGCGCTCGGCGACCATGTCCATCGCCCGATCGAGCGGGATCTGCTCCCACTCGGTTCCATGCGGCCGGCGATAGAGAACGCGATTCTCGCGATGCGAACCGGTGACCAGTTGAAACGTCGCGGCGCCCTTGGGACACAGATTCCCGTTTGAAATTGGCGAGGCCGGATCGCCTTCAATATCGATGATGCGATTGTTCTTTATATAGACAAGCTGGCCGCAGCCCACCGCGCAGTAAGGACAAATGGAACCGACCACTTTATCCGCGGTCGATGTACGCGCGCGGAGCTGCTCAGTTCGTTCGGATGCCGCCGTGCCGTTCAGGCCGTACACATCGCGATCCATAATCTGGCGCAGCACTGGCCAGAGCCCGCGCGACCGCGAATCGGGTTTCGCCCGGTCCGCATTCTGCGCCTCACCGCCTGTTCCCGAAAGATTTCGCTGTGCGCCGTTCTGGTTCGCCATCCTGCCCACGATCATAGAGCAAATCGGGAGCGCTTACCTCGCGGGCGACGTACGCGAATTTACGATCACCGTCCGGATCCGGTCGGACTGTTGCGGAGGAAACTCTCCGGAGCCGCGGGCGCTCAGGCGAGTGCGATGGCGAAGCTCTCGCGCGCCGCCTGGACCGTCAGCTCAATATCCGCCGGGGTGTGAACCGCGGAAACGAACATCGCTTCGAACTGCGATGGCGGCAGATAAATTCCGCGTTCCAGCATGGCGTGGAAGAATCGTGCGAAACGCGCCGTATCGCTGCGTTTTGCCGACGCGTAATCCGTCACCGGCTGCGAGGTGAAAAACCACGTCATCATGGAACCCACCCGATTTACTGTGACGCTCTCCGGAGCGCATGCAGCCAGGGCCGCGGTCGCATGATTGAGCGTGTCGTAAACGCCGGGATGCGTTTCGAGGTACTGCAGCATTGCTAGCCCGGCGCTGACGGCGAGCGGATTGCCAGACAGCGTCCCAGCCTGATAAATGGGCCCGCTCGGCGCGACAAACGTCATAATGTCGCGGCGGCCGCCATAGGCGGCGATCGGCAAACCGCCACCGATGACTTTGCCGAGCATGGTGAGGTCGGGTTGAATGTCGTAAAGCTGCTGCGCGCCCCCCGGCGCCAGCCGAAATCCGGTCATTACTTCATCAAAAATGAGGAGCGCGCCGTTGCGCGTCGCGATCTCGCGAAGGAATTCGAGAAAACCGCCATTGGGCGAAACGCAGCCCATATTGCCGCAAACTGGCTCCACGATGACGGCGGCGATGCGGCCCGAATGGTGTTCGAACGCCTGCTCGACCGCCGCAAGGTCGTTGAATGGCACGCTGATTGTCGTGTCACTGAACGCTTTGGGTACGCCGGGCGAATCGGGAAGCCCCAGGGTGGCCACCCCCGAACCTGCTTTCACCAGCAACGAATCCGTATGGCCGTGATAACAGCCCTCGAACTTGATTGTCAGGTCCCGCCCGGTGAAGCCGCGCGCCACTCGCAGCACACTCATGCCGGCTTCCGTGCCCGAGTTCACAAGCCGAACCATCTCCATCGACGGCACGAGCCGTTTCACCGCCTCCGCGAGTTCGACTTCCTGCTCGGTGGGCGCCCCAAAACTCGCGCCGCGCGCCAGCGCCTTGCCGATTGCGTCGAGAACCACGGGATGGCGATGACCCAGCAGCAACGGTCCCCAGGAGCCGATGTAATCGATATATTCGTTGCCATCGACATCGAAGATGTGGGCTTCTTCGCCCCGCGCGATGAACCGAGGCGTGCCCCCCACGCCACGCCATGCGCGAACGGGCGAGTTCACGCCGCCAGGAATCGAAAGCTGCGCACGTTCGAACAGAGCGTCGGAAATCGGAGTCGCCATATGATTGAAAAGTTATTTAAGCAGTAGAAAATTACCGGCTACCATCGCGTCGATCCCGGAAGCGTAGAAGCTGCGAACCGCATCACGGGGCGTGCACACAAGAGGCTCGCCGAAAAGATTGAAGGAAGTATTGTAGAGAACCGGCAATCCGGTCGCGTCGCCGAATGCGTGCAGCAGTTGCCAGTAGAGCGGATTATCTTCCTGCGAAACGGTGTGGACGCGAACCAGATCACCGGCCAGGATCGCGCCCCGAAACTGCTCCCTGTATTTCGGCAGAACACGGCCGACGGTCGCCAGATATCGCGCGCCTGGTCCGCATTCAAAGAACTCCGCCGCCCTTTCCGACGGAACCGAAGCCGCGAATTTTCGAAAGCCTTCGCGATGTTTGATGAAGTTATTCAGGTTTTCGGTGGAGTAGGGATCGAGCGGCGAAGCGAGAATGCTGCGGTTGCCGAGCGCGCGAGGCCCGAACTCCATTCGTCCCTGCATCCATGCGACGATGCGATTGTCTTTGAGCTGATCCACCGCGGCTTTCACTGTTTCCGTCACCGTCGCCAGGAGATGAAAACGCAGTTTGCAGTTTTCCAGAACCTGCTTCATCTCAGCCGCCGAATACGATGGGCCCAAACAGTAATTGCCCGCGTCAATATGGCCGGAACCCGCCGAGTTATCGGCCCACGCCGCCAGCGCCGCGCCCAGCGCCGTACCGGCATTGCCGGCCGCCGGCTGCGCAAAAACTCCGCGGAATCGGCCCGAACGCTCGAGCGCCGAAACCAGCAGCGCATTCCACGCAATGCCTCCCGCAAGGCAGAGGTACTCGGCATCGCGCGCAAGATCGAGCACGTAGTTTTCGAGCGTCTGCTGCATGCTCGCCGCAATATCGGCGCGCTGCTGCAGTGTTAGCGCGGAGTCCGGCGCAGCCCCGAGTTTCTCGAAGAATTTGGCTCCGAAACCGCCATAACCCTGCCGGCCCGTGTCGATGAACGATTGATCGATCACGCGACCACGAACAATCTCACCGAACACGCCGGCATACTCCGGTTTGCCGGTCACCGAGAGCCACTGTACAAAATGCTCGTCCGATCGCGCGCGGAACCCGAGCAGATCCGTTACCCGGCCATAGAGCTCCGCGATCGAATCCGGATAGAGGATTTCCTCTTCCACCGTGAGCCGTTTTCCTTCTCCGCGCCATTTCGCGCCGCAGCGAAGATCGCCCGCCCGGTCGAGAGTAATCACGGTCGCCTGATCGAAACGGGAAGGGTAGAACGCCGAGGCCGCATGCGCGGCATGATGATCGATGGAAACGAAACGCGCCCGGCAAAATGCGCGCAAGGCGACAGGCAACGCCGAGCCCGGAGGCAGAGGGCGCGCGAGCGCCACGACGTCAACATCCTGCGGCTTGATGCCGGCGATGCGCAGGCAGGTGGCGATGGCGGCTTCGGGCAGCTTGCCCGGCTGGCGCGAGCGCGCCAGCTTGGCCTCTTCGATCGCCGCCGCCACGCGATCGCCCTGGATGAGAGCGGCGGCCGAATCGCTCAGCACGCCTCCAATTCCGAGTATGTTCATCAAATCGCCCGAAGCCTCGCAATGGCGCGCTCGCGGCCGATCCCCGGGAAAACATGGAAACTCAGCGCGTCGCGCGCGCTACTGACGACAATGCCGGCCTGCAGGATGAAGGTGCGCGCGCCGCCGATGTGCAGATAGCCCGTCGGCGAGGGCGCGAACCGAACTGTGAGCATGAAATTGCCAGTATAGCGGCGCGTGAACCGCTGGCTGCTAAGAGTGCGTTCTTCGCCGGTCCTTCCATCTGATCCAGCCATACAAGGCAGCAAACAGCAACAGCGCGACGAGGCAGAAATCGAGCGCATGGGCCTTCAGGAACGCCGTGGATTCCGTGCCCAGCCGCACGCCGAGCCACGCCTCGCCAAAATAGCGGATGCCTCTCGCCAGCAGGATGACGCCGACAAATTCCGAAAAAGACGTCCCCGTTACGCCGGCGCTGATTACGAATACCTTCAGCGGCATCGGAATCGGAACCAGCGCCGGGATGAAAACTGTCACCATTCCGTATCGCCGGAACCATTCGCGAAAGCGCCCGCCCCGACCTTCAGCGTTTGCGGCAGACATAAAGCGGCGGCCGCCGCGATGCGCTGTCCAGAAAAGGATTGTATTGCCAACAGTGGATCCCAATACCGCCAGACCGGCGCAAAGCCATGCAGCCCCGGGGCGCTGTACCGCAACCAGCACAAGCAGCGCGTCGAAAACGCCCGCAACGGGTACGCCCGATGAATCCAGAATGGAAAGGAGCAGGATGCCGGCGGGCCCCCAGGCAATGAGAGCGTCGGTCAGGTGTCGCAGCAATGTTCAATTTAGCGCGTGGTCTCTCACAATCAGTTTCAATTAACGGCATCGAACGTGCTCGCTCGTTCGATATGGAATTGTGCGCGGCAGTGGCTGTAACGATCGGAAGCATCGCCATTGCTTCGGGTCAGATCACCAGCCTGGCTCCGGCGCAAATCGGGCGTCCAACCCAGCCAATCACTGCTAAACAGCGTTTGAACTGGGCGGTTGTCAGCACGGTCGGGCCGGCAAGTCTGCTGGGCGGGACCATCAGCGCCGGCTGGGGCACCTTGTTCAATTCGCCGCGCGAGTACGGTTCGCACTGGGCGGGTTTTGGCGATCGTTACGGAATGCGCCTCACCGGTCTCGTTACCAGCAACGCCATGGAAGCCGGACTCGGCGCCATCTGGCATGAGGACCCGCGGTACTGGCGCAAAGGGGACGAAGCGCCGTTGAAGAACCGCATCAAGCACATTTTCAAATACACCTTCCTTGCGGTGGATGAGACAGGCGCCGCGCGGCCGGCATATGCGCGCTACGTGGCCTATGCCGGCAACAACTTCCTTTCGAACACCTGGCGAGAGCAAAGCGAAGCCGATACCAGTGATGCGCTCGAACGGACCGCCACTGCGTTCCTGGGACGGATCGCCAGCAATACCTGGGTCGAATTCTGGCCGGACGTGAAGCGCAAGGTGTTCCATCACAACCGGGGAGCGGACGCACACTGATGCCGGTCACTGTCTGGAAAGGCCAACTCACGTTCGGATTGGTTTCCATACCTATCCGCATCATTCGAGCCGCGCGCCAGGAGCGGGTTCGTTTTACGCAGGTTTACCGCGCACAGCCTGACAATGACCAATCATCGTCTAAGGATGACGAAGAACCTGCTCCACCCCCGGCGCCGCGCGGCCGGCAGGCGGAGTCTCGCGCAACCCCGCTCGAGGCTGCGCGGCTCAGGCCTGCCGAACCCCAGCCCCGCTTGCCATCCGGCCCCGAGCCGCACGTCGAACGCGTTCAGCGGCAATACACCGCCGGAGATACGGGCGAGGCGGTCGCGCCCCGCGATCTTCTGAAAGGTTACGAATACAAAAAGGGCCAGTTTGCCGTTTTTCGCCCGGAGGAGATTCGCCGGTTCCGCGCCGAGACTACGCGCGACATGGAAATTCTCGAGTTCGTGAAGCTCGAAACCATCGATCCGGTATTTTTCAACGCGTCCTGGTACGTCACGCCGGATCGCGGCGGCGAAAAGCCCTATTCACTTCTCTTCGAAGCCATGCGCAAATCCGGTTACGCGGCTCTGGCGCGATTCGCCATGCATGGCCGGGAACAAATCCTGGCGCTTCGCCCGGGAAAGCGCGGCATCCTCATGCACACGCTCTTCTTCGAAGGCGAAATCCATGGTGAAGACGAATACGCCGCCGATCCTTCGCTCGTCACGCCGCAGGAGATAAAGCTGGCGGAATTGCTCATTTCGCAGCTTGCGACGGATTTCGACGCCTCGAAATTCAAAGACGAACGAATGGCCCGCATTCAGGCTTCGATCGAAGCAAAAATCGAGGGCGGAGGCGCGGCTGCGGAACGCCAGAGTGGCAAGCCGGCCGCTCCTGTCGTGGATATTCTGGACGCGCTCCGCCGCAGCCTCGAACGAAAGCCCCCGGCTCAGGAAACCGCCGCCAGGAAGCGGCCCAAACACCGCAAAGCGGGCAGCTGACTCGATCGCGGACGGGTTTACTGATTTCTGGTCATCGCGCGATACCTGGCCAGCGCGGCACGGGCCTCCTCGGTCTTCCCCATGCGCCGGTAAGCGTTGCTCAGCGCAAATGAAATCGAGCCCTGATCAAGCGGCCTTGCCTTTTCCAGGCACTCCACGGCTTTCTCCGGCCGGTTCACATCCAGGTATGCAAGCCCCAGATTTTCCCAGACCGGAAGGAAATTCGGTTCGAGCCGCGCCGCCTCAATCAGGTGCGGGAGCGCCTCCTCATCCCGCTTCTGCTGGAACAAATCGCTGCCGAGCAGATATTGCCAGTCTGCATTTTCGGGATAGCTTGCCACCAGCGGTTTCAACAGCGATTCCGCTTCGCCGTATTCCCGCGCGCGATACAGCGACTCCGCCAGACGCCCGCGCACGCGCGCGTTGCCCGGCTCGAGGGCGAGCGCCTTCTTCCACTCCGCGATCGCATCCAGCCTTCTGCCCGAGCGTTGATAAGACTCGGCGAGCAATTCATATGATTCCGGAGAAGGCGGCAGCTTCGCCAGATGCGTGAAGCTCTGCTGCGCGAGTTCTCCCGCCGCAAGAGACACCCAGTAGAGTTGTTCCGCCGAATGCCCGTCCGCCTGCGTCAGCACCGCTTTGAAAGCGCCTTTCCGATACAGGCACGCTCCAGGCGATGCAGAACACTGCGGCGGCGAAACACGCGCCTCCGCCGCACTCTCTTCCGTAGCCAGATCCGCCCGGCCCGCCTCGCGATACAGCGCCGCGCGGGCTGCATGGGCTCCCGGAAGATTCGGGTTTTTCCGCAGCGCCTCGCCATATAGACGAAGCGCTTCGCTCGATTCGCCGCGTGAAGCCACTGCCCGCGCCTGGAGCGCCACGTTCCACGCGCTTTCCGTATCCTGTTTCGCGATCTCATCCGCCGCAGCCTCGCTCTGCCGAAGCCGCGCGAGCCCCAGACCCTCCCACGCCTTGGGCATCTCCGGATGCTGAATCGAAAGCCTCCCGAAATCGCGAGCCGCGCCTGTCTGGTCACCGGAGCTCATCTCTGCGTCCGCCAGCTCGAGCAGGGCCTGCGAATTCGAAGGATCCAGCAGCAACGCGCGCCGCAACGGGCGGATCGCTTCGCCTGGGCGCTTCAACTGCGCATAAGCCAGCCCAAGCAGAAACCACGCGGCCGCCATCTTCGGCTGAGCCCGCGTCACAATCTCGAGTTCGGGAATCGCCGCTGTGGGCTGACCTGCCTTCTCGAGCGCGAGCCCCAGATTGAGATGCAGCCCCGTTTCACCAGGCATCTCGCGCAGCAGTTCGCGATAAAGTTCCACGGCCTCGGCATAGTGGCCGCTGAGGATCGCGTGCTTCGCCTGGCTGCTCTTCTGCGCTGCATCGGCAGGTTGGCCCGGCAACAGAATCGGCGCTGCAAACAGGATCGCGAGCACGCACATGCATCGCACGCCGCTCACGATACCATGGCCTTTGCGCAGCAGAGCGAATCCGCAATGGCGTTGACTTGGGTAATAAGCAGCCGTGCGCCCATCGCGCTTGCGCTTGTCGCTTGCCTTTGGGCAGCCACGACCGCATCGCCCGATCCCCACGTTCTCTTCGACGATGCCAGCGCCGCATCGGGTCTCGATTTCACTCTGAACAACTCGCCGACAGCCCGAAAATACCTGCCCGAAACCATGGCGGGGGGCGTTGCCGCATTCGACTTCAATAACGATGGCCGCCTCGATCTCTTCTTCCCGAACGGCGCCGAAATGCCGTCTTTGCGGAAAACTGGCGCGAAATTCTCGAATCGCCTCTATCGCAACGACGGCGACGGCCACTTTACCGACGTCACGAACGCGGCCGGCCTCGGCGGCTCAGGCTACAGCATCGGCGCCGCTGCCGCCGACTTCGATAACGATGGCGACATCGATCTTTTCGTTGCGGGCGTTCACGAAAACCGCCTCTATCGCAACGTCGGCGGACGTTTCGAAGACGTGACCACCGCGGCGGGCATTCGTGACGACCAATTCGCCGTCGGAGCGGCCTGGCTCGATTTCGATCGCGATGGCCGCCTCGATCTGTTCATCCTCAACTACGTCCAGTGGTCGCCCGAGCACGATCCCGGATGCCACGATCCTTCAGGCCGTTACCCCGTTTACTGCCATCCGAAGTTCTTCACCGGAACCGCAAGCCGCCTCTACCGAAATCTCGGTGGAGGCAAGTTCGACGACGTGTCGCAATCGAGCGGGATCGCCGCTGCGATCGGAAAGGGCATGGGCGTCGCCGTCGCCGATTACGATGCCGATGGCTACCCAGATCTTTTCGTCACCAACGATACCGAGCCCAATTTTCTGTTCCACAATCTTCGCGACGGAAAGTTCGCCGAAGTCGCTTTGGATTCAGGCGTGGCGCTGCCCGATAACGGCGCGACCGTTTCGGGCATGGGAACCGACTTCCGCGATTACGATAACGACGGCCGCCCCGATATCGCATTCACAGCCCTCGCAGGTCAGACGTTTCTTCTGTTCCACAACCTCGGCGGCGGCCAGTTCGAGGACGCGACCCACCGCAGCAATCTCAGCCGGCTTACAGCAAAGCTATCCGGCTGGGGCATCGCGATCTCGGACCTGAACAACGACGGTTGGAAGGACCTGTTCACGGCAAATTCCCACGTCAGCGATAACATCCAGCTTTTCTCCGGAGATCAGTACAAGCAGAAGAACTCCATCTTTCTGAACCGCGGCGGTGGAAACCTCATCGAGGCCGCCGCGAACGCGGTACCAGGGGCAGCCCGCGCGAACCGCGGCGCGGTTGTCGCCGACTTTGACGGCGATGGCCGCCTGGACGCAGTCGTTACAGCTCTCGGAGAACGCCCCGATCTTTTGCGCAACGTGGCCCCCGGAGGGCACTGGATCGAATTCAAACTCACAGGAACCCGCAGCAATCGCGATGCGCTCGGCGCCGTTATCCACGTCCAGGACTCCGCCAACCGGCAGCAATGGAATGCCATGACCAGTTCCACCGGATACGCTTCGTCCTGCCTGTGCCCCGTTCATTTCGGACTCGGCGAACAAACCGAAGTCACGCAGGCGGAAATCCTCTGGCCCGATGGAACACGCCAGCGTCTTCGAAATCTGAAGGCCGGCAAGCGCCTCAGCGTAGCCGAGGGTTCGAAGTAAATCGTGTCGCGCCTGTTTATCCTTGCACTCGCAAGCGTAGCGCTGATTCCGACAACAGCCTTCGCCGCAAAAGATGAAGTCTGCGCCCGGTGCCACCGGGCCATTTACGACAGCTATGAATCGACAGCAATGGCCCGTGCAAGCGGCGCTGTGACTCCAGAGCAGTCGCCTACCGGCTCAAGCTCGGAATTCACGGCAGCCGGCGCCGCTTTTCACGTCGGCCCAGCCGCCGAAGTTCAAATCACCGAGGACAGCCGCACCGCAGCTCACCGCCTGCGCTATTTCGTCGGAGCCGGCGTTACCGGGCGCAGCTATGTATATGAAGTCGATAATTACCTCTTCCAGTCACCCGTTGCCTGGTATTC